>Ga0247611_10005012_pt1 | contig 17955 bp, 19 predicted proteins | sample 177DNAGHGhighgp2_FD_192422 | JGI IMG/M metagenome (GOLD analysis project Ga0247611, IMG submission 192422) | Sheep rumen microbial communities from Palmerston North, Manawatu-Wanganui, New Zealand - 1770 DNA GHGhigh gp2 | ecosystem: Host-associated > Mammals > Digestive system > Stomach > Rumen... | reverse complement strand
ATTCATTTTACCCTCCCGGTTTACAAAGAGGAACCGGCTGTGGCAGAGACGGCTTCGGAACAGGATAAAAATCCCATTACCCGTATTGAGAAAATGGTGGGCAAGACCGTGGAAAATACGATGGCCGGAATTAAGAGCGGTGTCGAAAATACCGTAGCGGGCATTAGGACCGGTGTGGAAAACACCATGGCGGAAATCGAAAAGAAAACAAAGCGGTCGGAGAATTCGGATAATGCGGAAAAGACCGAAACACCTGCCGGTGAAAGTGTGAAGGAGTCTGCAGCAGATGACGGAAACGGCGAAGACCGGAACAAAACGGAATCCGAAAATTGAGGATTTGACAGAGAGAATATAAATCAGGAAGAAGGTATGGGGCATGAACAGGATTTTAATTATTGAGGACGAACAGGCAATTGCGGAACTGGAAAAAGATTATCTGGAAATGAACGGCTTCGAAATCACCGTTTGCAATGACGGACAGACCGGAGAGGAGCTGGCGCTCACCACGGATGTGGATCTGATTATTCTGGATCTGATGCTTCCCGGAGAGGACGGCTACGAAGTTTGCCGCAAGGTCAGGGAAGTAAAGGATATTCCGATTATTATGGTCAGTGCAAAGAAAGAGGATATCGACAAAATCTACGGCCTCGGAATGGGCGCGGACGATTACATGACCAAACCGTTCTCTCCCAGCGAGCTGGTAGCCAGAGTTAAGGCGCATATGACCCGCTATTCCAGACTGATGCATGCGAAAAAAACCGATTCCAATGAAATTCTGGATATCAAGGGAATCCGTATCGACAAAACCTCCCGCAGGGTTTTCGTTAACGGTGTCGAAAAACAGTTTACAACGAAGGAATTCGACCTTCTGGTATTTTTGGCGGAGCACCCGGACAAGGTGTATACCAAACAGGAACTTTTCCGCGAAATCTGGGGAATGGAGTCCGTCGGAGACATCACAACCGTTACGGTTCACATCAAAAAAATCCGCGAGAAAATGGAAGACGATCCCTCTACACCGAGATACATCGAGACCATCTGGGGAGTGGGATACCGGTTCAAAATTTCTTAATCTTAAACGGAGAAACCGTTGAATTTTTCAGGAGCAAAGAAAACAGATATGTCCGCTGCGGAAGTGAGAATTGTATATGAAGATGCTTCGCTGCTTGTGGTAGACAAGCCTGCCGGACTTGCCGTGGAGACAAAGCGTGTGGCCGAGGAGGATCTGGAAAGCCTTTTAAAAAAGCGTTATCCGAAGGATCAAAGTCTTTCGCCGATTACTCGAATCGATCAGCCCGTAAGCGGACTGGTACTCTTTGCAAGAACGAAGGAAGCGGCAGCAGATCTTTCAAGGCAGCTGAATGAACATACCATCCGGAAGAAGTACCGAGCTTTTGTGAGCGGAAGTTTTGAAAGTGCGAAGGCGGCGGAAGAAAGAGAATTAAGAGATCGTCTGATGAAGGACGGCAGGAATAACAGTTCAAGGGTGGTAAAGCCCGGAGAGAAGGACTATAAAAATGCAAAGGAAGCCATCCTTTTTTATAAGGAGGTTGCTCCGGGAGAACTGGTAATCGATTTAAAGACCGGAAGGCATCATCAGATTCGTGTTCAGCTTGCGAATGCGGGGCATCCGATTCTCGGGGATTATAAGTACGGAAATGCCGAATCCGTCGCGGAAACAAAGGAGAAGGGAATTACAAAACTGATGCTTTTTGCGGAGGAACTGTCATTTCGGCATCCTGTAACAGGTAAGGAAATTTGTGTGAGGGCGGACTGAGAGAAGGCTATTTTTTAACAGGGGTTACGGGTATGGAAAGAAAAGAAAAATATTTGCGGGTACTCGCAAAGCAGTTTCCGACGGAACAGGCGGTTTCGACGGAGATTATCAATTTGCAGTCCATTCTGGCACTGCCGAAGGGAACCGAGCATTTTCTTACGGATATTCACGGAGAAGATGAACAGTTTCTGCATGTCTTAAAAAACGGCTCCGGAACCGTGCGTCGCAAGGTGGAAGCCGTGATTGGTCAGAAGAAAAATACGTCCTACAAACGTCAGCTGACCACTCTTATTTATTATCCCAAGGAAAAACTGGAACTGATTAAAGAGAGCTTCACAAAGGAAGAGCTGGAGACCTGGTATCTGGAGACCCTGCAGTTTCTTGTGGATGTGGTGAAGCGCGTATCTTCCAAATATACACGCTCCAAGGTACGTCGTGCCATTCCCGGAGAGTATCGTTATATCGTGGAAGAGCTGATTACGGAAAAAGAAGAAATCTACGATAAAGAGCGTTATTACAAGGAAATATTAAAATCCATCGTGGACATCGGGGTTGCGGATTCCGTTATCATCACCCTCTGTAATCTGATTCAGAGAATGGTGGTCGATCATCTTCATATTGTCGGAGACATTTACGACAGAGGTCCGGGTCCGCATCTGATTATGGACCGTCTCTGCGAGTATCACAGCGTGGACATTGTCTGGGGCAACCACGATGTGGTTTGGATGGGAGCTGCCTGCGGCAATCCGGCCTGTATCGCCAATGTCATACGTATGAGTGTGCGCTACGGCAATTTAAGCGTGATTGAGGACGGCTACGGAATCAATCTGATTCCGCTTGCGGCATTTGCGATGAAACAGTATGAGGGTTCGGATTTGTCCCGTTTTCATTTAAAGGAAAATAACCGCGGTGAATTCTTTGACTTGGGAACCGTGGAAAGCCAGATGTACAAGGCAATCACGATGATGCAGTTAAAAGCGGAGGGGCAGATTATAAAACGCAATCCGGATTTTGAAATGGATGATCAGCTCCTTCTGGATAAAATCGATTTTGAAAAGAAAACCGTACTTTGCAACGGAAAGGAATATGCACTTCTGGACAGCGATTTTCCCACAGTGGACCCGGCGGATCCGTACCGCTTTACCGGGGAAGAATTGCAGGTAATGAGTCAGCTGATTTACGGATTTACGAACAGTGAGAAGCTGAAAAAGCATGTGCGTCTGCTGTATGAAAAGGGCGGACTTTACAAGGTTTATAACGGCAATCTGATGTATCACGGATGTGTCCCTCTGAATGAGGATGCCACATTTGCCCATTCCGGTGTCGGCGGACATGATACCTGCGGACGCGCAATGTATGACGTGCTGGAAGACTATGCAAGAAAGGGATTTTACGGAAAGGCCGGAAGCCCGGAGAAAATCAAAGGAGGCGATATTCTTTGGTATTTATGGTGTGGTCCGAAGTCACCGTCTTACGGACGAAGCAAGATGACGACCTTCGAACGGCTCTTTATTGCTGAGGAGGAAACGCACGCGGAGAAGAAGGATCCGTACTATCGCTATATTGAAAATGATGAAAAAGTGGCGGCAAATATTCTGGCCGAGTTCGGACTGACGGATGCGCATGCGCATATCATAAACGGACATGTTCCCGTAGAAACGAAGAAGGGCCAGACGCCGATTAAGGCCGGCGGAAAGGTACTGATGATTGACGGCGGATTCTCGAGAGCCTATCACGCGAAGACCGGCATCGCCGGATATACCCTCGCCATCGACTCCCACGGCATGTGGCTGGTGGAGCATGAGCAGTTTGAGAGCAAGGAAGATGCGATTAAGCGGGAGACGGACATTGTTTCCGATACACTGACCGTGGAGAATTTTGAACGCAGAATGTACGTCGAGGATACGGACAACGGAAAGTATCTGAAGGAACAGATTGAGGATTTAAAGGAACTTCTCGAGGCGTACCGGAGCGGAATACTGGAGAGATAATATGGATTTGGAAAGAGCGCTGCAAAAACTGGACCGGCTGGTGGAGACGCACGATTTTGACGGAGCGAAGGAGCTCTTAAAATACTGGGTTTCGGAGGCACAGTCGCAGGGAGATTTGCGCGCGGAGTTAAGCCTTCGAAACGAATGCATGGGACTCTACCGCAAATGCGCGGAAAAAGAAAATGCCTACCAAAATGCAGAGAAAGCCCTGTCGCTCGTAGATAAACTCGATATGGACGATACGATTACCGCAGGGACCACCTATGTGAATGCGGCCACGGTTTACAAGGCATTCGGAGAGGCTCATCGTTCCATTCCGCTTTTTGAAAAGGCGCAGGCTATCTACGAGAAACTGTTAAAAGAGGGCGACGGAAGGCTTGGAGGTCTGTACAACAATATGGGTCTGGCCCTGCTTGACGAGAAACGTTATGAAGAGGCTCTGCAGGCATATGAGAAGGCTCTTTCCGTGATGGAAAAGGTGGAGCACGGGAATCTGGAACGCGGCATCACCTTTCTGAATATGGCCGATGTGTATGACAGAATGAAAAACGATGAAGCACGGAAAGACAGTCATAATGACGAAGGCTGGGAAGCCTTAATTACCGGCTGTGTGGACAAGGCAGTTGAGTGTCTGGAAGATGAAAGTCTTCCACGTGACGGATACTATGTTTTTGTGGCAGAGAAGTGTATTCCGTCCTTTGATTATTACGGATATTTTATGGAAAAGGCGATTCTGGAAGAGCGTGTGAAGGACATACTGGCGAGTATGTAGGTCCGACAGATTTCAAAGAACGATACAGAAGGTAGGAATTTATAGTGAAGGGAATGCAGTTATCCTGGGAATATTATATTACATATGGCGGACAAATGCTTCAGGAGGAGTTTCCGGAGCTGATGGACCGGATTGCCGTGGGCTTAATCGGAAGCGGTTCGGAGTGCTTCGGGTATGATGACGAAATCTCTACGGACCACGATTTTGAGCCGGGCTTCGGGATTTTTATTCCGGGAGAAGACGTGATGGATACCAAAACCGCGTTTCAGCTGGAACGCGCTTACGCGAAACTCCCGAAGGAATACAAGGGGTATGAGCGCTCTTTGGTAAATCCCGTGGGAGGCATGCGCCACGGTGTGATCCGGACGGACGAATACCTTATGAGCAGACTCGGAAACAAAACAGGGGAGCTTTCCATCAAAGAGTGGCTGACGGTTCCGGAAAATTCGATACTGGAAGTGATTAACGGAGAAATTTTTTACGATGGGTACGGACAGCTGACAAAGGTCCGTGAAATGCTGAAAACCATGCCGGAAGACATTTGCAGAAAGAAACTGGCGGGACAACTGCTCACCATGGCACAGGCGGGACAGTATAATTTTTACCGCTCAGTGAAGCGCGGGGACAGCGGTGCGGCACAGCTTTCCGTTTATGAATTTGTAAAGAGCGGAATGCATGCGGTATATCTTCTGAACCGGAAATATATGCCTTATTACAAGTGGGCATTTCGCGGAATGCAGAATCTGGAGATTTTATCCGGGCTGGCAGAACCTTTCGAATACCTGATTTCGACGGCCAATGACGAACGTGAGGCCGGAAAGAAATCCAATACCATCGAAGAGGCAGCGGGAGCGGTCATCGCGGAGCTGAAAAAACAGGAACTCAGCGAGGCGGACTGCTGCGATCTGGAGAAGCATGCATACTCCGTAAACGATTCGATAAAGGATACGGATCTTAGGTATCTGAATATTTTTGCCGGCGCGTAATTTAACAGGAAACAAGTGTGCAAAGCGGCTGTTTTCTGGTAAAATAGAAGAGGTGCGAAGAAACCATACAAGGAGGAAATTATGAAAACATTGGAAGAATATGCACAGGCAATCAGCCTTTATTATGAAGATCTGGTAGCAAAGTGTGACGAGGCGGAAGCTGCGAAAAAATGGGACACTGAGGAAATGGGCGATATGGAACTCTATATCGAGAACGCCCTTCTCTGTACCGTAATCCGCATTATTGCGGCAGACGGCGTTTTCAATCCGGAAGAGGTTGAATTCTTAAACAAAGCATTTTACAATAGCGGATTCGGTTTTGATTATTCCGTAAATGAATTAATGACCACCTACAAAAATGCAAAGGATTCCATCGACGAAATGTTTGAAAACGGGCTCGATGACGATATGGAATTACTGCGTGGTGTCAGCGAAGAAATCGCAGAGCTTTACAAAAATCTCTTAATCAATATTGCCGAGTTAATCATCAACAGCGACGGAAAAATCGACGCAAGAGAAGTTGCCGAGGCTGAAAACTTAAAGGCTCTGCTCGGAGCATAGGAGTCTATGCAGAAATCGTTAAATCAAAAAGAATATTCCTGCAGAAAAAGAACGAAAGCCACTCGAAGAGCAGTGGCTCTCTTTCTTATTGTGCTTTTTCTTTTTTCTTCCGGTTGCGGAAAAAACCGTACGACGGAGGATTTGTACGGTTCCGAGGCAGCGGATTCCGAAGGGAAAATCGCGGAATCGGAAAAAGATACGTTAGCGGATCAGTTTGCGACATATGAGCAGGTTTCTTATAAAGCCTCCGACAGTCTTTCCCTGCCCGGATTTGCGCATAAGCTTTCGGAGGTTTACGAGGTGGACGGCCGTCAGGGCGTAGCCTGGGCGGACGGAAAGGTTTATGTCAGCAATAGCAAATCGCTGGTGGTTTATGATAAAAACCGGAACAAAATCGCGTCCAACGAAAGACCGTTTAAAGAAATCAGTGAGAATGTCAATCATATCGGAGACATCGATGTTTATAACGGCGAAATCTATGCGGGCGTGGAAGCCTTTTCGAAAGGCAATTCCAAGAATCTTCTGCTGGCCGTTTATGATGCGAAAACGCTGGAATTAAAAGAATACCGCGTGATTGAGGAATCAAGTGCACAAATCGAAATCTCCGGAATTACCGTGGATTATGACCATAATATTCTCTGGATCTGCTCCTGGGAGGCCGGGGACAGCGGACGGTATTTATACCGCTACGATTTGTTCACAAAAGAATATCAGGGCAAGGTTCAGCTTCAGGCCTCGCCGCAGGAAATTCAGGGAATCGCTTATTACGACGGATGGATTTATATTTCATCCGATGACGGTTTCGCGGATTACAATCAGCCCGACCATATTTACCGCTGTCAGGCGGATTCCGAAAAGACCGCATTTCGCGTATACGAAGAACAGGTACTGGATGATGTGATTTATTACGGGGAACTTGAAGGAATCACTTTTGACAAGCGGAACAAGCAGCTTTTAGTCCTTTATAACAGGGGACGCCGCATCAATCAGGGAATAGGTTCGGGATATTATGATGGCTACATCCGGGAAATTCACGAGCTTTACCGTTATGACTGGGAGCGGCTGATTCGTCCCATGGATTATTCGGAGGAGAGCTGCTGGGCAGAGCTTCCGTGGATGAATCATCAGAAAAAAGAGACCAAAGATGCGGATGTATTTCTGATTCTGCCCGAAGTGAATTTATGCTCCGTATACCCGGACAATATGGATGTAAACTGCCTTTCCGATGCCGGAAGATTTCGAGGAGAGCTTGCGTTTGAAAGGGGCATAGTGAGCGACTGGGCGGATATTTATGCACCCCTTTACCGTCAGGCTTCCGTCGGATGCTGTACCGACGGGGACGGATTTGCGGTGAGCGATTTTAAAGATGCGTATGACGGACAGACCTGCGATAAAATTGCCTATACCGATGTCCGCAATGCATGGATTTATTATATGAATCATTATAACAACGACCGGCCTGTTGTGCTTTTCGGATCCTCTCAGGGAGCGGAAATGGTGCTTCGTCTTCTGAAGGAATTCGGCGGCGACGATCGGCTTGAAAAACACCTGGTTGCCGCATACGTAATCGGGGCCGGTGTTCACGAAGAGGATCTGGAACAGTTTCATCATCTGAAAATGGCCGAAGGGGAAAAGGATACGGGAGTCATCATAAGTTTTCGCGCACAGGCTCCTGGGGCGGGCAGACCGGAAAAAAAGGAACTTTCCGTCAATCCGCTGAACTGGAAAACGGACGCCACCGTAGCGGAAGCAAAGGAGAACAAAGGCTGTCTGAATGAAATGAATGACAGTGTTTCCGTGGTGAAAGAAGGAGTTTCGTTAGGGGTCTGCGGAGACCGGACAAAAAAAACAGGAAAAGAAAGTGCCGTTCTTCAGCCTGCTTTTTGCGGAGCATACATTGATGAAAATACCGGAAGGCTGATTGTTACGGAGCTTGCCGGAACAAATACGATGTACCGGCTTTATTATGAGAACGGAGGAATTTATCCCGCAGGAGATTACAGACTGTACGGAGTACGTTTTTTCTATGAAAATCTCAGGGAAAACGTGGGAGTGAGAGTCGGAGAATTTGTGCGAAAAGGCAATAAATAAGTTTATGCCAAATGCTTCGCATTGTGGTAATATTGAAATAGTATTTCATTCATTTTGGGAGGGTAATCGGATGGTAACGGCTTATTATTTAATTCTTCTCGGTATTTCAGGACTTTTGTCGGTATTATACTATGTTCTCATGAAGAAACATTACAGTGTTTACATGACATTACTGTTTACCATTATTCCGATCAGTAACATCGGATTTCTTCTTTTCTCGCTTTCACAGTCCAAGGAAGCTGCACTGGTAAGTGAAAAGTTTTTCTATCTGGGTGGCTGTTTTGTGGGTTATCTTATGATGGCCTGCATTATGGAATGGTGCAAAATGGAAGTTAACAAACTGTTCAAACTGGTTTATTTTGCATTTTCCATGGCGATGTTCGGAATTGCTCTGGCAAGCGGTTATGTAAGGGATCTCTTTTATGCGGAAACCTATTTTGAGAGAGTCGATGACGTGGTTTATCTGAAAAGAGTTTTCGGTACCATGCTCTGGGCATATCTGGCGATGAACGGTATTTACATTCTGATGAATCTGATTATTCTGGTTTATTCTCTGATAAAACAGAAAAAGGCTTCCAGAATTATTATTATACTGATGCTGGTTTATCAGTTTATTTATGCATTTGATTTCTTCGGATGGAAGTTCATTTCTTCCACATTTGAAATCCTTCCGATTGGCTACATTATTTTGCAAATCCTGATGTTCGTGATTCTGATTCGTCTCGAACTGTACAAACTGGTTCCAATCCCGGGCGAAGGCTTTGAAGAGTCCAAGAATACAGGCCTTATTTCCTTTGACAGCGGATTTCGTTATCTCGGAAGCAATGAGGATGCGGAGATTATGTTCCCTGAGCTTGAGGATGTTGCGGTGGATTCTTCCGTAAACAGCAATCCGTTCCTGAAAGCAAATATTGCGGGATGGCTGAAAAAGTATAAGGAAAATTCCGAAGGCAGCTTTACCTGGGAGCGTCATAATAAAATCTATGCGGTCGATGTGGACAATCTTTATGAGAATGAAAGAATCAAAGGATACCGTGTAACCATCTGGGACGATTCCAAGAATGCTTATTACAGGAAAAATCAGGCAGCGAACGAACCGTTGCCCGAAGAACCTGTATTCGAGGAGCCGGTGTTCGGCAGTTCCGATTCGGAGACATTCTGATGATTGAAGGGGGGCAAAATCTATGAACGAAATCGAAACCTTAAAAAAATGGGTGGATGAAAGTGACAATATCGTTTTTTTCGGCGGCGCAGGTGTAAGTACCGAGAGCGGAATTCCGGATTTCAGAAGCGTGGACGGACTGTATCATCAGAAATACGATTATCCCCCGGAGACGATTCTGAGTCATACTTTCTTTATGAGAAAGACACCGGAGTTCTATAAATTTTATAAGGACAAGCTGCTCCTGGAAGGCGCGAAGCCCAATAAGGCGCACTTAAAACTCGCGGAGTGGGAAGCGCAGGGTAAATTAAAGGCGGTTATTACGCAGAATATCGACGGCCTTCATCAGATGGCCGGCAGTAAGGAAGTGCTGGAGCTTCACGGAAGCGTACAGAGAAATTACTGTATGAAATGCAAAACCTTCTATGATTTTGATGCCATAAAAAATAAAGTGGAGGAATCCGCGAAAACCTTAGATCCGAAGAATCCCGATTATATGGTTCCGAAATGCGACAAGTGCGGCGGAACCATCAAACCAGACGTGGTGCTTTACGAAGAGGGTCTGGACGATGAGGTAATCCGTAAGTCCATCGAATATATCCGTAATGCGGACGTTCTGATTATCGGCGGAACCAGTCTGGTGGTTTATCCGGCAGCAGGATTCATTCATTACTACGGCGGAAAGAAAATGGTACTGGTAAATCTTTCCGAAACGGCTCAGGACGCAGCGGCGGATCTCGTGGTGCGCGGAAAAATCGGAGAGGTCTTCTCGCAGCTTTGATGAGCCGGTTTTGGGAAAGAATGATATGATGCAGTTTGAAGAAGGACAGATTATAGAATTAAAGAAAGCGCATCCATGCGGCAGCAGAGACGCCAAAATGTGGAAAATCATTCGTGTGGGCGCCGATTTGCGCTTGGAATGCATGGGTTGCGGACACCAGACCATGATGAAACGGGCACTGGTGGAAAAGATGATCCGGAATCATACGAATTAAGTGAAAACCGAACGAAAAAACTTGGAAAAATCGGGGAAATCCCGATTTTTCCCTTGCATGGGCAGTGGATATATGTTATACTACAAGTCCGTGATGTAAAATTCCTTGCTCACCTTTCGGGGGTGGGCCAGAGACCAAAAGGAGGTAACTAGCATGAACAAGTATGAATTATGCGTTGTTGTCAATGCTAAGCTCGAAGACGATGGAAGAGCAGCCGTTGTAGATAAGTGCAAGGCTCTCATCGAGAGATTCGGTGGTACGATCACAGAAGTGGATGACTGGGGCAAGAAGAAACTTGCTTACGAAATCCAGAAGATGAAAGAAGCGTACTACTATTTCATTCGTTTCGAGGCTGAAACGACCGCACCGATCGAAATCGAAAATCGTGTTCGTATCATGGACGGCGTTATCAGATACTTAGTCGTTAGACAGGACGAAGAATAGAAAGCAGGTAAAATATGAATAAGGTAATTCTTATGGGTCGGTTGACCCGCGATCCCGAAGTCAGATATTCTCAGGGTGAAAATGCCATGGCAATCGCAAGATACAGCCTCGCTGTAGACCGTCGCGGTTCCAAGAGAGATTCCGGATCCAATGAGCAGACAGCTGATTTTATCAACATTGTTGCTTTTGGAAAGTCCGGAGAATTTGCTGAGAAGTATCTTCATAAGGGAATGAAAATCTGTGTGAGCGGACGTATTCAGACCGGCAGCTACACAAACAAAGAGGGGCAAAAAGTTTACACCACAGAAGTTGTTGTGGATGACCAGGAATTCTGCGAAAGCAAGAATGCAAATTCCGGTGATTTAGGCGGCGGAAACGGTGGAAACGGCGGAGACGGAGGTGCTTCCGGAGACGGCGACTTCATGAAGTTCGATTCCGGCACAAACGGAGATCTCCCGTTCTAATTTCAGTATTTAGAATTTATAAGGAGGCAATATTATGGCTTTTGTTAAATCAGACAGACCTGATGCTCCCGCAAGGAGAAAAGGCATGCTCATAGAAGAAAAAAAGTATGCGTATTCTGTGGTAAAGAAAGCGGAATCGATTACAAGGATACCGCTAAGTTAAAGAGATACGTATCCGAAAGAGGTAAGATTCTTCCCAGAAGAATCACCGGTACATGCGCAAAGCATCAGAGAGCTCTTACAGTAGCAATCAAGCGTGCCCGTCACGTTGCGCTGATGCCCTACGTAATGGAATAAGATTTATAAGCATTAAAAAATGACCCGCAACCGAATGGTTGCGGGTTTTGTTTTTCAGAAATTTCTTTTATGATTTTTCTTTTTTGGCAATACTCTTGAAGAGTGTATATTCCGGAATCCAGACAAGCTTTATGGTTCCGACGGGGCCGTTTCTGTGTTTTGCGATAATCAGCTCGGTAATATTCGTATTGTCTCCTTCCTGTTTGGATGCATCGTCCCTGTGAAGGAACATTACGATATCGGCATCCTGCTCGATGGAACCGGACTCACGAAGGTCGGAGAGCTGGGGACGTTTGTCCGCACGGTCTTCCACTTTACGGTTTAACTGCGAAAGTGCAATAACGGGAACTTTTAATTCCTTTGCAAGGAGCTTTAAGGAACGTGAAATATCGGAAACTTCCTGCTGGCGGCTGTCGTTTTTGCCGTTTCCGCCCATCAGCTGCAGGTAGTCGATGATGACCAGATCCAGACCTTTTTCCAGCATCAGCTTTCTGCATTTGGAACGAAGTTCGTTCGGTGTGATTGCGGAGTTGTCATCGATAAAAATCTGGGACCGGGCAATTTCCGCAGCACCCTCGGAAAGAAGTGTCCATTCACTTCCCGAAAGGGAACCGGTTTTTAACTTCTGACCGCTTACTTTCGAATCCATTGCAAGAAGACGGTTTACGAGGGATTCCTGGGACATTTCCAGTTCGAAGAGAGCAACCTTTTTCTTCTGACGAACCGCCACATTAAGTGCGATATTCAGCGCAAATGCCGTTTTTCCGACACCGGGACGGGCTGCAATCAGAATCAGTTCGGAACCGTGGAATCCGGCGGTTTTGTAATCCAGATCGTCATAACCGCTGGCGATACCCGTTACGGGGCCTTTTGCCTTTCCGGCCTGCTCAATGTTTTCCAGTGCGCTTAAAACCACTTCCTCAATGGGTACAAAATTGGAGGATCCTCTTTTCTGAACCACGTCGAAAACTTTTTTCTCCGCTTTATCCAGAATAAAATCCGTGGTATCCTTGCCGGCATAGCACATATTCGATATTTCGTCATTTACTTCGATCAAACGGCGAAGAACCGCTTTTTCCCTGACGATGTTTGCATAGGTTTTGATGTTCGCGGATGTGGGAACCGTCTCGATGAATTCCCTGACGTAGGTTAAAGAGCTGACCTCGGGAGGCACATCCTTTTCCTTCAGGATTTCCTGAAGAGTTACCAGGTCCACCGGTCTGCCGGTGTTCTGCAGTTCCACCATGGCATCGAAAATGACACCGTACTGTTTATTGTAAAAATCCGCTCCGGTCAGGATTTCCGCTGCCGCCTGAATGGCTTCGGAATCCATCAGCATGGCACCCAGCACCGACTGTTCGCTCTCCGTGGAGTGGGGCTTTATTTTTTTTACGACTTCGTCCATAGTATATCCTTTATTTTCCTGCTTGGTATGAGGAAAGTAATGCTGTTTTTATTTTTCGGGCTCCACGTGAACTTTCAGAGCCGCGGTAACTTTGGTGTGAAGCTTAATCGGCACATCGAAGGAACCTACACTCTTTAAGGAGTCGCTTAAGGCGATTTTCTTTTTGTCGATGTCAAGTCCGTGCTGATCCTTCAGTGCTTTGGCAATTTCCTTTCCGGTTACTGCACCGAAGGCTTTTCCGCCTTCGCCGACTTTGATGGGAACCACGATGGAGATGCTTTCGATTTTTTCGCCGAGCGCCTTCGCGTTTTCAAACTGTTCTTTCTCCACCTTTGCCTGGTTGGCTTTTTGAAGCTTTAAGTCATTGATGTTGGCATTTGTTGCTTCCACACCAATCTTTTTCGGAATGATGTAATTTCTTGCATATCCGTCGTTCACTTCTATGGTGTCCCCTTTTTTGCCGAGGGTTTTTACATCCTGTAATAAAATAATTTTCATTCCTGTTTTACTCCTGTTCTTTTATGATACCGCGTTTATCAGATTTCTCCGTTTTCCACCATCGAGTCGAGGGTTTCCTGGAGTTTCTTTACTACATCTTCAACCTTGCCGTCCTTAAACTGCGCACCGGCAATGCTCATATGTCCGCCGCCGCCCATCTTTTCCATGATGACCTGTACGTTGACCTCATCGATGGAGCGTGCGGAGATGTAAATTGTGTTGTTGAAATCGGTGAATACGAAGCTTGCTTTAATTCCGTTGATATTAAGCAGCTCGTTTGCTGTCTGGGCCGCAACGACGGTCGGGGATTTGCAGTGTGCCGCATCGCAGACGGCAATGGCAAAATCGCCGCGGTAAATAACCGTATCCTTGACGGCTTCCGCCTTCGCCATGTAATCGGAAGCGTCCTCACGGAAGAGCTTGCGGACACGTGTAACATCCGCGCCGCTTCTTCGAAGGAATGCTGCCGCCTCGAAGGTACGAACACCGGTCTTTGCATTGAAATTGTTGGTATCCATTACGATACCGCCGTAAAGAACGTCGGCTTCGCAGGATTTTAATTTGATACCGTTTTCCACATACTGTAATATTTCCGCTACCATTTCGCATGCGGAGGATGCATAAGGCTCGATGTAAGACAGTGTTGCGTTTTCGATGATTTCCTCACTCTGTCTGTGGTGATCTAAAACCACGATGGCCTTACAGCATTTTAAGAGTTCCGGACATTCCGTAATGGAGGGCTTGTTGATGTCCACAACAACCAAAACAGCGTTGTTTCCGACATTTTCAAGTGCCTGTTCGGAGTTCATGATGAAGTCCGAATCGTAATCCGGGTTGTCTTTAAACAGATCCACAATCGGTTGAAGGGACTGCGTAATCGTATTCAGTACAATGGTAGCTTTCTTGCCCATCGAGCGCGCTACGCAGTAGATTCCGACTGCCGCGCCGAAGCTGTCCACATCGCCCATGCGGTGTCCCATAATAAAAATCTGGTCCTTTGTGGAAAGGATTTCCTGAAGTGCCTGCGCTTTTACACGTGCCTTCACGCGGGTATTTTTCTCAAGCTGCTGGCTCTTTCCGCCGAAGTACTGAATCTGTCCGGGCATTTTTACGACAGCCTGGTCGCCGCCACGGCCCAGTGCAAGGTCAACGGCTGCTCTCGAAAACTCCACATTCTGTGCATAAGTCAGTCCGCCGAGACCGATACCGATACTTAAGGTGATGGCTCTTTCGTTTCCGATGTTGACGGTTTTTACTTCCTCGAGCAGATCGAAGCGCAGTTCCTTTAACTGCATAACCGCTTTTTTTCGGAGAATTACCATGAATTTATCTTTTTCGATACGCTTTACAATGCCGTCAATGGAAGCAATGTATTTGTTGATTTTTCTTTCGATTAACGCAAGCAGAAGGGAGGAACGGACTTCTTCAACACCCTCGAGTGCTTCTTCGTAATTGTCCAGATAGATAAAGCCGACCGCAAGGGACTGGTCGTCGTTTTCCTGCAGGGCGATTTTTAAAGCGGTTTCGTCGAACAGATAAAGACCGATCAGATAGTTGTGGTCATCTGCGGGATCAAGAAAATCACTGTTTTCCACCATACCGGAGACGTTGATTTTTTTCAGCTGAACCTTGAAAAAGCGTTCTTCGAACGGAATGGAAAATTCCTCTTCTCCGTTATCGCTTTCGTTGTTCGGGAAACGTTCCCTCATAATTTCCGGGAAGATATTGGTGATGGATTTGTGGTATCCGCTTCCTATGCCCGTAAGATTTTCAAAAGCTGAATTGCTCCAGAGAACTTTTCCGGAGTCGTCAAGCAGTGCGTGGGGAAGTTTTAAATCCTTCAGAATCTGTTTCTGGACCTGTCCGTATTCCGTAGCAAAGCTGACCATTTCCTCCAAAAGGAAGGAACGGAGAAAGAGCCAGAAGGAAAGAATTCCGATAAAATATAAGAGCAGGAATACCGATACGGCGATTCCCGCTTTGACCTCTATGAAGTAGATCGGAATATTTGCCATAAGAAGAATGACACCGAGAATGAAAAGCAAAAGTATAAAGATTTTAATCTTTCCCTTTACTTTGACTTTTTTTGCCATATTTCATACCCTCCGCTTAAGTCCGGATAAAAAAATCCAAACACGAAATTATTATATCACGTTTTTCATATTGTTTCCACACAACATATTGTGACAGCACGGAGAAACAGACACAAGCGTGCTTGAAATAGTAATATTTTTGCACGAAAACTATGTTTTTTTTGGAAAAGATATGGTAGAATATATATATCTAAAAGTATTTATATTTTTTGGCAAAGCAGAAGAAATTCTGTGACGCAAAACTACAGGGCCTGTAAAATGGCAGCCAGTTGCGTTCTTCGTTCTTACCACTTTTGCATTGCCACTTAAGTGGTTGTTTTATTTATGAAGGAGACAAAGATATGGGAAAAAATGAAAAAAACTTTAATTCAAACCTCGGTTTTACACTTGTTGAACTTTTGATGGTAGTAGGTATCATCGGAATTCTGGTGGCTATGATTTCGCCGAATCTGATTAAGTATATCGATCAGGCAAACAAGGCCAGCGATATCCAGGCAGCCGGAACCATCGCGGAGACTCTGGATTACAACCTGATTTTTGACGATGAGGCTTCGAATGAGTGGTACGGATTCGAAAAAACCTGGCTCAGCGACGGAAGGAAACATAGCTGGATTCATTTCAATGTAAGAGATTACGATGGAACATCCTATGTGGTATATAATGCAATGGAATTCTCTTCCACAAAGGCTCCCAACGGAAAGGGAAGAATTGGTGACTTGCGTGATGCGACCGGCGGTGCCTGCAAGCAGCTCGCAAAGGACTTATGTGAAGAAGTAAACCAGAGCGGTGTTACAATGAAATTCACGAAAAAGAACACCAAGCTGATGAGAGTCGTAAAGCGTGCGGACAACGGTCGTGTTGAAGTATGGGTTGGCGGCGACGGAGAAGGAAGAAACTGTAACATTTATTATCGTCTGTATCCCGATGCGGATCCCAGATATATGTCCAATGATTATTCCCATCGTCCGATTTACGGTGGCAGAAGGCAGGACGGAAGTACTTGGATTATCGAGAATGACGGTTCTCAGGAATGGGAAGACGAGAACACCACTCCGGTATCACCGACCGAATTGTATGATAAAACCAAGACGAAGGATGCAATTTTGGGTAAAAAATAAAGATGAGATGAGCAGAGAAAATAACCTGCAAATAAAAAAGCTACGCGAAAGCGTAGCTTTTTGGTTGCGACAAAGTCGCGATTTTTCGATTTGTTAAATCAATTAAGCCTGTGCAATAGCTTCTGCAGGGCACTGAGCTGCGCATCCGCCGCAGTCGATGCACTTATCAGCATCGATAACGTACTTTCCGTCGCCTTCAGCGATTGCATCAGCAGGACACTGAGCCTGGCAAGCGCCACACATTACACAATCATCACCAATTACATATGCCATAGTATTTTTCCTCCTTACATTTCAGTCTCTCCTTTCGGAGGGATCTGCACTACAAGTTTTTTCACTTGAGTTCATTCTATCGCAGGAAACCTAAAATAGCAAGAAAAAATCCCCGAAAAATGCGGTTTCCGCCGCTAATCTTTGTTCGGTCCGGCTAACTGAAAAAGGGATGTTTGCAAAGATTACAGAGCTTTCAGCTGTTCCATTAAAGCATCCACGTCAATGCCGTGAACCATGGCAGCTTCCTCGATGGATTCGCCCTGGGAAGCGGGGCAGCCTAAGCAGTGCATGCCGGCACCGAGTAAAACGGGTGCTGCCTGAGGAGCCTTCTGCAGTAATTCGCCGATTGTCATTTCTTTTGTAATTTCCATTTTATTTACCTCCGAACTAATCTGGTACTGTTGTTTTTTTTCGTCGGGAAAGATGATCCGTTTTTCCCGTAAAGACAAGTATAACAGAAGAAAAAATGTTTGTAAATAGTCATAACTAACCGTCAATATTACAGATGAAACGGGCGTGCAAAGGATCAATAGTGATAAAACACGGAGGGGAAGGTGCAAAGAAAGAAGGAAAGTGCTATACTGAATGCAGTGTTTTAACAGGAGACGAATCATTATGAAGATGAATTATTGTATGAAATGCGGCGACCCCATTGAACCGGGGGAGTACTATCGTTGTGATAAATGTGGATTTTTGTTTACCGTAGTGGAAGGCAGTCCCCAAAGAGGTGCGGAACAGCCGAATCTTTCAAACGGTAACCGGGTAAATCCCGCATATCGTCAGGCAACCGTTTATGCAAATTCGATGCCCGGACCTGTGCAGGGTGCACAGGTGAACCAAACAGCGCAGCCCGTAAACAGAGGTCCCGTGGTACAGAATGCTGCTGCGGCACAGGCGGCAACACAGGCTGCGGTGGCGCAGGCAGAAGCAAGCCGTGCACAGTCCGCTGCCGGAAGGCTGGCTCCGGGGCAGCAGGGAGCGCCGGCTGTAACAACGACACCGCCGGTTGTAACAACAGCATCTCCCCA
>Ga0247611_10005011_pt1 | contig 17957 bp, 10 predicted proteins | sample 177DNAGHGhighgp2_FD_192422 | JGI IMG/M metagenome (GOLD analysis project Ga0247611, IMG submission 192422) | Sheep rumen microbial communities from Palmerston North, Manawatu-Wanganui, New Zealand - 1770 DNA GHGhigh gp2 | ecosystem: Host-associated > Mammals > Digestive system > Stomach > Rumen... | reverse complement strand
AAGTATCTGGATGATACCATTGTGCCGCTTCGGTATATCGAGGGCAAATCCGACTGGATTGACTTACGTGCTGCCGAAGAAGTTACTTTTAAAAAAGGGGAATATAAGCTGATTCCCTTAGGTGTAGCCATGAAGCTTCCGCACGGTTACGAAGCACATGTGGTTCCGCGCTCGTCCACATTTAAAAATTTCGGTCTGATTCAGACCAATCATATGGGCGTAATCGACCAGTCCTACTGTGGAGACGATGACTGGTGGTTTGTTCCCATGTATGCGACAAGAGATGTTACGGTTCATAAAAATGACCGTATCTGTCAGTTCAGAATTATGTTAAATCAGCCCAAAATCGTATTCGACAGGGTAGAGCACTTAGACGGTTCAAACCGTGGAGGATTCGGTTCTACGGGTATTTCATAAAGTATCAGAAAAGAGGCAATGTCATGATTAAAGTAACAGATTTGTGTAAAACTTACGGAACAAATGTTGCTTTGGACAATGTATCCTTTGAAGTGGAGCAGGGCCATATTTACGGACTTTTAGGTCCGAACGGAGCCGGTAAATCCACAACCATGAATATTATCACAGGCTACATTGCTCCTACCAGCGGAGAAGTTTCCATTAACGGACACATTCTCGGCAAGGAAACCAAGCAGGCAAAGAAATGTATCGGATATCTTCCGGAATTACCGCCCGTATATCCCGATATGTATGTGAAGGAATACTTAAATTTCTGTGCCGGAATCAAAAAAATACCGAAGGAGAAAAAGACGGAAGAAGTTCTTTCCGCAATCAACCGGACCGGTCTTGCGGAGGTTCAGGACCGTCTGATTCGCAATCTTTCCAAAGGATACAAACAGCGTGTCGGAATCGCACAGGCAATTCTCGGCGGACCCGATGTTATTATTCTTGACGAGCCCACCGTCGGACTCGATCCCCAGCAGATTATCGAAATTCGTGAGCTGATTCGTTCTTTAAAAGAAAAGCATACGGTAATCTTAAGTTCGCATATTTTGTCCGAAATTGCTGCGGTATGTGACGATGTACTGATTATCGCACACGGAAAAGTGGTAGCATTCGATACCACCGATCATCTGATTTCCGATTCCGAGCATAATAAGCGATCCTTTGAAATTACGGTCAAGGGTGATAAGAATACCGTGGAAAAAGTGCTTTCCGGTATTGCGGATACGGTTGTCAATCTTACATTTGTTTCGGAAAAGGACGGAAAATCCTCCTTTACGTTTGAAACGGAAAGAACGGACGATATTCGTGAGGATGTTTCCTTTGCGCTTTCCGACAATCGTCTTTTAGTACTTTCCTTAAACGAAAACAAGCATTCGCTTGAGGATATTTATTTGTCCATTATGAAGGATTCCGATGAAAAATACTTGGAAGAGCTTCGTCGTATGGAAGAAGAGAAAGACGAAGATTCCGATGATTTGGAAGATTCGGATGATGATAATGATTCCGGTGACGACGATGAATCGGAAGAGGAATCCGAAGATGCGGAAAAAGATTCCGAAGATGCGGAAGACGATTCCGAAAATCAGACAGAAGATAAGAAGGAGGAAGAGTAATCATGGGCGTGATTTATTTAAAAGAACTGCGCAGCTATTTTAAATCCTTCTTCGGATGGCTGTTTCTTGCAGTATTTACGGCATTCTGTTCATTGTTTTTTGTAATTTACAATATCCGTTACGGAAATCCTTATCTTTCCACAACGGTAAATTCACTGGTTATTATTCTGATGTTTGTATTTCCGCTTCTGACCATGCGTGTTTTGTCGGAAGAGAAGAAATTAAAAACGGATCAGCTGATTCTGACCTCGCCGGTCAGCGTAACATCGGTTGTAATGGGTAAATTCTTTGCACTTGTTACGATGATGTGTTTAGCGTCGCTGGTGCTTTTGGTCGGACTTCTGATTATGTCGTTCTACGGTTCGATTCCCGTTCCGCAGAACTTAATGGCAGTGCTTGCACTGGTTCTGATGGGATCTGTTTTTGCATCCATCGGTATCTTTTTCTCATCCCTTACCGAGCATCAGTTTTTCTCGGCGATTATGACCTACGGAGCATTTATTTTCATTATGCTGATTCCGTCGGCGCTGCAGATTTTCTTCTCCTCGAATAAGGTGATTTCCACAATCGGAAGTGCGATTGATTTCCTTGCACCTTTTGACAAACTGCTGACCGGAATCCTCAATCTTGCGGATATTCTGCGGATTCTTTCGATTATTGCGATCTTTATTATTTTAAGTATTCGTATGTTCGGAAAGAGCTCCTTAAGCGTTGCTTTTGTCGGTGCGAAAAAATTCTGGTTTTCCACTCTCGGAACCTTTGCGCTGATTGCAATCATCATCGGAGCAAATGTTGGTGTTTCCTTCATCCCCGAAGGAAAAATCCAGAAAGACTTTACCAGAAACGGAGTATACTCACTGACCGATGAAACGAAGAAGGTTTTAAGTGAAGTGAATGAGGATATTACGATTAATGTTCTGACCGATGAAACCACAGCGGATTCCGGACTTAAGGTTTATCTTGAAAATTACACGGCTGCAAACAGTCATATCAAAGTAAAATATCACAGCACCGCTACGGAATCTTCGTTCTACATGAATTACACTTCGACGGCTCCTTCCGTGGGAAGCTTAATCATCGTAAAGGGCGATAAGAGCTTTGTTGTGGATTCGCAGGATTTCTACAGAACGGAGTTTGATTATACGACCTATTCCAACGTGGAAACCGGCGTGGATATCGAAGGCCAGATTACCGCTGCGATTAATGCGCTTCTGTCCGATGTGGAGTACAAGGTTTACTTTGTAGAAGGACACAGTGAGCTTGCATTGACCGAGGGCACTGCCGAAAGAATGAAGAAGGCCGGATTTACAACGGCTTCCTTAAGCTTAATGACGACGGATGCAATTCCTTCGGACTGCAACGTGCTCGTTGTAAACGGCCCGAGAAACGATTTTTCAAAGGATGACATACAGAAGCTGAATGATTATCTGGATAACGGCGGATACGCTGTATTTGTGGCATCCCACAATGATATTCCGACACCGAATTACGATGCGTTCTTATCCACATTCGGTGCAACGATTCAGGCCGGAACCATTCATGAAACCAACAGAATGAATGTATATCAGGGTATTACCACTCAAGTCGTTCCGGAAACCGTAGCGCATGAGATTACCAACAATGTTTATTCCAAGCGTCGTGCGAATCTCTTTATCGATACCAGAGGCTTCCTGATTGATGAGTCCGAAGATGTCAACAGAAGCGTGGAAGCACTTTATATGACCACGGATGCTTCCTATGCAGTGGAATATGACGAAAACGGCGAAATCAAAGATGCGGACAATCTCGTACAGGGACCTTTTGCATTAGGCTTCTTTGCGACGAAGAGTACAGCAAACGGGCAGGCGAAAATCACTGTTTTGGGATCTCCCGTATTCCTGCTTCAGGAAATCGACGAAGTTACCGCTTATGCAAACTCCGATGTATTTGTGGATGCATTAAGCTATATGTGTGACCAGTCGTTAACAGCAAGTGTACCCGTTAAGTCCTACGAGGCAACGGACCTCTTCATCGAGGAAGGACTTGCGCTTCTGTATGCGGCACTGCTTGTAGTGGTTCTGCCTCTTGCGGAAATCATTGCAGGTATCGTTATTGTGATTGTTAGAAGAAGAAAATAATAAACGAAAAGGATTATTACTATGGCAAAAATCAGAACAAGATTTGCACCTTCCCCTACGGGAAGAATGCATGTCGGAAACTTAAGAACCGCGCTTTATGCGTATTTGATTTCCAAGCATGAGGACGGAGATTTTATTCTTCGTATCGAGGATACGGACCAGGAAAGATATGTGGAAGGAGCAGTGGATATTATCTACAGAACCCTCGAAAAAACCGGTCTGAAGCATGATGAAGGTCCGGACAAGGACGGTGGAGTCGGCCCCTATGTGCAGTCCGAACGTCAGGCGGAAGGCATTTATCTTACCTATGCAAAAATGCTTGTGGAAAAGAAAGAAGCATATTACTGTTTCTGCGACAAGGAACGTCTTGCAACCTTAAACCGTACCATTACGATGGAAGACGGAACCACAAAGGAAATCAATGTATATGACAAGCACTGCTTAAGCCTTTCCAAAGAAGAAGTGGAAGCGAACCTTGCGGCAGGCAAGCCCTATGTCATTCGTCAGAACAATCCGACCGAAGGAACCACGACTTTCCATGATGAAATTTACGGCGATATTACCGTGGACAATTCCGAACTGGACGATATGATTCTGATTAAGTCCGACGGCTATCCGACCTATAATTTTGCTAACGTTGTGGATGATCATCTGATGGGGATTACACATGTAGTACGTGGAAACGAGTATTTATCCTCTTCGCCGAAATACAACCGTCTTTATGATGCATTCGGCTGGGAAGTGCCCGTATATGTTCACTGTCCATTGATAACCGATGAAGAGCATCATAAGCTTTCAAAGAGATGTGGCCATTCTTCCTATGAAGATTTGCTCGAGCAGGGATTTTTAAACGATGCCATCGTAAACTTCGTGGCGCTCTTAGGATGGAGTCCCGAGGATAATCAGGAAATCAAATCCTTACAGGAACTGATTGAAAGCTTTGATTATCATCATATGTCCAAATCCCCTGCGGTATTTGATTATACCAAGTTAAAATGGATGAACGGGGAATATATGAAGGCCATGGATTTCGATGCATTCTATGAAATGGCACTTCCTTACATCAAAGAGGTGATTACCAAGGATCTGGATTTCAAAAAAATCGCAGCCATGGTAAAGACCAGAATCGAGATTTTCCCGGATATTAAGGAACATATCGATTTCTTCGAAGAAGTTCCCGAGTATGATTCCGAGCTTTATGTTCACAAAAAAATGAAGACCACGAAAGAACTTTCGCTGGAAGTATTAAATAAAGTCCGTCCCGTACTTGAGGGATTCGATGACTATACAAACGATGCGTTATATCAGCTTCTCGTATCCTTTGCGGAGAGCAACGGATACAAAAACGGAATGGTGCTCTGGCCCGTCCGTACAGCACTTTCCGGAAAGCCGATGACTCCCTGCGGAGCAACCGAACTTCTGGAAGTTTTAGGAAAGGAAGAGTCCTTATCCAGAATCGATAAGGCGATTGAAAAATTATCGAGTGAAGGCTGATCCCAATCAGCAGGCCGCAATAAAACACGGTTCCGGTCCGGCACTGGTAAGTGCCGGGCCGGGAAGCGGCAAAACCTATGTATTGACGCATCGTATTCAGTTCTTAATTCAAAATTTTGGCGTTTCGCCTGAAAAAATCCTTGTATTAACATTTTCAAAAGCAGCTGCGGAAGAGATGAAAGAGCGATTTTTATCTCTGACAGGGCAGAATAAAACCAAAGTTACCTTCGGAACATTTCATTCCGTCTTTTTAAAGATTTTGAAAAACTCCGGTAATTTCGGTTCTTTTCGCGTGATTTCGGAAACGGAAGAAAATTTCCTGATGCAGAAAGCGATGAAACAGATGCATTCGTCACTTCAGTCCTGTGAATATGCGGACAGACTGCTGGCAAGATATCATGCTTTAAAGGCGAAAGATCAGATTTCGTCGTATGTAAGAGATAATGATTCAACGAAGAAAATTGAATCGATTGAGAAACGAATGCTACTCCGATATGAAATTTTAAAGAAACAGGAGGGCCTTCTGGATTATGACGATATGCTTTATGAAACCAGAAAGCAATTATGCCAAAACCCAAAGCTTTTAGGAGATGTTCAGAAGAGGTTTTCATTTATTCTGATTGATGAATTTCAGGATATCAATCCCGTTCAGTATGAAATTATTCGCCTGATCGGGAAAAAGCATGAAAATATCTTTGCCGTCGGAGATGACGACCAGTCGATTTATGCTTTTCGCGGTGCAACGCCTGCAGTTATGAAATGTTTCCTGGAAGACTATGAAAATGTGAAAGAATATCATCTGTTCCGGAATTACAGAAGCAGAAAAAAGATTGTAAAAAGGGCAGGAAAGCTTATAAAAAAGAATCGTGACAGATTTCGGAAAAAGATTAATTCCGTATCAGACGAAGCGGGAGAAGTGAAATATCGTATATATGCGAATAAAAAGAAGGAATACAGAGCGCTTGCCGATGATATTAAGAAGGTCATTCAGACGAACAAAGACGTAAAATGTGCCATTTTGCTCAGGACGAATGCAGTTCCCGGAGATTTGGTACAAGCACTTAAGAACAACACGATTAAATTCCGTATTGTGAATCCGAAAGCAGAAGAATTATCTGAAACAGAAACTGACAAAAATATTTCCACAGAAAAGGGATTTACACAAAAGACAATTGCAAAGAATGCCGGAATGAAAAAGAATAGTTCCGTGGAAAACGATTCTGTTCTCATCATGACCATGCATGCATCTAAAGGGCTGGAATTTGATGCGGTTTTTATACCGGATCTGTATGAAGGGAATATTCCTTACCGGCTTTCGAAAAGCAGGGAAGAGATTGAAGAGGAGAGACGTGTCTTTTATGTGGCAATGACCCGAGCAAAAGAGAAGCTGTATCTGTACGGCTTGAATACGTTTTCACCGAAAAAGAAAACTTTATTTAAAAAGAAAACCGGGAAATACAGGATTTCCCGGTTTTACATCAATTCCATTTTCTGAATACGAGGAATTATTCGTCTCCGTCCTCGTCGTCTTCATCGTCAATGATTTCGTCATATTCCGCAGCATCCAGGAATTCCTCAAAAGCATCGGATACCGCATCATAAACATCATCGTCTTCGATGAATTTCAGCTCAGGCTCCACATTGGGATTGTCCATATCTTCGGAGTATTCATAAAACCATACTTCACCGAAGGACTCATCATCCTCATCAACAATAGGAGTAAGAGCAATGTAATCCTTATCGTTTACCGTGAGAATAGTGAGAATGGCACAGTTCTGAGTTGTTCCGTCTTCCAGTTCAAGTTCTACGGTAATGTCTTCTTCGTTAATGTTTTCATCTTTAATATCAGCCATTTTTGACCTCCCCAAAAGGTTTATTGCTACAACGCTTATTTTATCATTTTTATTAAGGAATTGCAAGAAAAGGATATCCCTTCAAAAGACTGCCCGAAAAGGCGAAAATCATTGAAAAAACATACTCTTTGTGGTAAAATTTTTAGGCTACAGTAGATTGCTGTTGTTATGTCTAAAAAGCACAAGGATGAAATTATGAGTCATTTTACCGTCAAATCCGGAAATACATTTCCACTCGGTGCATCCCCCGTTTCGGGAGGTGTTCAGTTTTCCACGGTTTGCGCCGATGAAGCCGAATGCGGAATCGTTCTGATTTCAAAAAAGAATACAAACGAAAAATACAGAATTCCTTTTCCGCAGGGCTGCCGAATGGGAAATATTGTTTCCATGATTGTGGAAAATATTTCTTCCGAGGATTACGCGTACCGTTTTTATTTCGGAGATGCGGAATATGTGGATCCTTATTCTGTAAAAATTCTCGGAAATGAGAAATTCGGTAAAAAAGATCCGGAAACCTATGCATTGTCTTCGGATATGGACAATGCGGAATTCGACTGGCAGAACGACAGCGTTTTATGTACGCCTTTTTCCCAGTCTATTTTATATCTGCTTCACGTAAGAGGATTTACAAAGGATTCTTCTTCGAAGGTAAAGAATCCCGGAACCTTTGCGGGAATTATCGAAAAAATTCCGTACTTAAAAGAGTTGGGTATTACGGCAATTGAGCTTTTGCCATGCTATGAGTTCGAAGAGTATGAAAAGCCGAAGAAGAACCCGAGAACAACGATTTTGGATGAGTCATCCGATAACAGCAGAATCAATTTCTGGGGATTCAAGAAGGGCTATTATTTTGCACCGAAGGCTTCTTATGCTGCGGGAGACGATCCCTGTACGGAAATGAGAACACTTGTCCGGGAACTTCATAAAGCCGGTATAGAAATCATCATGCAAATTTATTTTCCCGATGATACCAAAGGCGGACTGATTCAGGACGTAATTCGTCACTGGGTTGTAAAATACCATATTGACGGTTTTCATTTAAAAGGCAACAAAATCCCCATTGCGCTTCTTGCAACGGACCCTTTGCTTGCCAATACAAAGCTTTTGCACGATTACATTCCGGAGAGCGAGATTTATCCTCCGTCCATCCGGCCGAAGTATAAGAATCTCTGCATTTACTCCGATGAATATATGTATCTGATGCGTAAATTCCTGAAGGCGGATCCGGATATGCTTTCCGAATTTGTTCGTCTGCAGAAGCGAATTCCGGAAAAATGCGCAACCGCGAATTTTATCACGAATTATTACGGATTTACATTAAACGATCTGTATTCGTACGATATCAAGCATAATGAGGCAAACGGCGAATCGAACCGTGACGGCTGCAATTCCAATTATTCCTGGAACTGCGGTGCGGAAGGCAAAACCAGAAAAAAGAACATTCTGCTTTTAAGACATCGCATGATTAAAAATGCAATGCTGACCATGCTGACCGGAGCGGGTACTCCCGTAATCAATGCGGGCGATGAATTTTTAAATTCCATGGACGGAAACAACAATGCGTACTGTCAGGACAATTCCTGCGGATACGTAAACTGGAATACCACGAAGAGTGCGCAGGAAATGCTTGAATTTACAAAGGGCGCCATTGCATTCCGGAAGAGCAGAAAATTCTTAAATCTCTCCGATGAACTTACGATGCTTGACAATGCAAGCTGCGGATTTCCGGATTTGTCCTTCCATCAGGACGAGGCGTGGAAGACGGATTTGTCGGGTGATAAGCACCATATCGGAATGATGTTTGCGGAACTGACCGATGCAAAGGATGATCCTGCCGGAACGAAGAACAAAAATATCGGAACCAAATGCACGAGGCTTTATTATTTTGCCTATAATATGCACTGGGAAGAAAGAAGTTTCTCGATGCCGAATCTGTTTAAGAAGGCAGGATGGAATCAGCTTCTTACGACAGGCGAAAATGCGGTAAAGACAGAAAACGGTGGTAATATTTCGTTTACCGTACCGGCCAGAACAGTGGTGCTTTTCGAGGCGAAATAAATTTACGGCAACAGCATCGAAAAAAATTAACTAAACTCATAATTAATACAGCAGCTAATATTTCAATAACAAGCAAAAAATTAAAAAAATATAGAAATTGAGAAAATGAGGAGCAATTATGATTGGTGACAAGAAAGTTTTATTTAGCGGAATGCAGGCGACGGGATCTCTTACCCTCGGTAATTACCTCGGAGCATTAAAGAACTGGTTAACTTTAAGCGAAGAGTATGAATGCTTTTATTCCGTGGTGGATTTACACAGTATCACGGTTCGCCAGGACCCGGCGGAGCTCAGGAAAAAAGCAAGAAATCTTTTAATGCTTTATATCGCGGCCGGACTGGACCCCGAAAAGAACTGTATTTATTATCAGTCCCATGTAAGCGCACACTGTGAGCTGGCATGGATTCTGGACTGCTTTACCTATATGGGCGAGTTAAACAGAATGACGCAGTTTAAGGACAAATCCGCGAAACATGCGGACAATATCAACGCCGGTTTATATACCTATCCGGTACTGATGGCTGCGGATATTTTACTGTATCAGGCAGACGTTGTTCCCGTAGGAAAGGACCAGCTTCAGCATCTGGAACTGACCCGTGATATTGCAGGTCGTTTCAATGCACTTTACGGCGATGTATTTACGATTCCCGAGCCTTATCTCGGAAAAGCCGGTGCTAAGATTATGTCTTTACAGGATCCGACAAAGAAAATGTCCAAATCCGATGAAAATCCGAATGCAAGCATTTATCTGACGGACGATAAAGACACCATTCTCCGTAAGTTCAAACGTGCCGTAACGGATTCCGAGGGAAGAGTACATTACTGTGAAGAACAGCCCGGCATTTCCAACCTGATTGAGATTTACGGTGCGGTTACCGGAAAGACCTTCGAAGAAGTGGAAAAGGAATTTGAAGGCAAGGGTTACGGTGATTTCAAACTTGCGGTCGGCGAAGCGGTTGCGGATATGTTAATGCCTCTGCAGACCAGATTTGCCGAGCTTTCGAAAGATAAAGATTATATCGACAGAATTATCAGGGACAATGCGGAAAAGGCTAATTATATTGCAACCAAGACCTTAAGAAAGGCACAGAAAAAGGTCGGTTTTCCGGAAAGAGTCCGTTAATACCATGTTTCGTTTTTAAGGGGAAGAAAGAACGGCGCATGCCGCGATAAAGGATGAATCGGTATGAATAAAATACTTGCGGATTTGCAGGATTTTGTAAACGAAATCAATAAAGTATACAGGGACAAAATCGCCTACAGTTTTCTGGTTGGCGACAAAGTCCAGAACAAGACTTTTGCAGAGCTTGCAAAGGATTCTCTTGCTGTTGCCACCTGGTTTAAAAATTTTGGTTTAAACGGAGAAAAAATCGCCATCATCGGAGGAACCTCCTATTCCTGGATTGTGACTTTTCTGGCATCTGCAATCAGCGGAAATGTCGTAATTCCGATTGATAAGCTGCTTCCGAAAGAAGAGATCCTGGAACTGATTCACAGAGGCAATGCAAAAGTAGTTTTTGTGGATGAAGAATTCGAGCCCTGGATGAAGGAAATCAGGGAATATAAGAAAAACGAGGGCGATGAGGTTCGTGAGGCATACAGTTTTTCCGGAACCACGTTCCGTGAAATGTTACGTACCGAAAGGGTGAAGCTTCCGAAGGTAAAACCCACCGATCCCTGTATGTTATTATTCACTTCCGGAACCACGGGAACCGGAAAGGGCGTGCTGATTTCCCATAAAAACGTGGTCAGCAATATCAATGAAATTTACCGCATGGGATATGACAAAGAGGTGGAAGTTCCCGTCGTTTTATCCATTCTGCCGATTTATCACACATTCGAGCTTACCGTCGGAAACCTCGGTATTCTTTATACCGGAGCCTGCATCTGCATTAACGACAAACTCGAAAATGTCGTGGAAAACATGAAGCGGTTTAAACCGTCCGTAATGATGGCGGTACCGGCCGTTGCGGAAATGCTTTATAAAAAGATTCTGGAAGCGGTCAGCAGCGGTGCAAACAAGAAGAAAGTGAATTTTGCTAAGCGCATTGACAAGACTTTAGGGAAAATCAATATTGATGCAAAACGCAAACTGTATAAATCCATTTTTGACAATTTCGGAGGCAATTTACAGACCATCGTTGTCGGCGGAAGCGCACTTCGTCCCGAAATCGCCGAAACGCTTGATAATTTCGGATTTAAGATTTATCAGGGTTACGGAATGACGGAATGTGCGCCTTTAATTGCGGCATGTTTCCCGGGAAATGACAAAATCGGTTCCGTCGGAAAGCCGGTTTCTTACATGGATGTCAAAATCGTAAACGAAGAAATCTGGCTGAAGGGCGACGGCGTGATGATCGGTTACGACGATCCCGAACAGAATAAGGAAGCGTTCGAGGACGGCTGGTTTAAGACCGGAGACCTCGGATACATCGATAACGAAGGCTATTTATACATCACCGGAAGGGCGAAGAACTTAATCATTCTCGATAACGGTAAAAATATTTATCCGGAAGAAATCGAGAGCTATCTTTTGAAAATCCCTTCCGTGAAGGATGCTTTCGTTTATGAGGACAACGGAAAAATTTCCGCATTGATTGTTCCCGACAATATGAGGGAACAGACCATTCGTTCCATTAAGGCGAAAATCCGCGAACTGAATGAAAAAGTGCCTCCCTACAAGCGTATTGTGGGCCTGAATTTCAGACCTTCCGATCTTCCGAAAACCACCACTTTAAAGACCAAGAGAAGCGAGGTTATGAAGTGGATCAAAGAAAAGAAGGAAGAACGCAAAGCCGAGTATGTTGCTCCGAAAACAGCGGAACAGAAACGTCTCTGCGCTGCGATGGAACAGGTGCTCAAGGTCACAAGAATCGGCGTAAAGGATGATTTCTTTGAACGCGGCGGTGATTCTTTAAGCGCACTGGAGCTTGCAACCATGATCGGTGTACAGGCACAGGATATTTATGAATTCCCTACAGTTGCACAGCTCGAAGAATTCCTCTTAAACGGTTCCGAGAATCAGGAAGAAGAGGAAAGGGTCGATGTTAACGCACTTCTGAATCATAACAGAGACCTGATTTACAATGCAAAACCGCAGTGCATTCTTTTAACCGGTGCGACGGGATTTCTGGGAGCGCATATTTTACGCGAACTCGTGAAGAGAAATTATAAGGTGGTTTGTCTTGTCAGAAACATCGACAAGCTTCGTCCGACCCTTCGTGCGTATTTCCCGAAGGAATATGAAATGTTCAGCTATAAGACCGTTAAAGGCGATATTGAGCTTGAACATTTCGGACTGACTGATGCGGAATATAAAATCCTAGCAAGCAAGGTGGATATGGTATTCCATGTGGCAGCGAATGTACATCATGCGGGACATTATGAGGATTTTGAACGCTCCAACGTAATCGGTACACAGCATGTGATTGATTTCTGTATGTATGCGGGTGCTGTTTTGCAGCATACCTCAACGGCGAGCGTAAACGGTGCCGGAACCGTCGGAATTAAGAGCACTGACGTTAAATTCGATGAGTTCTGTCTGGATATCGGACAGGATTACAAGCAGAACGTATACATCCATTCGAAGTATAAATCCGAGGAGAGAGTGCTTCTTGCAAGAGAGAAGGGCTTAAAGGCCAATATCTTCCGAATCGGTAACTTAACCTGGCGAAAGAGTGACGGCATGTTCCAGAGAAATGCCGAGGATAACGGTTTCCTTGAGAGACTGAAGGGATTTTTAAAGATTCGTATGTACTCGAAGGAAATTGCGGAATATCCGATTGATTTTACCCCGGTAGACGAATGTGCGGAAGCATATGTTCTTCTTGCGCTGAATCATCATGTAAACAATATTTACAACCTTTACAATCCGAATGTGTATAATCTTGACGCTCTTTGCAAGAAATTCATGTTACATGCAAAACGTGTACCCAGAGAAGTGTTCGAAATGAGCTTAAGAGAGCAGATTCACGACAAAGAGGTTATGGTGCTTTCTTTCTACAATGCGATTGCTTCCTCGTCGAAGAATGTTCCGATGAGCAATGCGTATACAACGAAGGAGCTTGAGAAACTCGGCTTCCACTGGAGCAAAATCGGACTCAGTTATTTGAATTATTTCAGAAAGCTTTAATGCTTTCAAAAATATATTTTCAGAGGTTTTGAAAAGATGAGAATCGGTATTGACGTCGGTTCAACAACAATTAAATGCGTTGTTCTGGACGACAATGACAATATCATACATGACAGTTACGAACGTCATTTTGCGATGATTACCGAAAAGACCAAAGAGGTCATTCAGGGAATCGTTGACAAATACAAGATCACCGAACCGGTGTATTTATCCATTTCCGGATCTGCCGGAATGGGTCTTGCCGAAAATGCCGGAATTCCTTTTGTTCAGGAAGTTTATGCTACCAAAGTTGCGGTTTCTCACAGACTTCCCGACACGGACTGCGTCATCGAGCTCGGCGGAGAAGATGCAAAAATCCTTTTCTTAAAGGGTAATCTCGAAGTCCGCATGAACGGAACCTGTGCGGGCGGTACCGGTGCTTTTGCGGATCAAATGGCATCGCTTATGAATATCACAGGCGATGAAATGAACGATCTTGCACTTCAGAGCGATAAGATTTATTCGATTGCATCACGCTGCGGTGTGTTTGCAAAGACCGATATTCAGCCGCTTTTAAACCAGGGTGCGAGAAAAGAAGATATTTCCGCAAGTATTTTTAAAGCAATCGTCAATCAGACCATTACGGGTCTTGCACAGGGCCATCCGATTGAAGGAAACATCGTTTATCTCGGCGGTCCGCTGACCTTTATGTCATATCTTCGTCAGAGTTTTGATGAAGCACTGAATGTAGAGGGTGTTTTGCCGAAAGATTCCCTTTTATTCGTTGCTCTGGGCGCTGCATTTTATGCGACCGAACCGGTCAACTTGCAGGAAGCACTTGTAAAAATCGGCGAAAGAAAAGAATTCTCCGATGCAATGGCACTGGAACCTTTGTTTACGGATCAGGCGGAGTATGATGCATTTACGGAACGTCATAAAAAAGCCTGTGTTAAGAAAAAAGACTTACGTACGGTACTGGATTCGGCGGAAGAGGAACCCGTATTTCTCGGAATCGACTCCGGTTCGACTACTTTAAAACTTGTTTTAACCGATAAAGAGGGAGATATATTATACTCCAGATACACCTCGAATCAGGGACGTCCGATTGACGTAGTCGTTGAGCTTTTAAAGGAAATGTATGACGAATACCCGGATGTGCGAATCGCCTCCGCGGCGGTTACCGGTTACGGTGAGGAAATGATGAAATCCGCACTCGGAATCGATCTCGGTATCGTTGAGACTGTGGCACATTTTACTGCGGCAAAATTTTTCCTTCCCGATGTGGAATTCATTATCGATATCGGCGGACAGGATATGAAATGCTTTAAAATCCGCAACGGAGCAATCGATAACATCTTCTTAAACGAAGCATGTTCTTCAGGCTGCGGATCGTTTTTACAGACCTTTGCGGGAAGCCTCGGATATCCGATTGATGAATTCGCAAAGCTCGGATTATTTGGTAAAAAGCCCGTGGATCTGGGTTCCAGATGTACGGTATTTATGAATTCTTCCGTAAAGCAGGCGCAGAAAGAGGGCGTTTCCGTAGAAGATATTTCCGCAGGATTATCCATTTCGGTTGTTAAAAATGCGCTTTATAAGGTTATTCGTGTTCATGATGCAAAAGAGCTCGGAAAGAAGATTGTCGTACAGGGAGGAACCTTCTTAAACGATGCGGTTTTACGTGCATTTGAGAAAGAACTCGGCGTGGATGTTATTCGTCCCGATATTGCGGGAATGATGGGAGCGTACGGAGCTGCTCTGTATGCGGTGAATATGTTCTCCGCAAAAGATACCGGCGTGAATTTTATTACAAGAGCCGAGCTGGATGAATTTACTTACGATACGAAGAGCATCAACTGCAACGGCTGCAACAATCACTGCAATCTGACCGTAAATACCTTCCCCGGCGGACGCAAATTCATCGGCGGAAACAAATGTGAAAAGCCTGTTACCAAGAAAGCAAGCGATGATTCGCTGAATCTGTACGAATATAAAATCACATACTTCAAAAAGCTCCTTGAAGGAACCGAAAATGATATGGTTACTCCGGACAAGGCGCTTGGAACCGTCGGCATTCCCATGGCGCTGAACATGTTTGAAATGTTCCCGTTCTGGCATGCACTGTTTACCGACCTCGGATATGAAGTGAAAATTTCCGGATTTTCCAACCGTTCGATGTATATCAAGGGGCAGGGAACCATTCCTTCCGATACGGTTTGTTTCCCCGCAAAAATGGTGCACGGTCACATCATGCAGCTGATCGAAGATAAGGTGGATACGATTTTCTTCCCTTGCTTAACCTTTAATTTCAATGAAAAACGTGGAGAGAACCATTATAACTGCGCGGTAATCGCCGGTTATCCCGAGGTCATCAAGGCTAATATCCGCGATTTTAAAGACAGTAAATATTTATGTCCGTATCTCGGACCTCATAATAAAGGACATTTCAAAAAGAGCATGTACGAACTGATTAATAAAGAGTTCAAGCCTGCTACGAAGTCCGAAGTTAACCGTGCCTGCGATAAGGCGTATGCCGCATATGAAAAGTATATGAACGATGTATTTATTCAGGCGGATAAAATCATCACGGAAGCCAGAAAGCAGGGCAAAAAAATCGTCGTTTTATCCGGTCGTCCGTATCATACGGACCCCGAAATCAATCACGGAATTCATAAACTGATTGCACAGCTCGGATTTGCCGTAGTAAGCGAGGATGCGGTCAGCCTTTACATGAAAAATTTAAAACTGAATCTTCGTAACCAGTGGACCTATCATGCGCGACTGTTTTCGGCCGCGGGATATGTAACCACCCAGCCGGATATGTATCTGGTGCATCTTGTATCGTTCGGCTGCGGCCTCGATGCCATCACAACCGATGAAGTCAGAAGCATTCTGGAGAGCGAAGGTCATCTTTATACCCAGATCAAAATCGACGAAGTCACCAATCTGGGCGCGGTTAAAATCCGCTTGAGAAGTTTAATTGCCGCCATTGAGCAGGCAGGACAGGAACAGAAATAAACCGATGGAAACATTAAAGCAGTATAAAAAAAGAGTTGAGTACAGTCTGAAAATGAAACGGGAGAAATATACCATTCTGATTCCGGAAATGGCACCCCTTCATTTTCGCCTGATTAAGCCGATTCTGGCACGTGACGGATATGAAACCGACCTGATGGGTTACGAAGGCCCTGAAGTGCTGAAAAAAGGCCTTCAGTACGTACATAACGACATTTGCTATCCCTGTCTTTTAATTACGGGACAGATGTTAACCGCAATGGAAAGCGGCAAATACGATCCGGATAAGGTTGCCATGATGATTACCCAGTCAGGCGGCGGCTGCAGGGATTCAAACTATATCAATTTAATGCGTAAAGCTTTTGACAAAGCCGGATATCCGCAGGTTCCTTTTATTTCCGCCAATACCTGGTTTATGGAATATAACAGCGGTGTTTTAATGCGTTTTTCCACGCTTTTTATGGCGGTTGCAGGTATGGTTTACGGAGATTTTCTGATGATTCTCGGTAATCAGGTAAGACCGTACGAGGTTCATAAAGGCGATACCGATGCGGTCATTGACAAATGGATCAATGCCATGATTAAGGAGTTTGAAAAAGGCCGCGGGTATTCGAAAGCGGCAATGCGTAAAAATTTACGCAGGATGGGAGAAGATTTTACAAAAATCGAAATCCGTAAAACAAAGAAAGTAAAGGTTGCCATTGTAGGGGAACTGTTCCTGAAATACTCCGTTCCCGGAAACAATCATTTAGAGGAGTTTCTGGCGGAGCAGGATTGTGAAGTGTATATGCCGAGCATGCTTGGATTCGGTGTATATAAAACCAACGGGGCACTCGAAGAACTGAGGAGTTTTGGCGGAAAACCGTTAAAGCATCTGACGATGAAAATCGTTATGAAATGGTATTTCGGAATCGAGGATCTTTTAATTTCCGCAATCGAGGAATTTCCGCAGTTTACGGCTCCGGAGCGTGTACAGGATCTGATGAAAAGAGCGGAGGGCATTATCGATAACGCAAACAGCATGGGGGAAGGCTGGTATGTTGCTGCGGAAATGCTTGAATTTGCCGAACACGGATATGAAAACGTCGTGTGCGTACAGCCGTTCGGATGCCTGCCCTGTCACGTTGCAGTCAAGGGCGTGCTAAACAAGGTTCGTCAGATCAATCCGAGAATCAATGCGGTGGATATTGAATACGATCCCGGTGCTACAAAAGTCAATCAGGAAAACAGAATCAAATTAATGTTAGCGGTTGCCAAAGAGAATTTGAATTAAACGTTACGCCTTTATGTTTTTGGGGTAAAGCAGAAAAGGAGATTGGGGAATGTTTGATAATGATATTATTTTCTCAAGAATTGCGGAAGCGCTGTTAATTGAATATACCAGCGTATATTACGTTAATGTTCTTACCAATGAATATCAGTGGTATTCTACCAGTGAGGATTTTCACAGTTTAAAAATCGAACCCAGAGGTGATGATTTCTTTAAAAATCTGATTCGTGATGCGAAACAGGTCGTTTATAAAGAAGATCAGCACTTCTTTCTGAAGGATATTCAGAAAGAGAATCTGCTTGCCCAAATGGAAAAAGGCGATAAGCAGAAGATTATTTATCGTCTTATGATTAACGGAAAACCCGTTTATCATTCGCTGCAACTGATCCGTTCCTATCAGTCCGATAAAGATGATTATATTGTTCTCGGTGTGAAAAATATCGATGCGGATTATCGCAGACA
>Ga0247611_10005010_pt1 | contig 17957 bp, 19 predicted proteins | sample 177DNAGHGhighgp2_FD_192422 | JGI IMG/M metagenome (GOLD analysis project Ga0247611, IMG submission 192422) | Sheep rumen microbial communities from Palmerston North, Manawatu-Wanganui, New Zealand - 1770 DNA GHGhigh gp2 | ecosystem: Host-associated > Mammals > Digestive system > Stomach > Rumen... | reverse complement strand
GTAAAATTACTATAATAAATTTGTGGGGATTGGATTTTTATATTACCTTTGCAGCACTTAAAACCACCATTTATGGCTGATAGATTATTTAAAAGAAAAATATATGCGGAGCTGGAAAAGCCGAGCGTGTTTGACCCCCGAGGGCAAGCGACGTTGCCCCTCACGGGCAAAATTAGAATGACCCTCTGCGGCAAATTAAAATTGACCAGTCAACCCGTGGTGAGCCCAAGGACCTTGAACCATTAACCTTGAACCAACCATCATCCCCGTCTCCCATACCTCCGTCTCGTAGTCCTCCGACCGTTTATCCTCCCGCCCGAAGGGAAACACCGACAAGGCATACGCATTGCACGCATCCACCTTGTTATGCAGGTGCTCCTCCTAGAAGGCCCCACGCACATCTTCGCAAGATGTGTCAGTCACCTGTCCCCTGACACGCAGCGCAACAACGCGAACAGGAAGGCCAGAGGCTGATGCGCGAATCCGACAGCGTCAAGAAACAGTTAAGAAAGTAAGTCATCTATCTTCCAATTTCTGCAAGACTCCGCAGATAATTGGAAGATAGACTTTATTATGAGAACAGCAGGCTCGCGTGAAAATCTTGATATATCTCCTTATACATTCAGTTCTTTCAGAATCACCCATTCACCACCATTGTCTGGGCCTTCATGCTTGATGACATTCAAATCTTTGAGCCGTGTTAAGTCTCGTTGAATAGTTCGTGATGAGAGGTTTATTTTGTTCGCTATAGAGTTTGCCGTTTCTACGACACCATCTACGACAGACTTTCTAATCATTTTATATATAACCAACTGACGCTCAGAAAGTTTATCTACGACATCGTCTATGACAACATCTACGACATCTTTATCGTTGTCTACGACACCACCCTTTGCTTGTATCGCCATGAACTTCTCACGCTTTATTGTCGCCATCATTCCACCACGCACATCTTCGCAAGATGTGTCAGTCACCTGTCCCCTGACACGTACGTGTCGGGAGAGTCACACTCCAAAAATGTCATTCTAAAATAGCAGATTTATGGGATTTGGATAGTAATACATAATAAAATTCGTGGGGATTGGGTAAAATTACTATAATAAATTTGTGGGGATTGGATTTTTATATTACCTTTGCAGCACTTAAAACCACCATTTATGGCTGATAGATTATTTAAAAGAAAAATATATGCGGAGCTGGAAAAGCCGAGCGCGTTTGCCCCCCGAGGGCAAGCGACGTTGACCCTCACGGGCAAAATTAGAATGACCCTCTGCGGCAAATTAAAATTGACCCCTGAATGCGATTGCCATTCAGGGGCTTTTTCGTAGTTTTGTGTTACCGTCCTGACTGGCGGATAAACATTAAAACTACAGAATTCAATGACAAAGTTAAGAAATTTATTGCGATGTTACGCCATTGGAATGAGTATAAAAAGCATTTCGAGTGCTTTCCATCTCTCGCATCCACCATGTTGTGTGGATGCTCCGCCTCGAAGGCCGCACGTACATCTTCGCAAGATGTGTCAGTCACCTGTCCCCTGACACGCTCATCTTCGCAAGATGTGTCAGTCACCTGACACGCTTGTTTTTTAGTACTTAAGCCCCGCTCGGGCAGACCGGGCGGGGCTATATTCAATCTTTTGCCACCTCATTACCAGCCTGGTGGCTGATTATCTCCTGATGCTGGCTGGTGGGATTCCGCCTCACCTTGTTCCTGCATAAGACTAATTTCAACAGCATCCACCCCTTCACCCGTAAGGACAACCTTACCCGTGCGTGGTTCCGTGGTAGGATTGCTACCTGCCGTCACGCTAATAGTAGCATTACCTTTACCCGAAGAAGTAGAGAGCGTGCACCATTCCGGACAGGTTATAGTCCAATTGGTATTGCTTGTAATCATGAAACTTTGGGTGCCCCCCTGCCTGCCGAACTCCATAGCAGAAGTGTTCACAGACAGCGTTAGTTCCTCAGGAACCTCAGGCTCGACAGATGCCTTTGCTTGTGTCACCGTCACTCTTCTGGTCATCGAACCGCCACTCACCGTAAGCACAGCAGTCCTGACACTCCCCGAATTGTTCCTGCCTGCAGTGATTGTAACATTCTGTCTATTGGTGCCAGACATGGGGTTTACCGTCAGCCAGTCAACATCTACAGATATAGCCCAACTACAGTTAGCATCCACTTGCAGGTTCTGGCTTTCGCCATCTCCCAACAGGCTCATGTTTGGCGGCACGCTTAGGTAGTCCTTGTGGACTTCTGGCATATCACCTTCTCCTCCACCTCCGCCGCAGGCAATGAGTATTACAGCCAGAAGCAGCAGTAATTTGTTCTTTTTCATAATTAGATACAATTTAGAAGAAATACATGAGACCAATATTCAGATTAAAGCCATTAGTCCACTTGCTGATATTTTTATCATAGTTGGCCAACACCTTACAGCTGTTATTTTTATACACGCTGATATCATACTCTGGGGTAATGTGCAATTTGAAGCGATCGTTGAACGAGGTAACCAGCCTGACGGCTCCCAAGACGCAGATAGAGCTTCCTGATCCGTAGTTGCCGCTACTGCTGACAAGCTCGCTTCCATTGAATAGGTTATATGCACCTCCCACCTGAGGCATGATGCTAAAGAAGTCGGTCACCTGGAAATCGTAGCCATATCTCAGCTGGATTCTGATAGCCTTATAGTTATATGCTGCGCTCACCTCCGAATTAGAGTCATAGAAATACAGGTCATCCGATTTATTTACTCCAAACACAGCCCCCACCTCAATATTATGATGACTGAAGTCAAAGCCAAGAGCTACCGAAGGTCCGGCAATAGATATGATGTTATATCCTGCCCCTACATAGACGTTATGCCCCTTATTGGCCTCCCTGTTCACCTTCAGCTTGATGTCATACGTAGCCTTAGCCTCTATCCTTTCTGGAATCTCGTATCCTATCAGGGGCATCAGGTTGTTTTTCCTGATGGTCAGGCGCTTCGTCCCCTGTGGCACCCAGATTCTAATCTCACCTGGCAGCACCTCTTGTTTCATCATTCCCATATTAGGTTCGATGATGAAGTCCTTGTCTCTGGCAAAGAATCTGAGCAAGGCACAAGCCTCGCCCGCATTGTCAAAAACGGGATTCGACCTCGCTGTCAGGTTGGTAACATCCCGCTCAAAGCTGGTGACCTCAATGTCCTGAGCCTTCATCTGGCTGCATGCAATAAGCAGCAGTAATAGTGCAGTTATCTTCTTCATAATTTGTTTTTATTTGATGATTACTTTCTTTCCGTTCCTGATATACACCCCCTTCTTTACTCCTTGCACCTTTCTTCCCTGCAAGTCGTACAGCCCTTGCTCATCAGCAGTATGCTCACATTCTATCGTTCTGATACTGGTTGCCATATCCTCAAAGATGTCGATGACTCTTCTCGGAGCATTAGATGTGGATTTCATATATGCCTCGAAGGGATGAATCTGCCGCATATTCAGTACAAACTTACTACCTTCTGTCATGCCGCTGTTATTGGCAGCATAGTCGTTGGCCACATTCAGCGCATGCAGTCCTTCGTCCAATGCCCTGTTGAGGAAGTTGGGCACCAATATCCTGTCGCGGAAACTGGCGCTTTGATTCTCCTCTGTCTTCCCTACGGTGATGCCCGACGCTTCGAATGTAACACTACCGTTCAACAACCACTGCTCGTAATACTGCGGGTTGTTGGGCATACTGATGATGTAAGGAGTATTAGCCTTGATGCTGGCAGCCTCCACAAATCCGCTTCCTGTCAGTTCGTAGAGCCAGAAGGGCTTTGCAGCATCTTCTTCTTTCCAAGCAGCAAAGGGTACGACATCACCCTTCGAACCGTGTGTCACTTTCTGTACATCAAACGGCAAGGCTATCGTTTCCCATCCTCTTGTCTCGTTGATACCCGTCGACATGCTATAATGGTGCGTATAGCTGATGTGAAGGGCCGTAAATGCCTGCGGACAATAGAAGTTGTTGCCGTTTGCAGCATCTGTGAGTGTGATGCTGTTGGCTGTTCCATTCACCACCACATTCTTTATTTTGGCAGAAGCATACTGTTCAGCAGTCACATAGAGGAGCAAGTTCGGATTGCTGACCTCCGCGGTAAACGGTGCCGACGGGTTCCAGATAACGGCTGCCAGATCACTATTCCCCTTCAACGCCTCGTTTTCTATACCCGTTATAGTCCATGTTGAGCCATTAGAGGTCACTGAAGCAGGCACTGTCAGCACCTGTCCATAGTTACCACCAGCCACCTTAATAGTCTTGTCTGCCTGTGAAACCACAGCATAGTTGATACCTTCAACAGTCAATGCGTTGATGTCCTCGACAAATGCCACCTCTATGCTGGCATTGGCTGATATATTGTTGATCGAGTACCAGTTGTTCTGTGCCTGTGAGGTGATGTCCGTTCCGTTCAGCTTCACACTGCTGATCCTGTTGCCATTGTCTGGACTGAAGGTAATCGTCACATTGCTTCCCTCATTCACAGTGAATGTCTTGGTCTCGTTTTTGACTGTAGTGCCAGCGTATGTCGCACTGCCATTACCCGTTGCCTTGACACTCAGGGAGTACGTGGTGACAGGTATGGCTTCAAAGACTACCTCCATCGAGGTATGGGCCCTGATGTTGGAAATGGTGTACTGATTGTTTGACACGCTCGATGTAACATTCGTGCTGTTCACCTTCACGCTGGCTATGCGGTAGCCATTATCTGGGATGATGGCAACAGGAGCATTAGCCCCTTCGTTCAGGGTAAACGTCTTAGTCTGGTTCTTCACTGAGGCTCCGTTGTAGGCTACACTTCCATTGCCTGTTGACTTAATTGACAGGTTGTAGGTGGTTGGCGGTATCGCCTCGTAGGTCACTTCTATTGTAGTATTGGCTGTGATATTGCTGATAGTGTACCTATTGTTCGACACGCTTGTTGTCACGTCCGTATTATTTATCTTCACACTGGCAATGCGGTAGCCGCTATCAGGATTGAACGATACGGTTGCAGAACTTCCTTCGTTCACAGTGAACGACTGGCTATTTCCTCTGATTGCTGTCCCACCATAGGTGACACTACCATTTCCCGATGCTGTAATATTCAGCGAGTAGGTGGTAATAGGAATGGCCTCAAAGGTCACAGACAACGTAGTATTGGCCGAGATGTTGCTGATGATATATCTGTTGTTTGAGACACTTGAGGTAACATCCGTATTATTTACCCTCACACTAGCTATACGATACCCACTATCAGGAGAGAAGGTAACTGTTGCTGAAGTACCTTCATTGATTGTAAATGTACGTGTCTGATTCCTAGCTGTTATACTGCCGTACGATACGCTTCCATTCCCTGATGCTGTAATGCTTAGTGTGTAGGTTGTGGGAGGAATAGCCTCAAAAGTCACTGACAATGTGGTATTAGCAGAAATGCTACTGATAGTATAGCTGCTATTTGAAACACTTGAAGTCACATCAGCATTGTTTACCTTCACACTGGCAATTCGATAGCCGCTATCAGGAGAAAAGGTAACTGTTGCAGAAGTACTCTCGTTGACAGTGAACGATTGCGTCTTATTCTTAATGGTCGTACTACTATATGTTGCATTACCGTTACCAGATGCTGTGATGCTCAATGTATAGGTCGTGGGAGGAATAGCCTCAAAAGTCACAGACAATGTGGTATTGGCAGAGATATTGCTGATGGTATAACTATTGTTTGAAACACTTGAAGTCACATCAGTATTGTTTACCTTCACACTGGCTATGCGATAGCCACTATCAGGAGAAAAGGTAACTGCTGCAGAAGTACCCTCGTTGACAGTAAACGTACGTGTCTGGTTTCTGGCTGTTGTACTGCTATACGATACGCTTCCATTTCCTGATGCCGTGATACTCAGCGAATAATTCGTGGGAGGAATTGCTTCAAAGGTCACTGACAATGTGGTATTGGCAGTGATGTTGCTGATGGTATAACTATTGTTTGAAACGCTTGTGGTTACATCAGTATTATTTACTTTCACACTGGCTATGCGATAGCCACTATCAGGGGAGAAGGTCACTGTTGCAGAAGTACCCTCGTTGACAGTGAACGATTGCGTCTTATTCTTAATGGTCGTACTGCTATATGTTGCACTACCGTTACCAGATGCTGTAATGCTAAGCGAATAAGTAGTAGGCGGAATTGCTTCAAAGGTAACTTCTAATGTAGTATTAGCAGTAATATTGCTAATTGTATACTGGTTGTTGGAGACACTTGAAGTTACATCTGTATTGTTCACCTTCACGCTTGCAATGCGGTAGCCGCTATCTGGATTAAATGATACCGTAGCAGACGAACCTTCCTCAATTGTAAACGATTGAGTCTTATTTTTAATGGTCGTACTGCTATACGAAGCACTACCATTATCTGAAGCTGTAATACTCAGAGTGTAGGTTGAAATAGTACTAGCCCCCTCTTCTATTATTTCTTTGAAATGCTTTTTCCAACCAGAAAATGCTTCGTATGCACTTTTTGTTCCTTTGGGAACTTGTAATACTGCATTAGATGAAATGCCACTAAAAACATAATCAGATATTACAAAAGGTGATACAATTTTAGATATAACATAATTTATTTTATTACAATTTTCAAATGCAAAGCGTCCGATAGACTTAACTGTACTTGAGATAGTCAATGTTCCACTTAGACCACTACAACCAGAAAAAGAGGAACCACCTATTGATGTTACGGAGCTGGGGATAGTCAGGGAACCTGTAAAACCACTACAGTCTCGAAAAGCATTATCCCCGATAGACGTTACAGAATTAGGAATTGTTAATGACCCAGTAAAATTACAACCTGAAAAAGCAGAATTACCTATAGATATTACAGAATTAGGAATTGTCAATGACCCAGTGAGACCATTACAACCTGAAAAAGTGTATTCGCCAATAGATTCAACACTATTAGGAATGGCTAAGTTTCCTTTAAGCCCCTTACAACCAGAAAACGCAGAATTACCAATCGTAGTAATTGAACTCGGTAATTCTATCGAAGTAAGCCCACTGCAATTGTAAAAAGCCTCATCTCCTATCGATTCTAAAGAGTTCGGAAGTATTATCTCCTTGAGGTTAGAACAATTTCGGAATGCATTTCGTGAAATAGATTTTAAATTTTGCGACAAATCAATAGACTTTATATATGAATCATGAAATGCGCTCTCACCTATGCTTGTGACCGTTTGGGGAATCGAAATGGAGTCAAGGTGTATAGAAGGATAAAACGCATATCTTCCGATGGCTATAACTTTATATCCATTTACTATTTCTGGTATCGTCAATTTTCTGTAAGAACTACTTATGGCTGGAACATATGATTGACCATATCCTACTTGACATGTTTTTCCAGATTCACTTATAACTTTATATTTTACAACCACGCCCTCTGGTGATTTGGCCATAAAAGTATCGCCATCATTACACAGCGCGGCCAGGGGTATTAACACCACAGATAATAGTATAAAAAATAGACGCTTCATATTCCTATATTTTTATTCATTTGATTGATTCGAATTATGTGCTAACCAGTTTATACCATCCATAAACCTATACATCTTTAACATGACTCTCTTTAGTTTAACAACATCATTTAATCGTGTTTGGTCTATATGTGGTAATCTTTTATTTCCGTCTTCATCCACTTCATAGGGATATCTAAATGTCTCAGAAGATGAATCTACATTATTAACTTCATAAATAAGTTTTTGCATAATTTCCCTATCCACGCCTTCTTCTATATATGGTAACAAAGATTTCCATAAGTTTTTAAGATTATGTTCTCTGTTTATCACATCATCTGCAACTTTTGAAGTACCAAGATAGTGATTTAGAGAATCTTTCATCGTTAATTCCAAATAATGCCGGAACGAGAATAGTGCTGGATAAATCAATCCATCACGTACTCCGTTGCTGTTCGTCATTATTATCACCTGAAGTAATATAATAGCAGTATTCATATATGCCTCTGGAAAATGAATCTCGTTTATATTTATTCCCCTATTCAAGAAAGTGTCATTAAGATTCATGCTTTTCTCAAGAAACTTATCAGTAACCTTTAATGGAGGTATATTAGATATCATATCTGATACCTCTGTCCTTGAAAGCATAATCAATTTTCTTACTGTTCGTCTTTCTATCGACTTTATGAACTTTTTCTTGAATTGGTATCTTTTATGAGTTTTCTTTTTCATCACTTCATATTTACATTTTTAGTTACCAAGTAATAATTTAAAATCTTTAGACATACGATGATTATTAAAGTCGTCTGTCAGCAAAAACACAACACGGCCAGATTCCACTAACATCTCAAATGGAATTGCATATTTTGATATGTTATTGATAATACTTATTTTCGATTGTTGATCTTTTGTTACAAATACAACTGTCTTTTTAGCATGAGAAAAATGTTCGAAAAAACTCTTAAAATAACACATGTCAATTCTATTTAATGAATGACCAAAGATAACTATTTCATCGGCTACTTCTAAGTCATGCAATAGGTTTGCAATAACTTCAATAGGATATTGGGGATGATTTGCCTTAACAAGGAACGAAAACCTTTCGTCTAAGCAATCTTTTCTACTAATGCCAAATAGGAAACTGTCCGTACTACCATGGACATAGTTAACATTAAAAAGATTTTCAAAGCCGCCAAAAAAAAGATACTGATAGTCAAAACAGTTGAAACTGTAAATCCTGTCAAAAAATTTACTCTTATTATGCTTCTCTATAATTTTTTTTGCAAAACTATCTTTAATAGGTGTGTGCCAAGATTGAATATCTACATCTACAACTTTTTCACACACATACTCATAGAATTTTTGCTCTAACAATTCTAAGAAACGACGATCTACATCGAGCCCGTTGTTGCAGATTTTGTCTGACTTTATTTTGTATTTTACATACTCTGCTATTGTCTCTTCAATATCAAACCAATTAGCATCCTCTCTAATCTTATCCACCATAAAAGATGCAAGGCTATAAGGAATTTGAGAAAATTCTCTGATTTTTTCAAAATGGGTACTTTGGACAAAATCACCATATTTTGTATGTAGGCCTAAATCTATATCAAAGCCATTCCCTATAACAAGTAATCTCATAACTTAATGTATAAAATTTATAACTTACAAATAATACTCATCCCCTAAATGGCTTTATTTACCTTTCAAATATTCCTCCACGGGCTCCTTGCTGATGCCCATCTTCTTGCAGTTGTCAAGGGTGACATGATCAGGGAGGCAAAGGATTTTTCGCTTAGAGTTAAACCAGGCACCATAGCCATTGCGAGTCATGGCAAAGGCTTTGTCACCAATGCTGTAGACTGACTTGGGAACATAAAGCGTTCCTCCACCTGCCCGCTGGAATATGGTCGACTTATAGCAATAGAATGCCGTCTCGCCTATTTCCTCTACTCCGTCTGGTATATGAATGTCCTTCAGGTCGTTGTTCAGGAAAGCATTGTTACCTATCTTGATCAACCCTTCTTTGAGTGACAGGTCATCTACATCAGCATTGCAGAATGCTTCGTTTCCGATATATCTTACCGTTTTGGGTAAGTCAACCTTCTTGATACCACCGCATTTCTCGAAAGCTTTCTCTCCTATACCTACAATTGTCAGTAGCTGGCCATCGGCAGACGTGAATGTTTCAGGCAGGACGACCTCTTTGAAGGCTTTATATGCCTTCTTCTTAGCGACGATGACAGCCAGATTGGGCTTGTCCTTGACGACAGTATAGTAATAGGTTTGACCATTGATAACAGCAGACTGAACATCTTTACTTATTGATGCCAATCCGAAATCTTTAGAAGTTAAAGTAACTTCATCGTTTGCGGTCTGTGCTGCCATAGTCATTGTTACAAGCAGCAGGGCTGTTAATAGCAATTTTGTTTTCATAATCTTCCTTTTTTTGTCATTTTATTTATATCTCTATCTCAAGACTATAGCAACACATAAACATCTCAGAGAGTTTGTCTCTCCGAGGTGTCAGGAAGTTATGAAGGATATTGATTTAATGGATTCGACGAATGAGGGCCTTGGGATCCATTCGGGTATCCCAGATGTCTATCAGATGGACTATATCTTCAATTTCGTCGTAATAGTAGATGAGCTTGAAACGCCTACTCATCAGAAGGCATTGCCTATACATCTCTGTTCTCCCAAGCAGAAGACTCTCAAGTGCATAAGAAGTGGGATAATCTATTAATCTACGCTCTATAGCTGCGATTTCTTTAGCCCACCTTTTGGCTGTGGAACGCCCGTACTCCATTCTGGCATTGCCAATGTAGTAGCCTAACTGTTCTTCGAACTCAGTTGTCCAGTTTATCTTAGCCATGGGTATTTCTTATAAAGGTTAGCCCAGGCATCCTCCGATGAAATCCATTTGGCCTCACCCTTTGCCAAACGTTCTTCAAACCTGTCTATCCTTGCAATAGCCTCTTCCTCTGAGAAGGGGCCAAGACTGGGGAAGCGGCTCCAGTCGAGGTCGTCTATCCAGTCTGTTTCCTCTTCTGGAACGCCTGCGGATATAGGCATCGATGCCGTCATATCGGCTACTGGCTCCGTTATCGGTTCGCTGGCCATGCCTACACTTTCTTCTTCATCCAAAATGGGGTATCTCTTTTCTTCCATAGCTATTACCGTTTGACGGGGCAAAGATAGAAAGAAATATTGAGACGACCAAACATTTCAGACAGAAATCTCTTGCTGCCTAAACTTCCTGTGTGTCACTATGTCAAAGAACGCAGCCTAACAGAAGGCCAGCCATTTTACAGGTCAAAGTCGCCCAAGGTGAACACATCGTTGGGGTTGAGTTTCTGGCCACGAGCCTTGTCGATGTAGTCGGGTTGCCAGGTACGGACATGAATCTGTGGGAAATCGGGATTGCGGAAGTCCCATACCATGAAGACATAGCCCTCGTCACTATAGCGCGGTGTGTTCCACTTCTGATGGACGGTGACACCATAGACACCGTGAATGGTAGGATGCTCCACAATCACCACATTGTCGAACGATACCTTGATGTAGCTGTTGCTCTGGAAAGCTTTCGCCAGATTGTCCAGATATTGTTGCTTAGTCTGGGTTGTATAGATTACCTTCTTGCCAGAAGGCACCACCTCCGACTTCCTTACCTTTATCACCTTACCCGTGATGATCAGTGCATCGTCTGAGAATACCTGTCGCAGGAACTTCAGGTCCTTCTGATTATAGGAGGTACGAAAGTGCTCCACATAGTCGAGTATCATCATACGATCCTTGATGTCTGCCACCTCATAGCGCGAATCCCTCATCTGTTCCATCCGCAGACTGCTGTAGACCTCGGGATTGACAGTGTAGTAGAAACTCATGATGACACCCTGCTTGTCGAAGTTGATGACTGCCTCCTGATAGCCCAGCTCTTCACCGCCTCGGGCATTATTGACAATTAGGGGGATACCCCGCACCTGATAGCCATTGTGGGTGGTCAGCAGTTTCTTCACTATCTCCTCCTCTACACAGCGGAAGCGGTCGTTCTGCCACAATTGGTTCACCTCTCCCTGGGCTGTAGCATCCATATAGTTCTCTGGAAACGACAGCGTAGGAGCATTCTGGTCGAACGAGCGGTTAATCTCTGTCATCACTGTCGAGACAGCCTGTTCCATCTGCGTCTTTAACTGCCGATCGGTAATTCCGTCCGTGATGACCAGACGCACATTGTTGTAAGCCATTGCATGAGGACTGTTAGAAATGGCGGACAGAAGCACAAATGTGAATAATAGTAGTTTTTTCATATAGCAATTGTTTTTATTTTCAGTTCTCACTTAGTGTAAACCAGATGGCACCACAGCCCCGATAGTTGCCGATGCTGTCGTCCTTGCCTGTTCTCAGATTCTTACGCACCTTTTCACCTTTGCCTAACAGGGCGCGAATGTTGCCTGCCGGGTCGTAGACGATAAGGTAGCACAATTCTGGTTTGGTGGCTGTGGCATACTTACCATAGTCGAGTATCTTACCCTCCTCCTTCAGAGGTTGCATGATGGTTTTCAGCTCGAAGAAGTTCTTGGCCTTACCGATGCGTAGCAGTGCATCGTTGGTGCGCTGTCGCTTCTTTCCCTCTTTTCCGAAGAATCGGCGGTCAATCATCCTCTTGACCGAATCGTTCATCAGTGAGGGGCTTTTCTTCCCTACACTGGTCGTATCTTTCCTGTAGCTGGTGCTGTCCTTCTCGACACTGAGGGTATCCCGCTCCATGACCGTAGTGTCTTGGAGCGTCATCAGCTTCGATTTCTCCAGATAGGCAAGCACACGGTACACCCCACGATAAGGTTGCACAACAAGCGTATCGGACAGTTCGTTGATGTCCTGCACAGAACGGATGTTCAGTTGAATGGCATTTTGCCGTGCCCACGCATAGACCTCATTCTGCAGCAGTTCGTAAGCCAGCGATGCGGCGCTTTCCAGAGCGTCAGTGGTGGCTTCTCCATGAATATAGTCGGCATTCTTCTTGATGGCATTCATCTTCTCGAGCCGTCCGTCCATACCCATGACAGACAGCGTAGCACCAACTATCAATATGAGGGCGAATATGCGTTTCATCTGCTGACCAGGGTTTTAGGGTTCGACTTACGATAGTTGGCAAACATGTTCAGCACGTTGTGAGTAGGGATGTAGGGATAGAGGCGGGCCTCTATCGTTCCCTGGTGCTGAGCAATGGTCTGAGAAGGGATGTTGACGGTGAGCACATGATTATAGTTCTCTGCCTGATTGACAGCAATGACTACTGCACTGACTTCGCCCCCGTCGTGGATGTTATCAATGCCAAAATAGAGTTGGCAACCGCTGTTCTTACAGAAAGCAATCCACTGACGCAGAGGCACTTGGAATATCTTCTTCTGGAAGCCATAGGATATCTGGGTCATTTGGATATCGTATCTGCCCTTCGTATTGGTGCTTAGCATGATGTTGGCAGACGACTCAGCTGGATGCAGACCGCTGACTATCAGACTGCCCTTATTGAAATAGAGACGGTTGGAAAAGCACTCATTGATATAGCTGTCGGCTTGGGTCGGGCTGTCGGCAACCCTTGTGATGACCGTACTTTTGATGTCCGACAGGAGATTGTCTTCCGCTTCTATCTTGTTCTCGCCACTGATCAGTTCATACTCCACAGGGAAAGATACTGACAGCAGCGTTCGTCCCTGACGGGACCAGGTAGCTGTATAGCGGCTATTGTCGTTGCTAAAGGCAAAGTCGTCGGTGGTGAGCAGTTGGTCTACCGTTGCCATATTGCCTATTAGGAAGCGGAACTGGTCATCGCGAATCATATTGGATGCCGTCTTCACTACAGGAGGATACTTCAGTTGGAGGAAGTAGCGCTCCAGGAAGTCGAAGACGGGCGAATGGCCTGCTACACGCAGTTCGTCCGAGAATAGCTGCAGGCCAATATGGTCGAGTGTATTTTCCTTAATATGAGTAGTCAGCAGAAGACCATTTGCCACCGGGTGACTGTAGCCTTCAGGAAGTGCAGCGACAGCCACGTTCAGTGTGGTGACCAAACGTTCCAGTTCTGAGGTACGGAACTGAGTCTGTGCTGATGCTGTCAGCACAACCATACCGATTATGATATAGAGAATCAATCTCTTCATTGTTGCTTGTTATCTTTGTTCTCTTAAGATATTTCCTGCTGTCGAGCTGCCATTGGCGGCTGACTGCTGTAAGGCTGAGAAGACTGTCCGCAAAGCACTCAGGGCTTCCGACGAACCGTTTTGTGCAGCCATCTTGAGGTATTTAATGCCTTTGACGACATTGATGCTGTCATGCTTGTTGACCCAACGCTTTCCCAACTGATACTGAGCATCCACATCGCCTCCAAGAGCCAGCTTCTCCAAATCGTAGTTGCTGAGGCTGGTCAGATGAGGCTGTTTGCGTTCGGGCTTCGGATTCGCTTTGGGGGTACTCTTCTTGGTGTCGCGTGGTTTGTCAGCCTCCTTCTTCTCTGTCTTTGGTTGTGGTGTTGACAAGGTGTCCACCTCTGCAACAGGAGGCGTTGGCGGCATTGGCGGCCGAGTAAACCACTTCCAGCCGACAAGAGCGACAGCCAATGCTGCAATCAGCGCCGCATAGAGCATCCAGTGGCGGTGTGATGGTGGCTGTGCAGGGCTCAGGTCGGAGGGTTCCTTGGTGTGAGGAACTATCGGGGGCGGAGTGACCTGCTGATAGTTGACATATCCCTCCTTTCCGAACACACCTTTGGTATCGTCTATCTGCAACTCATCTCCTATGGCCAGCACCACCTCATCGTCCTTCTGTAGCTGTTCGCCGTTGACCTTTACAATGTGTTCCGCAGTCAGGGCACGGACAATGGTCTTGGTGGAACCGTCGGAGAGCTGCACCATCTTGATTTCAACAAACTGGGCAGGCTTGGGCTCCTCGCGGAATGTCACTGCCAGATGCTTCTTGCACTGAGGACAGCTAATTCGCTTGACGGCTTCGTTCTTCGAGTTCTTCACTTCGAGAACGGCTCCACATGCAGGACACTTGATATGCAACACTTCCATCGTCTACGGAGTTGTTTTAGAGATCAAGGTTTTCTGGCATCTGACTGATGTCTTGCTCGTCGTTGGTGAACGACAGGGCCTCGCCTGTATGCAGGTCTATCACCTCACCCTCGTCCATCTGGCGGTTGTGGTTCAGGTCGGTCATGGCGATATCTGCCGTACCATCCTGGTCCACATCTATCACAGCCACGCGCTGACCATTGACTTCCAGTTCCTGAACGGTCACATTGCGGCCATTCTGCAGCGTCACCTCGCCCTGGCCTATCACGCGCACATCGTCGCTGTCATCCTCTGCCTCACTGGCCTCTGACAGCAGAGGATCAGCGGTCGCGTTGGATTCCGTCTGCGGGGAATCAGCGGTCTCGTTGACTGTCACAACGTCTGTATCAATATCCTCTGGGCTTACCTCTGGGTCTACCTCTTGTGCCAGTTCTTCTTTCCGCTCGTCAGACATCGCCTGCCACTCGTCGGCAGTATAGGTGTTATAGAGATTCCCATGCCAGCGGAACACTCCGCCAGGTCCCATCTCTGCACGCGCCGTATCGAAAGCCTCACGGAAGCTCAGCTCGTCCAAAGGCTTGAGTTCAGGCATCTGTTCACCTTCATCCACACTCGCTGCTGATGCAACACTCTGGGAAATGTGCATAGCACCTGCTCCCATCAAAATACCAGTGAATCCACCGATGGTTACTGGTTTCCAAGTCTTGTTGTTCGTCTTCATAGTCAAATTGTTTTAATTGGTTTCCGAGTGCAAATGTCGGTAATAATATCTATGTTTCCTAATTTCTCCAATCATATTCCATGAAAGGGTGGGGTTAATGTATGAACTTTGCCTTGCAGTAGGGACAATAGCCGTTTTGAACCAGTATCTCATACGACTGGCTACCCAACGAGTGGCCACAGTGCGGACACACATAGTCGCGCTGGAACTGACGATTCAACTGCTGGCGCTTCTGTGGAATCTTCGAAGAGTCAAGATAGGCTTTCGCAAAGAAGGCAACGGAAATGACTATCGCCAACCCATAAAGCAGGAAATACCACTGGCTGCGTCCGCCCGTGGCTATACTGAGGACAATGGCAACCATCGTGATAAGCCCCGTTGCCGACCGCAGGGAGTTGAACTTACGCTCTGCTATCTGAAGGCGCAGGCCTTCACTTTCATAGTGGTCCCAAACTTCTTTTAATGGACGGATATCTGCAACAGGAGGAATAAACTCGTCCAAGGCACGCCAGTCAAACGGATAGCGGTCTGTACCTAATGCAATCGTGTCTTGTCTGGATAGTGTCTTTACCTCAACAGCCCGCCCATTCACAAAGGTATAGGCATTGACATCGAGGTTCTGAAGCCTTATCTTATCGCCTGTTACCAATAGCTTGCAGTGCTCAGGCCTTACCGAGGCCGGTATTTGCTCTGTGCCATAGAGCACACCCTTCTTGCCTGAGGTCAGCTTGAGTCTTGAGGTGTCTGCGTCGCGTCCTATCAGTATTTCCATAGCGTTGACTTATATACGGTTCTGCAACATCAGCTCCTTCACTTTTCTCAGTGCCTCCTTCGATATATTCACCTGAAAGGCAAAGTGGTCATAGTCTGAAAGGATGAGCTGCTGCTTCAAGACATTGATTTGATAGATATAGCGCATATTGATGATAAAACGCTTACCTATGCGCATAAAAGTATTTTCCTGCGGAGGTACCTGTTGGGCAATGGCTTTTTCCATCTCGCCTAAGTTCATGCAGATGGCGGCACGCAACTTGTTGACCATCACGATATCGGTATAGTTCCCGTCTGCCTCGAAATAGACAATCTTAGCGACGTCTATCCGATTCAGTTCGTCACGGGTATTAAAGTATAGCTCAGTCATGGACGAAGACTTCAATTTGCTGACTACACCCCTTCTTCAGCCGTTTCAGTTAGTAGGTATATAGTTCGCTCAGTGATACAAAAAAGGCGTAGGTGTCTGTTCTCCTGCCCATCCTGGACTCGTAGGCTCTCGCATTGCCCTCATCACACAGGATAGACAACGCTCATCAGCCCACGCCAGCACGGACCATATATCAAATAGGGTATATAGATACGCACCACGTAGACGTCCCGTTGTCATCTGCCTGCTGTGATGATTGGAATTTGCGAGATTCACGAGTCACAACGACAGACGTTCGAAAACGTCTTTTCATATACTAAGACCGCCCGCTTACCCTTCAGGGCTAACAAGCGATGCCGCAAAGGTAGCAATAATATTTCGACAAGCCAAACTTTTGGGGAAGAAATTTACAACCCGTTCACAAACATAAACATTGTGCCTGCCTCGCTTTAGAGTCGCTTCAGGCAGGGAGATACCATACACATACCATACACATGCCATACACATACCATACACATACCATACACATACCATACCCTTGAGTATGGGAAAAGTATGGGTAATGCCTGTCATCAACCTTGGATATACCTGCCTATAACCTCCCTCGACAACCTCCGCAATCATATAACCGGGTAATAGTGGACACTGATGATTTGGTAAATTCGGAATTTTTTGCTATCTTTGCACGGGAATATGAAGATTATTCATGTGGACATGGACCAGTTCTTTGCTGCTGTGGAACAGCACGACCAGCCGGAGCTGAGAGGAAAGCCAATAGCCGTGGGGCACGATGCGGAACGGGGCGTGGTGTCGACAGCGAGCTACGAGGCCCGCCGCTATGGTGTACACTCGGCACAGTCGATACAGGTGGCGAAAAGGCTATGCCCACAACTGATCATCGTGGAGCCGCACTTTCAGCGATACAAGGAGGTGTCGGCACAACTGCACGAGATATTCCACGACTATACAGACCTGATAGAGCCCATCTCGCTGGACGAGGCTTTCCTCGACGTGACGGAGAACAAACGGGGCATAGAGTTGGGTGTGGACATGGCGCGTGAAATCAAGGAGCGCATCCGCGAGCGGACGGGACTGACGGCCTCAGCAGGAGTGAGCTACTGCAAACTGTTGGCGAAGATTGCGTCGGACTGGCGCAAGCCCGACGGGCTGACTGTGATACACCCTGACCGTGCACTCGACTTCATCGCACAGTTGAAGGTGGAGAAGATATGGGGCATCGGGCCGAAGACGGCAGAGAAGATGCACCGCATGGGGGTTTTCACGGGTCAGGACCTGAGGAACATGACACTGAGCCGACTGACTCAGGAGTTTGGCAAGATGGGGCGGGTGTTCTACGACTTCGCACGAGGCATCGACAACCGCCCGGTGATATCGGAATGGGAGCGCAAATCGGTGAGTTGCGAACGGACCTTCGAGACGGACATCAGCGAGCGGTCGGCAGTGACCATCCATCTGTACCAGACGGTGCTGGAACTGGTGAGGCGCATTGAGAAGAAT
>Ga0247611_10005009_pt1 | contig 17959 bp, 15 predicted proteins | sample 177DNAGHGhighgp2_FD_192422 | JGI IMG/M metagenome (GOLD analysis project Ga0247611, IMG submission 192422) | Sheep rumen microbial communities from Palmerston North, Manawatu-Wanganui, New Zealand - 1770 DNA GHGhigh gp2 | ecosystem: Host-associated > Mammals > Digestive system > Stomach > Rumen... | reverse complement strand
TTTAAATTATTCAATAACTGTTGTAACTGAACCAGCACCTACTGTTCTACCACCTTCACGGATAGAGAACTTAGTTCCTTGTTCAATTGCAATTGGGTGAATTAATTCAACGATCATTTCTACGTTATCACCTGGCATAACCATTTCAACGCCTTCTGGTAACATGATAACACCTGTTACGTCAGTAGTACGGAAATAGAATTGAGGACGATAGTTAGAGAAGAATGGAGTATGACGGCCACCTTCATCTTTGCTTAGTACGTATACTTGAGCATTGAACTTATGATGTGGATGAACTGATCCTGGTTTTGCTAATACTTGACCTCTTTGTACAGCTTCTCTAGTGATACCTCTTAGTAATGCACCAATGTTGTCACCAGCTTCAGCCTTGTCAAGTAATTTACGGAACATTTCAACACCTGTAACTACAGTCTTTTGAGTTTCCTTAATACCAACGATTTCAACTTCATCACCAACTTTTACAGTACCTCTTTCAACTCTACCAGTAACAACTGTACCACGTCCTGTGATTGTGAATACGTCTTCGATAGGCATTAAGAATGGTTTATCTGTATCTCTTTGTGGAGTTGGGATATATGAGTCTACAGCATCCATTAATTCTTGAATCTTTTCAGTCCAAACTGGATCTCCTTCAAGAGCTTTTAAAGCTGATCCACGGATTACTGGTACTTCATCTCCTGGGTAGTCATATTCGCTTAATAAGTCACGAACTTCCATTTCAACTAATTCGATTAATTCTTCATCATCAACCATATCACACTTGTTTAAGAATACAACTAATTTAGGTACTCCAACTTGTCTAGATAGTAAGATGTGTTCTCTTGTTTGAGGCATTGGTCCATCTGTTGCAGCAACAACTAGGATACCACCATCCATTTGAGCAGCACCAGTGATCATGTTCTTTACATAGTCAGCATGTCCTGGGCAGTCAACGTGTGCATAGTGACGCTTTTCAGTTTCGTATTCAACGTGAGCAGTATTAATTGTAATACCTCTTTCTTTTTCTTCTGGAGCGCTATCGATAGAAGCATAATCCTTAGCTTCTGCCATACCTTTCTTTGCTAAGTATGTAGTAATAGCTGCTGTTAAAGTAGTTTTACCATGGTCGATATGACCGATTGTTCCAATATTAACGTGTGGTTTAGTACGTTCGTATTTTTGCTTTGCCATTTTTAATTTTCCTCCTAATTTTTTTTATATATTTTTTAATGTTTTTTTTAGCCTACAATATTATTTTACATTATTAAAATAATAAATGCAATAACTCTTTTTATGAACGCTTCTTAATAATTTCTTCTGCTATAGATTTTGGACAAGTATCATAGTGGTTAAATTGCATGATAAATGTTCCTCTACCTTGAGTGTTGCTACGAAGCGCAGTAGCATAACCAAACATTTCTGATAGTGGTACCATAGCTTTAACAGCTGTAGCATTTCCTCTACCTTCTTGGTTTTCTAATCTACCTCTACGGCTTGTGATATCACCAATTACGTTACCGATGTAGTCATTTGGTACAACAACATCAACTTCCATGATTGGCTCTAAGATTGTTGGCTTACATATATCTTTAGAAGCCTTTAAAGCCATAGATGCAGCAATCTTATAAGCCATTTCTGATGAGTCTACTTCATGGTAAGAACCATCAAATAATGTAGCTTTAATATCAATAACTGGATATCCAGCAACGATACCTCCATTTAATGCATCTTCTAGTCCTTTTTGAACTACTGGGATGTATTCTCTTGGAACTACACCACCAACGATAGCATCAACGAATTCAAATCCTTTACCAGGGTTTGGTTCAAATTTAATCCAAACATGACCATATTGTCCACGTCCACCTGATTGTTTGATATATCTACCTTCACAATCTCCAGCAACTGTGATTGTTTCACGATAAGATACTTGTGGAGCACCAACGTTTGCTTCTACCTTAAATTCTCTCTTTAATCTATCTACGATGATGTCTAGATGTAATTCACCCATACCAGCGATGATAGTTTGACCTGTTTCAACATCTGTATATGTTTTAAATGTTGGGTCTTCTTCAGCTAACTTAATTAAAGCAACTGTCATCTTTTCTTGGTCATTCTTTGTCTTTGGTTCGATAGCAACTGAGATAACTGGTTCTGGGAACTTCATTGACTCTAAGATGATATCATCACCTTCAGCAACTAATGTATCTCCTGTTGTTGTATCTTTTAAACCTACTACTGCAGCGATATCTCCAGCATAAACCTCATCGATTTCTTGTCTGTGATTTGCATGCATTTGTAGTAAACGACCGAATCTTTCTCTCTTATTCTTAGTAGAGTTTGTTACATAACTTCCTGAAGTCATCTTTCCAGAATAAACTCTAAAGAATGTAACTCTACCAACGAATGGGTCAGTCATAACTTTGAATGCTAAAGCAGCGAATGGTTGATCATCACCTGAAATTCTTTCGATTTCTTCACCATCTGGTGTATGACCTTTTATATTAGGTACATCAGTTGGTGCAGGTAAGTAATCAATTACTGCATCAAGCATTAATTTAACACCTTTATTCTTGAATGCTGAACCGCATAATACTGGGAAGAATTCTACTGAAAGAGTAGCAGTTCTGATTGCTCTTTTGATTTCTTCAACGCTTAACTCTTCTCCTTCAAGATATTTTTCCATTAATTCTTCATCGAATTCAGCAACAGTTTCAATTAAAGCTGTTCTTTTTTCTTCAACTAAATCAGCCATATCTGCTGGAATTTCAATTTCAGTCATATTTTCATCTTGACTTCCATCAAATGTATAAGCTTTTTTAGTTACTAAATCAATAATTCCTCTAAATGAATCTTCACTACCTATTGGTAATTGAATTGCTGCATATTTTGCATCAAGTCTATTCTTAATAGTTTGACATGAGAATTCAAAATCTGCACCAGTCTTATCCATTTTATTAACGAATACAATACGTGGTACCATGTACTCTGTTGCTTGTCTCCAAACTGTTTCAGTTTGAGGTTCAACACCAGCTTGACCATCAAGTACTGTTACAGCACCATCAAGAACTCTAAGTGATCTTTGTACTTCTACTGTAAAGTCTACGTGTCCTGGGGTATCGATGATGTTTACTCTATATCCCTTCCAGTAAGCAGTTGTTGCTGCTGAAGTGATAGTGATACCTCTTTCTTGTTCTTGTACCATCCAGTCCATTTGGCTTGCACCATCATGTGTTTCACCAATCTTATGGATTTTACCTGTATGATATAATACACGTTCTGTTGTTGTTGTTTTACCAGCATCAATATGAGCCATAATACCGATGTTTCTAGTTAAATTTAGTGGTATTTCTCTCGGCATAATGTCTTATTTCTCCTTTAATAAAATTACCAACGATAGTTAGCAAATGCCTTATTAGCTTCTGCCATTCTATGTGTATCTTCTCTCTTTTTGAATGCTTGACCTTGAGAATTTGTTGCATCAACAATTTCTTTTGCAAGGCGTTCTTCCATAGTTTTTTCACTACGTTTTCTAGCATAAGTTACTAGCCATCTAAGACCTAGTGTAGATCTTCTTTCTGGACGAACTTCACAAGGAACTTGGTAGTTTTGTCCTCCGATTCTTCTAGATCTAACTTCTAGTGTTGGCATAATGTTTTCTAATGCTAAATTAAATACTTCGAATGCATCTTTACCTGTTAAATCAGCAACACGGTTAAGTGCACCATAAACAATACTTTGTGCAGTTCCTTTTTTACCATCTAACATTACTGTGTTGATTAAACGAGTAATAACTGTAGAACCGTAAATTGGATCTGGTAATACTTCTCTTTTTGCTATATGTCCTTTACGAGGCATAAACTTTCCTCCTTCCTATTTCTTTACCTTTGGTTTTTTAGCACCGTATTTAGAACGAGCTTGATTTCTCTTTGCAACACCCATTGCATCTAATGTACCACGTACGATATGGTATCTTACACCTGGTAGATCCTTAACACGTCCACCACGGATTAGTACAACGCTGTGCTCTTGTAAACTGTGTCCTACACCTGGAATATAAGCTGTAACTTCTAGACCATTTGAAAGACGTACACGGGCATACTTACGTAATGCTGAGTTTGGTTTCTTTGGTGTCATTGTAGTAACACGTGTACAAACACCACGCTTTTGAGGCGAATCAATGTTTGTTTGCTTCTTTTGAAGACTATTATATCCTACTCCAAGATGTGGAGATTTAGATTTTACAACTTTATCTGTTCTTCCTTTACGAACTAATTGATTAATTGTTGGCATTGTTTTTCTCCTTTCCTACACATGTCCTCGTGTTTAATATTTATCTTTTGGCTTAATTACGCTCAATTTTGCGTAATTCTCCTAACACGCGCAAGTACATTTTATTATAAATAAAAATAAATGTCAATATAAAATTTAAAAAAATATTAAAAAAAACGGAATTACGCCGTTTTTCTTAATACACATATCCGCGTGTCTTGTAATTATATTCCTCTAAAGAATTCTTCTTCTACTTTACCCTCATTAAGTCATTTACCGAAAAAAGAATTTTCATAAAAAGGATTATTGCTTTTTCTATCTGTTTTCATAATAACTATAAGCTAAATATTCCCATTTTATTTCATTCTTTTCGTTTGTATATAATTTAAATTTAGCACCTCTAAATTTTCTGTCCACTGAAAGAGGATTTAGAATTATTTCATTTTCTTTAACTTCGCTTACATTCGGCCCTAGTTTTTCACAAATGTATTTGATTTTTTCAAAAGATAAATCTCCATACCATCTACACTTGTTTTCAGAAACATTCAAATTCTTCAAATCAATCATAACATAATTGTAGTAAAAATCGTTAGGGTCACTATTCTCCTCTACACGTTCAGTTACAACACATATTTCTATTTCATTTCCAGTAATAATATATTTAAATAAATTGTAATCTTTTATTAAATACCCATAAATTTCTTTTTCGGTTTTAAAACATAAGGTAGAATCATAATATGGGCTTTCCTTTATAAAGTTAAAAAAATCTTCTCCACTCTTAACACTAGCACTAAAACACGAGTTTTTCCCGTACACAAAGTCTTCACAAGAATGATGCATTTCCTTAATCCTGTATTTGCCTAATTCAAGAATTGTTTTCTTGTCAATTGATCTAACTATTATATTCCTTTTTCGGTTTTTATAGATAAGTACTGCAGAAATTGATATTAATAGTATTCCAAAGACTATTGAAAAAATAATAATTATCTTCTTCATTCTCGCTCCCCCTAAACAATACTAAACCAATTATAGCATATTTGATACAAAATAACAAAAAAAGACTGAATCCATAATAGAATTCAGTCATTTGTTTTATTCTTGTTCTTCTGTTTCTTCAGAAACGCTAATAGGATATTTATAAGTACCTTCAATTGGTTTAAGAATACCAGTACCTGCAGGAATTTGACCACCAATAATGATGTTTTCCTTTAGACCTACTAGAGAGTCCTTCTTACCCTTGATACAAGCATCTGTTAATACTCTTGTTGTTTCTTGGAAACTTGCTGCAGAAAGCCATGAAGTAGACTTTAAGGCAGCTCTTGTAATACCATTAATTAGGATCTTACCAACTGGCATCTTTCCTCTTTCACTAGCCATTCTCTTAGATTCAGCTAAGAATTCTTGGATAGATACGTCAGAACCTGGAAGTAATTGAGTATCTCCTTCTGATACAATTGAAATTCTCTTCATCATTTGTTTAACGATAATTTCAACGTGCTTATCAGAAATTTCAACACCTTGAGCACGATATACGGCTTGAACTTCCTTAATGATATATTGTTGTGTTGTTTCAGCATCTGTAATTCTAAGTAATTCTTTTGGAGCAATAGAACCTTCTTTAATCATATCTCCACGTTTAACTTCGTCACCTTCGTTAACAGCTAATTGAACATGCTCATCGAATGAGTAAATTTTCTTAGCTCCGTCATTTGACTCAATAACAACGTCTTTCATTGTTCCTCTTGAATTAATAGCTTTTACAGTACCGCTAATTTCAGTTAAAATTGCTTTTCCTTTTGGAGTACGTGCTTCGAATAATTCTTGAACACGTGGTAGACCTTGAGTAATATCACCTGCAGAGGCAACACCACCAGTATGGAATGTACGCATTGTTAATTGTGTACCTGGTTCACCAATTGATTGAGCTGCGATAATACCTACAGCTTCACCAACTTCTACTACTAAGTTAGTAGCTAAGTTTCTACCATAACATTTAATACATACACCACGTTCACAGTTACAATGTAAAACGTTTCTTATACATACTTTAGTGATACCTGCTTTAGTAATCTTATCAGCAATATCATTTGTGATTAAATCATTTCTATTAACGTATACTTCTCCTGTATTAGGATCAACTACGTCTTTAGCAGCAAATCTACCGATAATTCTATCAGCTAGAGTTTCAATAGACTTACCATCTTTACCCTTAAATTCAGATACCCAAGCACCTTTATCAGTATGACAATCATTTTCACTTACGATAACATCTTGACTTACGTCAACTAGACGTCTTGTTAAGTAACCTGATTCAGCTGTCTTTAAGGCAGTATCTGTAGAACCCTTTCTAGCACCATGTGTAGAAATGAAGAATTCTGGAACGGTAATACCTTCGAAGAAGTTAGCCTTTACTGGAACCTCGATAACGCCACCTGTTGGGTCGTTCATTAATCCACGCATTCCGGCTAATTGGGCGAAGTTTGAAATAGAACCACGGGCACCAGAATCTTGCATGATAAAGATATGGTTATCAATATCAAATTCGGCCTCAAGACCATCTTTAATTCTATCAAGTGCCTTATTCCATGTATCTTGAACTAATTTTTTCTTTTCTTTAATTGTTAATTCACCAAATTCTAACATGTTGTTAATTCTATCACAAGTAGCTTCTGCTTCTTTAATAACATCTTGCTTCTTTGAATAAACATTAACGTCTGTTGCTGAAATTGTAATACCTGCAGTTGTTGAATATTTAAAGCCTAAATCCTTTAAATTATCAAGCATCTTAGATGTTTCAGCGATTTGGAATCTCTTGAATACTTCAGCAATTATCTTTGATAAGAAGCTCTTAGCAAATGGTTTAGAAACTGGTGTACTTCTTAAAATTTCAGGAATATTTGCTGTTCTAGGTAAGAAGAAATTAGCTGGAGTATAATCAGTTAAATTCTTCATAGTTGGTTCATTTAGATATGGGAAGCCTTCAGGAAGAATCTTGTTAAAAATCATCTTACCAAGTGTAGTAATGATGAATACTTTATTGATGTCGATTCCTTCTTTTTCTTCTAATCTAGAGAAGTCTTTTCCAAGAACTTCTGGCATTAAAGCAATACGAGTTTGAAGAGTAATCTCATTATTCTTATAAGCTCTAATTGCTTCATCAAAGTCTAAATAAACGTGACCTTCATTAAAGTTTTTAGGATATTCTCTAAGAATAATACCTTTTTCTTTATATAATTTATATTCACCCATTGATGCATCAACTGCACTTCCATCTTTATTTACATATGGCATATATGGACGTTCCATTGTTAAATAGTAGTTTCCAAGAACCATATCTTGTGATGGAGTAACAACTGGCTTACCATCTTTAGGGTTTAGAATGTTATTTGATGCAAGCATTAATAGACGTGCTTCTGCTTGTGCTTCTTGTGATAGTGGAACATGGACTGCCATTTGGTCACCATCGAAGTCAGCGTTGAATGCTGTACATACAAGTGGATGTAGTCTAATTGCTTTACCTTCAATTAGTTTAGGTTCAAATGCTTGAATACCTAATCTATGTAGAGTAGGTGCACGGTTAAGTAGTACTGGATGTTCTCTAATAACTTCTTCAAGTACTCCCCAAACCTTATCATCTAATCTATCTACCATTCTCTTTGCGTTTGAAATAGGTATTTTTGGATCACCATTCATTAATTCTTTAATAACAAATGGTTTAAATAGTGTTAGAGCCATTTCTTTAGGAATACCACATTGATACATCTTTAGATCTGGTCCAACAACGATAACTGAACGACCTGAATAGTCAACACGCTTACCTAGTAAGTTTTGACGGAAACGTCCTTGCTTACCACGTAAGATATCAGATAATGATTTTAAGTGTCTTTGACGTTCAGCAACTCCACGCTTACCACGTTTAGAATTGTCAATTAATGCATCAACAGCTTCTTGTAATAAACGCTTTTCATTCTTGATGATTAATGATGGAGCATTTTGTTCATATAATTTCTTTAAACGGTTATTTCTGTTTAAAATTCTACGATATAAATCGTTTAAGTCAGTTGTAGCAAATCTGCCACCATCTAGTTGAACCATTGGTCTTAAATCTGGTGGTATAACTGGAAGAATTTCTAGAACCATCCATTCAGGCTTATTGTCTGAATTGTAGAAAGATTCAACTACTTCTAGTCTTTTTACTACTCTATCACGCATTTGTTTAGAAACTTTCTTTAATCTCTTTCTTAGAGATTGAACTTTCTTTTCTAAATCAATTTGTTTTAATAATTCTTTTACGGCTTCAGCACCTGTTAGTGCTTTAAATCTTCCGTGATATTCTTCATAAAGTCTATTGTAATCAGCTTCTGAAAGAATTTGTTTATTTTGGATTCCAGGAACATCTCCCTTATCAACTACGATATAGCTTGCTAAATATACAACATTTTCAAGATCTTTAGCCTTGATTTCAAGTAATAAAGCAAGTTTAGATGGAGAACTCTTTAAATACCAAGTATGAACAACTGGAGCAGCAAGTTCGATGTGGCCCATTCTTTCACGTCTAACTTTAGCTTCTGTGATTTCAACACCACATTTTTCGCATATTGTTCCCTTTTCTTGGTTTCTTCTTGTCTTTCCGCAACCGCATTGATAATCTTTAGTTGGTCCAAAAATCTTTTCGCAGAATAGTCCATCTGGTTCTGGTTTTAAAGAACGATAGTTAATAGTTTCATGCTTTTTAACTTCTCCATATGACCATGAACGAATTTCTTCTGGAGAGGCTAATCTAATTTTAATATGTGAATATGTTTTTCCCATTTTTAAATCCTCCTACTCTCCAAAACCAAATTTTTCGATAGCATCGCTATCAGCAAAATCAACTAATGACTTATTAGCTTCATTTTCACCTGTTTGTGAATTAATTAATTCAACGTGTACACCAAGTGCTTGTAATTCACGAGTTAATACTCTAAATGATTCAGGTACACTACCTTCTGGAATTGGCTTACCTTCAGTAATTGCCTTAAATACTTGGTTACGTCCGATAATATCATCTGATTTAACAGTCATCATTTCTTGTAATGTATGTGCAGCTCCATATGCTTCTAGAGCCCAAACTTCCATTTCTCCGAAACGTTGACCACCCTTTTGGGCCTTACCACCCATTGGTTGTTGAGTTACTAGTGTGTATGGACCTACAGCTCTAGCATGTAATTTATCATCAACCATGTGGCTTAACTTAACGAAATACATTACACCAACACTAATTCTGTTTTGGAATGGTTCACCAGTTCTTCCATCGTAAAGAATTTGCTTACCATCACATACATATTTTTCTACTTGTTCTGGATCATTTGGATCAAGTCCCTTTTCCTTCATTTCGTTAATATGCATCTTAGCTTCCTTCATAATAGCGTTAATGTCTTCAATTGTTGCACCATCGAATACTGGTGTTGCAGTCTTAATGCCAAGTTTCTTAGCAGCCATACCTAAGTGGATTTCAAGAACTTGACCGATATTCATACGAGATGGAACACCTTGTGGGTTAAGCATGATGTCTACAGGGACACCTTCTTTTGTAAATGGCATATCTTCAACTGGAAGGATATTAGAAATAACACCCTTGTTACCATGACGACCAGCCATCTTATCTCCAACTCTAATCTTTCTCTTCTTAACGATGTAAACTCTAATAACTTCGATTACACCAGGTCCAAGGTCATCGCCTTTATCTTTTCTAAAGCAATCAACTCTTTGAACAACTCCTCCTCCACCATGAGGAACTCTTAAGGAAGTATCTCTAACTTCTTTAACTTTTTCACCGAAGATAGCATATAATAACTTTTCTTCTGGAGTTTGTTCACTTTGACCTTTTGGAGTAGTCTTACCAACTAGAATATCTCCTTCTTTAACTTCAGCACCAGGAATGATAACACCACGTTCATCAAGGTATTTAGTCATTTCTTGACCTACGTTAGGAATTTCTCTAGTAATAACTTCATGACCTAATTTAGATTGTCTTGCTTCTACTTCATATTCATCGATATGAATTGATGTATAAACGTCTTCTTTTACAAGTTTTTCACTCATAATAACGGCATCTTCGTAGTTGTATCCATTCCATGTCATGAAGGCGATAGTAACGTTCTTGCCTAATGCTAATTCACCATTTGATGTAGATGGACCATCAGCAATAACATCACCATCATCAACGATATCGCCTTTTTTAACGATAGGACGTTGTAATAAACATGTATCTTGGTTTGAACGAGAGAATTGAATTAAATCATAAACATCTTCAACTCCATCGTTGTTCATAATTTTAATAGTACGGCTATCAGCGTATGTAACAGTACCACCCTTACCACACTTTAAAGCGATACCTGAGTCTTTTGCAGCTTTATATTCCATACCAGTACCAACGATTGGACTTTCAGTAGAAATTAGTGGAACTGCTTGACGTTGCATGTTTGCACCCATTAGCGCACGGCTCGCATCATCGTGCTCTAGGAATGGAATACATGCAGCAGCAACAGATACTACTTGTTGAGGAGAAACGTCGATATAATCAACTTCTTTTGCATTTACGAATTCAGTTTCACCATTTACTCTGGCAATAACTTTAATTTCTTTTCCGTTTTCATCTTTTTCAACGATATAACCATTATCATCGATTAGTGTTGAAGCGGCAGCAATTACGTGTTCTTCTTCAACATCTGCAGAAAGATATTCTTTAATATCTGTAACTTTTTTCTTAACTGTGCCATCTGGCATAGTTTCATTTATAACCTTAAGATATGGAGTTTCAATGAATCCATATTTATTTGCAGTAGCATAAGTAGATAGAGATGTAATTAAACCGATTGATGGACCTTCTGGTGTTTCGATAGGACACATTCTACCATAATGTGATGTATGGACGTCACGTACTTCTACACCGGCTCTATCACGAGCGATACCACCTGTACCTAATGCGGAAATTCTTCTCTTTTGAGTAATTTCTGCTAATGGGTTAATTTGATCCATGAATTGTGATAATTGGCTACTACCATAGAATTCTCTAAGTTCTGATGTTAAAGGCTTAATGTTAACTAAGTTCTTTGGATCAGCATCTTTAGGATCTACTGTAGACATTCTATCTTTAATATTCTTCTCAAGTTTTACAAATCCCATTCTAAATTGGTTCTTTAATAATTCACCAATTAATCTTAAACGTCTATTACCTAAGTGGTCGATAACATCGATTGTTCCGATACCATCAAGTAATGTTAAGTAATAGTTTGCAGTTGAAAGAATATCAGAAATTGTGATATGAAGCATATCTTGATTGTTTTCTTTACAATTACCAAGTAACTTGAATAACTTAGTGTCTTTACCTTCAGCTTGTTTTACGTATAATACTTCAACATAAACAGGGTAATCACTTAAACCAGCATCAAGCTTAACTTCTTCTCTTAATAAATCACGATACTTTATTAAAGTCTTTAAAACATCACCTGTAATCTTAGTGTCAGTTTTAATTACAGTATTGATTGCTTCTCTAACTTCACCAGTTTCTTCGTTAACTGTTTCACCACATTTTAACTTGATATCTTTAGCAACGTATAAACCTTTTGCTCTTTGGAATACATCAAGCTTCTTGTTGTATTTGAAACGTCCAACGCTTGCTAAATCATAACGTTTATCATCGAAAAGACGTGATTTGATTAATTCTCTAGAACCATCAATTGTACCTTTTTCACCTGAACGTAATTTAGCATATATTTCGATTGCGGCTTCTTCGCTATTTTTAGTTTCATCTTTTTCTAGTGTTGCTTCTAAGTATTTAGAATCTCCGAATAAATCAATGATTGATTCATTTGTTGATAAACCTAAAGCACGTAAGAATGTAGTTAGTGGGATTTTCTTTGAACGGTCTAACTTAGAATAAACGATATCCTTAGATCCTGTTTCATATTCAATCCAAGCACCACGATTTGGAATAACTTGTCCCATAATCTTTTGTGTTTGAGTCTTCTTGTCAGTTTCTGTAGTATAGTAAATACCTGCAGATCTTACGATTTGACTTACAACTACACGTTCAGCACCATTTACAACAAATGTACCTACTGGAGTCATATATGGATAATCACCCATAAATAAATCTTCTCTAGTCTTGATTTCACCTGTTTGAACATTTTCTAGTGACACATTACATACTAAAGTTCTAGAATAGTTTATCTTTCTAGCCTTAGATTGTTCAATATCAAACTTAGGTTCTTGAAAATGATAATCACCAAAGTAAAGTCTTAACTCACCGTTATTACTTACGATTGGAGATAAATCATCGAAGATTTCTTTTAAGCCTGTTTCGACAAATTCTTGAAATGATTTTGTTTGAATTTCAATTAAGTCTGGCAACTCAACATGCATATGCACTTTTGAATAGTCTCTACGGCTTGCTTTTTTACCATAATTAGAAGTTTTATAATTCATTTAAGCCACTCCTTCTATAAAAAATTCTTAATTATTTATAAATAATTACAGCGCAAATTTGCGCCATTACGCATTTTACTATTATACTATATCATTTTCAAATAGTCAACACATTTCATAAAATTATTTTAATTTTATTGTCTTAACAATCCAAAATCCATTTTTTCTTTTAACTACTTCGTAGTTTCCAAATAATTCATCTATTTTTTTTATGGCAGATTCTACACCATGACTTCTACGCATTACAAACCATAACTCTCCATTAGTAACAAGCTTTTCAAAAGCTTCATCGAAAAAATTATAGATAACTTTTTTACCTGCTCTAATAGGTGGATTAGTTAAAATGCATGCAAATTTCTTATCAACATTTTCAGTTGCGTTTGTTAAAATTGCTTCAAATTTTATGCCATTATTTGAGGCATTTTTTTGCGTTAAAAAAATGGCTCTTGGATTTACATCAGTAAAAATAACTTCTCTTTTATAAAGCTTTCCTAGAATAGTTCCAATAACTCCAATTCCACAACCCAAATCTAGTAATAATCCCTCTATATCTGGATTTTTGAATTCTTCCATTAATAGTAAACTACCAAAATCTAAATGTGTTTTTGAGAAAACTCCATTATCAGAAAAGAAAGTGAATTTGTTTCCTAAGACTTCACAATCAAAGCTTATTTCTTCACTTTTTAAATCTTTATTATCAGTAAAATAATGAGCCATATTTTAATCTCCTTTAAAGAAAGTCAAAAACCTGAGCAATACACTCAGGTTTTATACATTTACTAGTCAAATTACTTAATGCTTACAGTAGCACCTTGTTCAGTTAATTTAGCAGCAATTTCTTTTGCTTCTTCTGGTTTAATGTTTTCTTTAATAGGTTTTGGAGCTCCATCAACTAAATCCTTAGCTTCTTTTAATCCAAGACCAGTGATTTCTCTAACAACTTTGATAACAGCAATCTTAGTTGCACCTGCATTTTCTAAGATAACTGAAACTTCAGTTGGTTCAGCAGCAGCTTGAGCACCTGCTCCAGCTCCTGGTGCAGCAACAGCTACAGCAGTTGGATCAATTCCAAATTCTTCCTTCATTGCATCTACTAATTCCTTGATTTCAAGGATTGTCATTTCTTTTAAACCAGCGATAAATTCTTCTTTATTAATCTTTGCCATTTTATTTTCCTCCTAATATATATTATTTTTATGATTAATTTGCTTCTTCTTTTTCTGTTAACATATTTAAGCCAACAGCTAAATCCTTTAATGGTTGTAACATACCCATTGCTAACATAGTTAGTAATGTCTCTCTTGATGGTAGTGTTGCTAATCCAATTATTCCATCTTTATTTTCAACTTTTCCTTCAACTACACCAGCATGAATTTCAACAACTTCATTATTTTTGCTAAACTCATAGATGATTTTTGCAGGAGCTACTACATCATTGTTACTAAAAGCAACAGCTTTTGGTCCCTTGAAGTATTCTGCTAATTCAGAATAACCAGCAGCTTCTGAAGCTCTACGAGAAATATTGTTCTTAATTACTTGAACTTCGCATCCAGCTTCTCTAAGTTGTCTTCTTAAAGTAGTGAATTGTTCAACAGTTAATCCGATATAGTCAAATGCAACAATTGTTTTTGCTTCTTGCATTTTCTTTGTTAATGCTTCAACATCGGCTTTCTTTTGAGTTAAAACTTCTTTTTCCACAAGATTACCTCCTTCATCTAAAAAATATAACTCTTTCCTGCACGAGAAAAGAGTTAATAATTTCTTTAACACCTCGGCAGGAAATTAAGCTTATTAAATAAGCACCTGATTCTACGGTTATTTAATTACAATTAGAATGTAGTTTCGTCAACTTTGATACCAGGGCCCATAGTAGTTGTTACTACGATGTTCTTCATATAAACGCCCTTAACAGTAGTTGGCTTAATTCTATCTAATTGATCTTTGATAGCTTTTAAGTTACCAAATAATTTATCAGCATCAAATGATGCTTTACCAATTGGTACTAAGATGTTACCTACTTTATCAGTACGGTATTCAATCTTACCACCCTTAGCATCTTTAACAGCATTAGTAACATCCATAGTTACTGTACCTGTCTTAGGGTTTGGCATTAGACCCTTAGGTCCTAATACTCTACCTAATTTACCTAGTTCAGCCATCATATCTGGAGTAGCGATGATAGTATCGAATTCGAACCATCCGCCTTTAATCTTTTCGATATATTCAGCATCACCAGCATAATCTGCACCAGCTTCAAGAGCTTCTTGAGCTTTAGCAGTCTTTGCGATTACTAGTACTCTTTTAGTTTTTCCTGTTCCGTATGGTAAAACGATTGCACCACGTAGATTTTGTTCAGCCTTACGTGGGTCAATATTTAAACGGAATGCAGCTTCAACAGTAGCATCGAATTTAGCACAATTTGTTTTCTTAGCTAATTCACAAGCTTCTGCAGCAGGATACTTCTTAGTACTATCTACAAGCTTTGCAGCTTCAATGTACTTCTTTCCTCTTTTCATATTTTCCTCCTATTAATTTTCGTAAAGCCTATTAGTCTACAACTTCAATACCCATATTTCTAGCAGTACCTTCAATGATCTTCATTGCTGCTTCAATATCGTTAGCATTTAAGTCTGGCATTTTCATTTCAGCGATTTCTTTAATCTTTGCTTTAGTTACCTTAGCAACTTTGTTCTTTATACTGTTGTCAGAACCCTTTTGAATGTTTGCAGCTTTCTTTAATAGATCACTTGCAGGTGGTGTTTTAACAACAAATGTAAATGAACGGTCATCATATACAGTAATAATTACTGGACAGATATATCCCATCTTATCTCTAGTAGCATCATTAAATTGTGAACAGAACGCAGGTATATTAACTTGTGCTTGTCCTAATGCTGGACCGATAGGTGGAGCTGGATTAGCTTTACCAGCAGGTACTTGTAGCTTGATTTTTCTAACAATTTCCTTAGCCATAATACTTCCTCCTTTTTAATCAGTTTGTGGTCATTTGGGTAGAGATACCCCTGCCACTTTGCACACACGTGCTCTATTAGTATATCATTATAAAAAAAAGAATGCAACACTTTTTGCAAACTTTTTTTATTATTTTAATAAATTATTAGATTATTTATACTCCTCATCATTAATTACATAAACATTATCTTCATTTGAATTATCTTGTTTTTCATCGTTATTGTGATATTCATTTCTTCTAACAAATTCATCAGCATTATATTCATAATTTGCCTTACCTACGCCATAAGACGCTAAATTGAATATTTTATAAAACAATAACAAAATGACAAACATTATGTAATACAAAGCGAAGAATTCAATAAAAATAACAACGAAAACCCATAACATATTCGATCTATCTTCAGTTAAAGAAACAAATAAATAAATTATCCATTTTGCGATTGCCCCAACTAAAGCAATTGGAAATAAGCATATTTCTAATAACAAAATAATTAAAAATAAAGGAAATATTAATATTTTTCTTAATACCGAACCATTTATATACCTATAAATTACATCCGCAATGTTATGTATATAATTTGAAAAACTTAATTTAACATCTATATAATCATTCATGATTATTCCCCCTTAATAATTGATGCGATTTTTAATGCTAATCTAGTATGTGATTCTTCAAGTAGATGAATTCCATCTTCCCCTATCTCTAAATCAGAATTATCTATAAAAGTAATATTTCTTTCATCACAATACTTTTTTTCTAACATATTAAATTCATTTCTCTTTTTTGTAGTACCTTCATAATTTTCAAATACTTTCTTAGTATCATCTACTGGTGGTATACCACATATAATTAGTTTTACTTTAGATCCATCTTTATTAGTCCAAAAATTCTTAACTGTCTTAATATATTTTTTCAACATTTCAAGCATATCTTTAGCACTATTATTAAAATGTGTTTTTAAATCATTTGTGCCAAGCATTAAAACTAAATAATCGAATTCATAATGACTTTCAAGGCAAGGAAGTAGGTAATTGAAGCCGTTTTTATGTGGTTCAACATCTTCAGTTGAATCAAGTGTTCTAGCATTTAATCCTTCTTCTATTATCTCACTATCTTCTAATAGGCTTCCAAGAACTTTTGTCCATCTATTAATATATCTATCTCCACTTAATGGAGTAAATCCCCAAGTATTCGAATCTCCGTAACATAATATTCTCATATTATCACCCACTGATATTATATTACAAAAAAAATAAATTGCATATTAGAAATATTAATGTATAATAATCTTTGGTGATAAAAATATGTATAAAATAATCGCATTAGATATGGATGAAACTTTACTTCAACCAAATAAGACTATTTCAGCTGAAGATAGAGATGCTTTAATTAAAGCACAAGAAATGGGAATATATGTTGTGCTAGCTACAGGTAGACCAATCTTTGGAATTAGAAAGTATATTGATGAGCTACAAATTCCTGATAAAGGATATGCTGTATGCTTTAATGGTGCTGAAGTTACAACTATAGACACAAAAGAATTAATTTATAATGAAAAATTAAATGGTGATGATTTACATTATCTAGCAAATCTAGCAAAAGAACTTAATGTAAATATGCATGGATTTGATAAGAATGGTTGTTTCTCTGAAAAAATGAGTAAATTCACTAACTTAGAAATAACTTTAAACCATATCGACTTAAATTATGTAAAATATGATGATTTTAAACCAGATCATGAAATAATTAAAATAATGTATGTTGATGAACCAGAATATTTAGATAGTGTAATTAAGAAATTCCCAAAAGAAATATATGATAGATTTAATATCGTAAAAAGCGCACCTTTCTTCCTAGAATTCCTAAAACCTACTGCAGATAAGTGGTATGCTATAGAAGCTCTAGCAAAGCATTTAGGAATAAAAAATGAAGAAATAATGACTTTTGGTGATGAAAAAAATGATTATTTAATGATTAAAAATGCAGGACTTGGCATAGCAATGGGTAATGCTATAGATGAAGTTAAAAAAGTAGCTAAATTTGTAACTGTAAAGAATTACGAAAATGGTATAGCATATGCATTAAATAAGTTCATATTTAACAAATAAAAAAAGGCTTTTCTAAGCCTTTTTATTTTGCTTTTCTTAATGATGATAGATCAACTTGGAAATCCATTTGTCTACCAAACATTTCTACAAGTACTGTTGCTTTAGTTTCAACTAAATCAATATCAGTAACTTCAAC
>Ga0247611_10005007_pt1 | contig 17963 bp, 15 predicted proteins | sample 177DNAGHGhighgp2_FD_192422 | JGI IMG/M metagenome (GOLD analysis project Ga0247611, IMG submission 192422) | Sheep rumen microbial communities from Palmerston North, Manawatu-Wanganui, New Zealand - 1770 DNA GHGhigh gp2 | ecosystem: Host-associated > Mammals > Digestive system > Stomach > Rumen... | reverse complement strand
CAAGCGCAGATCGACCGCAACCGACTCGAACAGGAGATGATCTATTACCTCGAGAAACTCGATATCACCGAAGAGAAAGTGCGCCTCACGAACCATATCAAGTATTTCCGTGAGTGCATGGCCGGTGAAGGAAGTGGCGTAGGTAAAAAACTCGGCTTCATCGCCCAAGAGATGGGGCGTGAGATCAATACGCTGGGTTCTAAATCGAACCAAAGCGAGATGCAGATCATCGTGGTGAAGATGAAAGATATCCTCGAACAAATTAAAGAACAGGTCCTTAATGTCCTGTAACCCGTAACCCCTAACCCATATGATATACATTTTTTGTGCGCCTTCGGGTAGCGGTAAATCCACGATGGTGAAGCATCTTCTGACGATGCATCCGGATTCGTTTGAACTGTCTGTGTCTTGTACGACGCGTCCTCCGCGCGGACAGGAAGTACACGGCAAAGAGTACTATTTTATCTCGGTAGAGGAGTTCCAGAAACGCATTGAAAACGGCGATTTCATCGAGTATGAGCAGGTCTATGAAGGGCTCTATTATGGTACACTCAAAGAGGAGATCGACCGCATCGAGGCTGCCGGACGACAAGTGCTCTTTGATGTCGATGTGAAGGGCGGCATCAACCTCAAACGAATCTTAGGCGACAAGGCAACCTCTATCTTTATCTGCCCGCCGTCCATCGAAGAACTGCGTCGTCGTCTGGAAGGCCGCGGAGACACAAGCCCTGAGATGATCGAGAAACGCTTAGCAAAAGCCGAGTATGAGTTGACCTTCAAGCCGCAGTTCGACCGCGTAGTCGTCAACGACGATCTGGAGCATGCGTTCGAACAATTAGACGCTATCATCGATGAAAATTGGAATATACGGCGGTAGTTTTAATCCTGTGCATTTTGGGCACGTAGGATTAGCGAAGTGGGTGATCGAGCACACCGACTTAGACGAACTATGGCTGCTGGTGAGCCCCAACAACCCCTTAAAATCCGCAAAGATACTCGCTCCTGAGGAGGAACGATTAGCCGGCCTGCGTGAGGCCATCAAGGACATCCCTGGACTTGTTGCTTCGGACTTTGAGTTTCACCTTCCGCGTCCTTCGTACACGGCCAATACCCTCCGAGAACTACAGAAAGCCTATCCCGAACACGCGTTCACCCTCATCATCGGCGAAGACAATATCGGGATCTTTGATCAATGGAGAGAGTGGGAGTATATCTTGGAAAACTTCCGGATCTTTGTGTATCCCAGAGCATCCTCCCGACAAACGGGAGGAGCGGCTTCTGCCAAGGAGGGCCTAACAATGAAGTGGTCTAACAGCGTAGCGGTCAAGGAGATCCGCTATCTTAGCGGAGCTCCCCTTTTCGATATCTCATCAACTGCCATTCGCCGCGAGAGAGGACTTGAATAAGCGTCAGTCCTTGTGTTTCTGCAGTTTCTTTGAGCGGGGCGCAGTCTGCCTCGTAGAATCCACTAATCCACAGTTCTCCTCCCTCTCGCAGCGACGCTGCATAACTTGGCATATACTCTATGAGTATATTGCGATGAATATTGGCGAGGATAAGGCTGAAGGCTGAATTCTGAAAACTGAATTCTGAGGAGTGTAGCACCTCTATTTTTTCTCCGTTGAGTTCGGCATTTTCTTTGGCATTCTCCACACTCTTCTCATCGATATCAACAGCCACGACTTCGGCAGCACCTTTGCGTTTAGCGAAGATCGCCAGTACACCCGTTCCTGTACCGTGGTCCAGCACTTTTTTACCCGATAGATCCGTAGTAAGTAGCGTGTCAACAATGAGTGAAGTTGTCTCATGATGTCCGGCACCAAAGGCGCAATGCGGCACTATCTTCACGCCAAGCGGCAGTTCCTGCATCGGGTGCTCGGCTTCCCATGTGGCGTTCCAGTTCTCATCGGGACAGGCCTCGACGGATATCAGTTGCGCGGACTTGTCCATATGGTATTCGACGCCGATAGTAGCGCGTATGAGTTTCTCTTTTTGCTCCCATATCTCCGAGGGCAAGTAATAGAATTCACCGTCGATGGTATCGACACCGATAGTACAGAGCATCTGGTCAAAAACGGCCTTTCTCCATTCTTCGGGGAAAGAGGTCTTAATGTGCAAAACGTGATAACGCATGGCCTACAAGGTAATTACTGCCGCCGATGAAGATCGCGTCTTCTTCGGTAGCGTGTGAAAGTGCATAGTTAATGGCTTCATCTGGATTCTCAATAGCCAAAGCCCCGCTTTCCGACCACATATCCAATAGTTCTTGTGCGCTTCTCGCTCTTTGTGTGTCCGGCTTCGTAAAGATGTAAATATATTTATCGCCGCGGGGCATCAGACGAAGAGAGATGTCGGTATCTTTGTCGTTGACTTGTCCGAAGACAATGTAGATATGCGGATTTTTCAACTCCTTGAGTTGTCGCGCTACATACTGCAGACCATGTCCGTTATGGCCCGTATCGCAGATCACAAGAGGCTTCGTTTGTAAGGTCTCCCATCGTCCTCTTAGCCCTGTCATCGTACAAACATGAGCAAAACCTTGTCTGATCGCTTCATTATTGATCCCTAATTCTCTCAGCGCCACAAAAGCAGTCTGTAAATTGTGCTCCTGATAGTTACCGTGCAGTTCACATTCAGGGGCAAAACGCAGTCGGGTGCGCCGTAAATATTCGCATTCATCGGCAAAATAGATAGGAGAACCGCACTCCTGCGCGCGCTCAAGAAAGACGTTCATCGTTTGTGGATGGCTCTCGCCGATAACAACAGGTACACCGGGCTTGATAATACCGGCTTTCTCGCGTGCTATCTGCTTGAGCGTCGTGCCCAGAAACTCCGTATGATCCAGACCGATATTGGTGATGACAGAGAGGATAGGTGTGAGAACGTTCGTGCTGTCCAGCCGTCCGCCAAGCCCTACTTCGATGACCGCTATATCCACCTGCTGTTTGACGAAATAAGCGAAGGCGAGGGCGGTCATCGTCTCAAAGAAAGAAGGCTGTGTGCAATCCAAGAACTCCCGATTTTGTTCGATGAACGCGACCACTTCTGCCTCTTCGATAGGCTTCCCATTCACGCGTATACGCTCGCGCAAGTCTATAAGGTGCGGGCTGGTATAAAGGCCGACCTTGAGTCCCGAAGCCTGCAGGGAAGCGGCGATCAGATGGCAAGTCGATCCTTTGCCGTTGGTGCCTGCCACATGGACCGCCTTCAGTTGTTCGTGCGGGTTGCCTACATGCGTCATGAGACGGAGCGTATTCTCCAAGCCAGGCTTATACGCCGATGCTCCCACCTGGTGAAAGGGCGGGCGGGACGAATAGAGATATTCTATAGCTTCGCTATATTTCAAATTTTAGATTTTAGATTTGAGATTTATTCTTTCGCTATCACTTTGAAATCGAGGGTGCCTTCGAGACGCTTGGTGCAGAGCCACTTATAGAATGCCGGCGTGATACGTACGGCATAGGAGCGGCTGGTGAGGGCGATCTGCTGGCGGCTGAGCGGGTTATAGACATAAACGTGGAGACGTTCGGTGCCTTTGTTCGCCTGTATCTGATCCGCCAATTCGTCGATGACATCGGGGGTAATAGCAGGTAAGGAGAGATGAATGGAGATACCTTCGACACGCTTGTCCTGCACCTCGTTGAGCATATCCACGCGCTGCACTACAAACTCAAACTCCGCGTCCTCGTCCTTGCCTTCTTTGAACCATTTCTGCCCGGCACCTTTCTGCTGTATGACGCCTGTGACAAGCACGTAGAGGTCTTTGAGCATAAGGTGAGCGAACTGGCTGTATGCATTTCCGAAGAGCACGAACTGGTAACTGCCGGTATAGTCCTCGATCGTGTAACGGCCGTAGGGGTTACCTTTCTGGCTACGCAGTTGTTCGGCTTGCGTGATGAGTCCGCCGAAGAGTCCCGCTTGGTTCTTATGCGCCGCGATGAACTCGGAGGGCAGCAGAAGTTTCTCTTCGGGTTGTTCGGCCTGTTGGGCGCGTATGTTCTTCTCCGCGTCGGCGCGCAGGTCGGGCTTACGCCAGCCGTCGAAGAGCGAGAGCTCGTTGGCGGTGAGGTTGCAGAGCTCATTGACCTCAAAGGCGTACTCATCCAGCGGGTGGGCAGAGAGGTAGATGCCGATGAGTTCTTTCTCTTTGTTGAGCCGCTCGATGGTGTCCCAGCGCGGAACAGTAGGCAGTTCGGGGTGCTTGACCTCGATGGCGGTGTCCAACAGGTCGCCGAAGAGCGAGTTGGCATTGTTCTCCTTGTCTGCCTGCCATTTATTGCCGTAGTTCATCAGCAGTTCGAGACCAGTGAGACCATTGTCATCGACGCTAAAGAACTGCTCGCGGTAGATATCGTCGAAGCACTCGAAAGCGCCTGATTGTGCGAGGTTCTCGATCGTCTTCTTGTTGCAGGACTGCAGGTTGACGCGCTCCAGGAAATCGAAGATATTCTTGTACTTACCGTTCTTCTCGCGCTCGGAGATAATGGCCTCCGCCGCTCCTTCGCCGACACCCTTGATGCCGCCCAGACCAAAGCGTATATCGCCTTTGCTGTTGACGGTAAAGGAGAGCTCGGATTCATTGACGTCTGGCTCTAAGACACTCAGTCCAAGCACTTTGCACTCGTCCATCAGTTTGGTGACCTCTTTGATATCGTCCTTGTGGACAGTGAGGTTAGCTGCCATAAACTCAGCCGGGTAGTGCGCTTTGAGGTATCCGGTCTGGTAGGCTACCCACGAGTAGCATGCGGCGTGCGATTTGTTGAAGGCGTACTCAGCGAACTTCTTCCAGTCTTCCCATATCTTCGCCAGCACCTTCGGGTCGTGTCCGTTCGCTTTACCGCCCTCCATGAACTTATCCTTGAGCGACGCCAATACGGTCAACTGCTTCTTACCCATTGCCTTACGGAGTTTATCGCTCTCACCGCGGGTGAAGTTAGCCAAAAGACGACTGAGTAACATCACCTGCTCTTGATATACCGTGACACCATAGGTGTCCTTGAGGTATTTCTCCATGATGGGCAGGTCGTAGGTGACTGCCTCGACTCCGTGCTTACGGTTGATGAACTGCGGGATATACTGCATCGGCCCCGGTCGGTAGAGGGCGTTCATAGCAATGAGGTCGCCAATGACGGTCGGCTTGAGTTCCCGCAAGTATTTCTGCATGCCGGCGGACTCGAACTGGAAGACAGCAACCGTGCGGCCTTCCTGGAAGAGCTTGTAGGTCAGTTCGTCATCGATAGGTATATGGTCGATGTCGATATCGATGCCGCGCGCTTTCTTGATGTTACGCAGGCACTCCTTGATGATAGTCAGGGTGATGAGGCCGAGGAAGTCCATCTTGATCAGTCCTACGGACTCTACGACGTGTCCGTCGTACTCGGTGACAAGTACGCGGTGTTTGCTCACTTTATCTTCGACAGAAGACAAGGGCGCGAAATTGGTCAAGTCATCGGCACCGATGATGACGCCGCAGGCGTGTACGCCGACCTGACGTATCGTTCCCTCAAGCCGTGCGGCGTACTCGAGCATCGAGCGGGTGTTGGCATCGCCCGTCTCGTACTCACGACGCAGTTCGTCGATGTACTTATAGCAGTTACGCAGGTTGACCTTAGGCGATTTGCCCTTGTCATCTTTGATGTTATCGGGGAAAGAACGGTCGGGGATCAGGCCCTTCAGTTCGTTGACCTTCGGCAGTGGTATCTGCTGCACGCGCCCTACATCCGCGAGGGCGGACTTGGTCGCCATCTTACCATAGGTAACAATATGCGCCACATGCGTCTCGCCGTACTTGCGGCTGACGTAGTCCAGCACCTTACCGCGTCCGCAGTCCTCGAAGTCCGTATCGATATCGGGCAGGGAGATTCGGTCGGGATTCAAGAAACGCTCGAACAGCAAGTCGTATTTCAGAGGGTCTAAGTCGGTGATCTTGAGGCAGTAAGCTACTACCGAACCCGCAGCACTACCACGTCCCGGACCTACGGACACGTCCAGTTCTTCGCGTGCTGCGCGGATAAAGTCCATCACAATGAGGAAGTATCCCGGGAAACCCATCGAGATGATGGTGTTGAGCTCGAACTCGATACGCTCTTTGAGCACATCGTCCTTCTCCAGTCGCTCTTGTCCATATCGCTCGAGGGCTCCTTGCATCGTCAGGTGACGCAGGTACGCGGACTCGAATGCCAGACGGTCGGGGTAGTCCTCTTCCTTTCCGAACGAAGCCGGAATATCGAACTTCGGCATGATAGGTCCATGATCGATATCGTAGATCTCTACCTTGTCCACTATCTCCTGCGTGTTGGACAGCGCCTCGGGTATATCGCTGAAGATCGCCGCCATTTCATCGGGCGTTTTGAGCCACTCCTGCTTGGTGTAATGCATACGATTGACATCGTTGACGTAGTGGTTGGTGCTCAAGCATATCAGGCGGTCGTGCGCCTCCGCGTCTTCTTCGTTCACAAAGTGGGAGTCATTGGTAGCGATCAGTTTGACGCCATGCTTACGGGCGAGCTCGATGAGCACCGGGTTGACTTGTTTCTGCCGCTCATAGACCTCGACGTCTGCCCCGGGTTTCTGCGTCTCATGGCGTTGCAGTTCGATATAATAGTCTTCTCCAAAGAGGTTCTTGAACCAGGTGATAGTCTCTTCTGCCTCGGTGAAATCGCCATTTTTAGCAAGACCCTCCATGATCTTCTGCGGTAACTCACCGCCTAAACAAGCGGAGGAACAGATGATGCCTTCGTGGTATTTCTCCAGCAGCTCTCGGTCGATACGGGGGGTGTAGTAATACGCATCGGACATGTATCCCTGCGAGACGATGCGGCAGAGGTTATGATAGCCCACCATGTTCTTGGCCAGCAGGATAAGGTGCCAGCCGGAGCGGTCGATGAAGTAGGTTCGTCCTTCGGGACTGACCGCTTTGTCTTCTTTATGCGAATGCCGTCCTCTTCGGGCACAATACGCCTCCACGCCAACGATCGGCTTAAAGGGCACAAAAGGTTCTCCGGCTTCTTCCGCCGCCTCTTTGCGCTTCTTGTTGAGCCCCTTACAGAGGTCCAGTAACTCCTTGATACCGTACATGTTACCGTGATCGGTAAGGGCTACTGCATTCATCTTACTCGCGATACATTTATCAATTATCTCGTCCACCTTTGACAAACCGTCCAATAACGAGTAATGCGAGTGTACATGCAAATGCGTAAATTCCATAGTTGCAAAATTTGCTGCAAAATTACAAAAATGTTTTGACATGTGCAAATTTTTTTGTACCTTTGCGGCCAAATTGTATGAACATTATGTCGCTTAGTGGAAATAGAGAACAATACGTAGCGGTCGTCGCCCTGATCGTGTCCATGCTGATCTGGTCGGTGAGCGGGATTGCTATCAAGCACGCACTCATCGTGTTACCGCCTTTTACGATGATCGTTTTTCGTTTTGTACCTTCGGTACTGCTGATGCTTGTCATCGGGCTTATCTGCCGCAAGAGTGCGCTTTTTGGTCTGCAGAAGTTACGCTGGCAGGATGTGCCCTTGTTCCTTATCGCGGGTTTCTGTCAGCCCTTCCTGTATTACCTCTTGGAGACCTTCACGTACGATGCCTTGAACAGCCCGACGATCGCCGAGACACTGCTCTCCACAAGCCCGCTGCTCAGTCCTGTTTTTGCGGCAGTATTCCTGCGCGAACGGGTAACAAAATTCAATATCATCGGTATTCTTGTTTCCACCTTCGGCGTGTTTGTCTTGACCTTGGCGGGGAGTACGAACTACGCGATCGGCAGTTACTGGGGCGTGCTGCTGGCTTTTGCAGCGGTGTCAGCGGCTGTAGTGGACTCCATCATGATGCGCAAAGTGCCGGCACACTACAGCTCGCTCTCCTTTATCTTCTACGCGCAGTGTGTGAGCCTGCTGTTCTTTATTCCGATATGGTTTATCAAAGAAGGCCCTGCAGTCTTCGACAATGGACAATGGACAATGGACAATGGACAATTGGTCACCGCCCTTTGTTGCGTAGGATACCTGACGGTTTTCGCCAGCGTGATTGCCTTTATCCTCTTCTGTTTTGCGCTCCGTAAGATCGGGGTCACGCAAGCGAATGCGTTCAATAATATCCGTCCGGTCTTTACGGCTTTGTTCATGTTGCTCTTCTTCGGCGAGCATCTTCCTGTAGCCAAATGGATAGGTATCGGATTAATCATATTCGGATTGTTTGTGTGCCAAAAGAAAGAAAAAATTGCCGATTATTAAGATTTTTTGCAGATACGAATATTTATTCGTACCTTTGCACGATAATTCGTTCCGGTGTATGCCGGATAAGAATTAAGGCAAACTTACCTTTGCGTGTTTTTTGAGTTGAAACTAAATAACAAACAATATGCCGATAGAAAACATTTACTCTATTGATTTCTTTTATGACCTGCTCTACATCATGTTTATTGTAGGTCTTGTTGTGTTCGTATCGCTCTATTTTGTGGACGCTGGTTACGGTAAGATGCGTTCGGAGAAATGGGGTCCGGCGATTAACAACAAAGTAGGATGGGCGATGATGGAGTGTCCGGTGTTCCTGGTGATGCTGTACCTCTATTTCAAGTCTTTCCCGCTCTATGACGGAGTGACGATGAAAGCGCCTTACTGGCTTTTCTTCCTGATCTTTGAGTTCCATTATTTCCAGCGCTCGTTTGTCTTCCCCTTCTTGCTGAAGGGAAAGAGCAAGATGCCGGTGGCTATCATGATCATGTCGGTAGCATGGAACCTCATCAACGGATATATCCAGGGTTATTGGCTCTTCCACCTCGCACCGCAGTACTATCCGGAGCTCTACACGACAACGTGGATAACAACTCCGCAATTCATCATCGGTACAATCATCTTTTTCACGGGCTGGATCATCAATATGCATTCGGACTATGTCATCCGTCACCTGCGTAAACCCGGTGATACGAATCATTACCTACCCAAGAAAGGCATGTACAAGTACGTGACGAGTGCGAACTACTTAGGTGAGATCACCGAGTGGCTCGGTTGGGCTATCCTTACATGGTCGCTGGCCGGCTTGCTGTTCTTCTGGTTCAGTTGCTGCAACCTCGTACCGCGTGCCCACTCCATCTACAAGAAATACGAGGAAGAGTTCCCCGATGAGTTCGACCGTAAGAAACTAAAACGAATAATACCGTTTATTTACTAATAATGGCAACAAAAAAGAAACAAGAGCCGGCTAATGAGTCGAAGCTCTTTACTCCCTTCCAATTGGGACCTATCACACTGCGGAATAGAATTATCCGCAGTGCTGCTTTTGAAAATATGGCGCGTGATAATGCGCCGACCAAGGAGTTACAGGACTACCACGTGAGTGTGGCGCGCGGTGGAGTAGGTATGACGACAGTTGCCTACTGTGCGGTGGACCTGAGTGGTGTATCCTTCAACGGACAGCTCTATGTGCGTCCGGAGATCATTCCTGACATGAAGAAGATGACGGACGCTATCCACGCGGAGGGCGCGAAGGCATCTATCCAACTCGGTCACTGCGGTAATATGACGCATATGTCCACCTGTCACTGTATCCCTGTCAGCGCCGATACATGGTTTAACCTCTACAGCCCGACGATCCATCGTCGTCTGAAAGTAGACGAGATCCATGCCTTGGCAAAGAAGTTCGGTGAGGCGGTGGATTTTGCCCGTGAGTGCGGTTTTGACTGCGTGGAGATACACGCAGGTCATGCGTACCTGCTTTCTCAGTTCCTTGCTCCGCGTACCAACCATCGTCACGACGAGTACGGCGGTTCTTTTGAGAACCGTGCACGCTTCATGAACGAGGCGCTGGACGAAGTGATGGCGCATGCAGGCAGCGATATGGCGGTAGTGGTTAAGACCAACATGTGGGATGACTGCTGGAAAGGTGTCAGCTTCGAAGAAGGTATCAAAGTGGCACGTGAGATCGCTAAGCACAAAGTGCACGGTATCGTGCTCTCCGGCGGTACGGTCAGCCGTTCGCCGATGACGATCCTGGGCGGCGCTATGCCGATCAAGACTCTGGCGCATTACATGAGCATGAAAGACCTCTGGTGGCTCAAAGCGGCGCTGCATATCCCGTATGTAGGACCGATCATGACGCCGACGGTGCCGTTCAAGGAACTCTATTTCATGGACAAAGCCAAACAGTTCCGCGACGCCCTCAAGGACATCGATATTCCGCTCATCTATGTGGGCGGTGTGCAGAGTGGTGACAACTGCCAGCAAATCATGGACGAAGGCTTCGAGCTCTTCCAGATAGCACACGTGCTCATCAAGGATCCGGACTTCGTCAAACATGTCCGGGAGAACCCGCATTATCATGCCGGCTGTAAGCGCTCGAACTACTGCGTAGGACGTATGTACTCCAAGAACATGAAGTGTCACGAATGCGTGGAGCGGGATGGTGAGCAGATCCCGAACAATCTGAAACGCGAAATAGCTAAACTGGAGAAAGATGCTGAGTCTAGTAACAGGAGCAAGTAGCGGTATAGGCTTGCAATACGCGACCCAGTTGGCGCGTGACTATCACTCTGACCTGCTCTTGGTCAGCAATCAGAAAGAGGAGTTGGAGCAGGTAGCGAAAGACTTGGCGGCTACGTATAACGTCACGACGATCGCCCGCTATGCTGACCTCAGTCTGCCTGATGCCGCCGAGACGCTCTATGAGTGGTGTAAGAAAGAAGGGCTCGAAGTCGAGGTGCTCATCAATAACGCCGGCGTGTTCTTCTTCAACAAGTACTGCGAGACCTCGCTCAAACGCATCGAGTTGATGCTCCAACTGCATGTGATGACGGTTGCCAAACTGACGCGTCTCTTTGGCGAAGACATGTGTGCGCGTAGGCGCGGGTATATATTAAATATGAGTAGTATGTCGGCTTGGATGGCGATGCCGGGTATTCAGACCTACAACGCCTCCAAGGCTTTCATCTATAACTTCTCCAAGTCCCTTTGGTACGAGTTCAAGCCGTACAACGTGCATATCACGGTGATGGCGCCGGGTGCGGTGGATACAGGCCTCTTCGGCTTGGCACCTAACCTGCGTAAGCTGGCGGTGGCCCTCACGGTATCTATCCCGCCTGAGAAACTCGTTAAACGGGCACTGAAGAAACTGTTCAAAGGCAAGAAAGCAGATACTCCGGGTTTCCTCAATTGGCTTTTTACGCCGCTTCTCAAGCACACACCCGACTGGATGCTCTTCTTCGCGCAGAAGAAGTTGGCGCAGTTCATGCATTAAAAAATAGAGCCACACGGCTCTATTTTTTTATCTCGGACAGCGCTCTCTTCATTTCATCGTCGAAGCGGAGATTGTATGCCGCTTGACCTTTCTGGTAGTAGTACCGCAGCACGATCTCGGAGCCTAACATACTCTTCACTTCCTCTTTGTTACGTTCGATAGCCTCGCGGAAATCCGGGGTGAGGATAGGCTCGAGGGCCTCTAACTGTGCGAGCGTCGCGGAGTCGAGATCCTCGTGTTTCGCCATACGGAGCATGTCGCCGAAGTACTTACTCGTCTCCGTCTCGTATTTGAACTTCCGCTCGTCGAGGAAGGAGCAGAACTCAGCTATTATCTCGTCCGTCACCTCGAAGCTCTGCGGCTCGGCGATGCTGTCGTGCGTACGATGGTAGCGCGTCGCGAAATCAAAGAAATGGTTCTTGATATAGAGCGAATAACAGATATCCACCTTGCCGCTGTCGCTCAGTACGATGTCGGGCAGAATGCCGCCGGCGGTGTCGCGCTTGAGGGCGTGTCCTTTCTGCCGCTCGCTGTAGTCGATAGCTTGGATACAACGCCCGGAGGGTAGGTAGTACTTACTGGTTGTGATCTTCACGTGCCCGCCATAGACGATAGGGCGTATGTTCTGCACCAGACCTTTACCGAAAGTGCGTTGACCGATGAGCTTCGCGCGCTGCAGGTCTTGTAATGAACCCGCCACTATCTCACTCGCCGACGCGGAGTTCTTATCTACCAGCACCACGAGCGGCAGATCTTTGTAGCGGGGTTTGTTGTGCGTCTTGTAGGTGTACGAACTGTTGGGCAGTTTGCCGCGTGTCTCCACCACCGTCTGTCCTTCGTCCACGAACAGGTTCACTATCTGTATTGCCTCGCTCACCAAGCCGCCTCCGTTCCCGCGCAGGTCGATGATGAGTCGGCGCGCACCTTGGTTATAATAGAGGTCGTCCAGCGCATTGTTAAATGCTTGTGCCGAGCCTTCTGTGAACTCGCTGAACGCGATATAACCCACCGGCTCGGGGAGCGTGTCGGCTTTCAGCACCGTGTAATAACTGACCGCGTCCAGGTGTATCTCGTCGCGTACGATCTCGACCTTAAAGGGCTTCTCCTCACCCTCACGCTCTATTTCCAGCACGACCGTCGTGCCGGGCAGGCCGCGCAGGTTATTGCTCACTTCGCTGACCGTCAAGTCCTTGGTGCTCAGGCCGTCTACGCTCAGGATCCGGTCGCCCGCCAACAGGCCTGCTTTCTGTGCCGGCTTGCCCTCGTACGGGTTAACGATACAGGCTGCGGAGTCGCGCTTCTGAATGATACTACCGATGCCGCCGTACTTGCCCGTCGTCATCATACGCAACTCTTGGTCCTGCTTCTTGGAGTAATAGACGGTATAGGGGTCTATCTTACGCAGCATCGCGTTGATTGCCTCTTCGGTCAGCGCCTCGTAGTTGAGCGTGTCCACGTAGTTAACATCCACCTGACGCAGCACGTCGTTGAAGATGGAGATACACTCGTCGGCACGACTTGTCGCCTGACGTTCCTGCGCTGAACAAATTGAAAATTGAAAATTGAAAATTGAAAGGACGACAAGTCCTACTAATTTTCTATGAATCCTTTTTCCTTTCATTTTTCTTATCTCACATTCGTTCGAACGATTATTTCACTTTTCACCTTAAAGTATTAGGAACAAACTCGCTAACGTTCTTTCCATATGCATACAGGTCACGTACTAAGGTCGAAGAGATATGCGCATATTCGGGACGCGTGTACAGAATGATCGTCTCGATGCCGCCTAACTGCTTGTTGGCTTCTGCCATATTGCGCTCGTATTCAAAATCCTCCACGCAGCGGATACCACGCAGGATGAACTGTGCGTCTTGCTCTTTGGCAAAATCCACCGTCAGGCAGTCGTAGATAGCCACTCGCACACGCGGTTCGTCCGCAAAGATCTTACGGATTGCCTCCTCGCGTTCGCGGATAGGGAAGGTCTCGCGTTTGGTACTGTTACGGCCGATGCCGATAATGATCTCATCAAAAATCTCAAGGCCTCGCTTCACGATGTCGAAGTGGCCTACGGTAAACGGGTCAAACGAACCCGGGAATATTGCTTTCTTCATTTCTCTAAACTTTCATCTTTCAACTTTAAACTTTAAACTTTCAACTGCAATCTGGTGATTCTTCACCGGATTGCTATACATTTCGTACAATTTTTCTCTTAAAAATTGCTCGTCCTTATTCGGGATATCAATCAGCGCCAGACGACTCTCGATATATGCATCAAATTCCGTGCCACGCTCGAACAGTTCGTAGCCGCGGTGGATATGGCGGTCGATGATATCGCACACATGTTGCAGCTGGTCGTGCATCGGCTGCTCGCGGTACTCCGGATGCTCCGCCAACATCGCATCGATCTCGGGATTGATGCTGGGCGTGAGGCGATAGACCACATGCCCTTTTTCTCCGCGAATACCGGTGTGCATCGACTTGACGTCGTCGCGTTTGCTCTTACGCCAATGCGGGTTGTCGCGCTTCAACTGCATCTCGGCGGCCTTTAAATAGTCGCAGGGATCAAACTCATACGTGATACTTACCGGACAGATATTCAGCGCTTTGACGTTCTCATAAAAATCCTCTTCGCCTAAGGTCAGCATATGCAGCACGCTTGGCTGCGTAAGGTCATTGCTGTCTTTGGCGCGTCCCTCGCGCTGCGCCAACCAGATGGACTTACCTTCCTCGCGAAGGCTTCGGATATAAGCGGATAACTGCTTGGCGTTCTCCAATTGCGCATGGGCTCCAGCGCCGCGTTTGACCACAAAACAGCGGTTAAAACGTACGAGTATTTCGATCCATTTGTACGCGAAGAGGTTGTTACCGATACCAATGAACGGGCGAATGAAATACTTGCAGCGGAGCAGTAACGACAGCCATGCCGAGTCCAGCACAATATCGCGGTGGTTCGTCATGAAGAACGCCCCGTGCTTGATGTCCTGCTCTATCTGCTTGCGGTCACCGAGGTAGTCCAGACGGATACCCTTGGTCGTCCTCAGCGACCAGATCCACAAGATAGGAAAAGCAATCAAGAAATCACATATCGTCAGCAACCAGCCAACCCGATACGCTCGTATGTCCTTAAATTGGTCTTTCATAACCATTTAACGTTTTTATGAAATAAAAACCATTTTAACTATTTAACCCTTTAACGAAGCTTTCAAGAGCTTCCTTGGATGCCTCTCTGTATGCAACCATTAAACCGCCTGTGCCGAGTAGTGTGCCGCCAAAATACCGTACCACCACGACCAGAATATTATCCAGCCCTTTGGCATCGATGGAGCGGAGTATAGGCGCTCCGGCTGTACCGTGCGGTTCGCCGTCGTCTTTGGTGCGCCACAGATTCGGTCCCAGACGGTAGGCGTAACACACATGCCGTGCGTCGTGGTATTTCTTCTTGTACCACGCGATGCGGGCCTTCGCTTCCTCCTCGTCCTTGATCGGCTCCGCGAAGCCCAGGAACTTACTCCCTCGATCCTTATATACTCCCTCTGCCGCCAAAATCTCAAATATCAAATTTCAAATGTCAAATCCTAAAGACCAAGCTTTTTGCGTAGGTCTTTAGGTATCGCATTCTTATGAACAAGAATATCCAGCGTCTTGTACTGCACGAACGCTTCGCTCACGTACCATATACCTTTGTAGTCGGACTTGACGGTTCCCCAACTGTTCTTGACCATGTAATAGCGCTTGCCGTTCTGGTCTTTGGCGGTGCCGAAGATCTGCATGCCGTGATCGTCGGTGGTCTCCCAGTTGTCGTACGCGTCTTGACGCATCTGCTGGGTGATGACCTTCTCCGGCAAGGGTTTCTTGGTCAGCTCCTCTTTCTTCTTGTCGTTCGACATACCCACCCAGCGCGCCATGTCGCTACCTGTCAAGTCCGCACCTTTGTCCTCGTCCGGCACGACACCGATACCTTTTCTGGTAAAGCCTGTCTCGCTCACATCAGCAGCCCAAGCGATCGTATAGCCGTTAGCCAAGGCATTGTCAATCACGCGCATCATGTCCTCCAGCGGCACGTTGTACATTTCGCCCATACGCCAGTTGTCCGGCACTTCGAGCGCGAAAGTCTCATAGAAAGGATGGTGGGTAAAACTCGTCAGCGAGATATAATCATCGGCATTCAGACCCAGGCTCTCAGCAAAACTACGCGGCGTGTATTGCTTGCCTTGGTACTCGAACTGTTCCGGACACTTGCCCAGATAGGTGTCGTAGATAGCCTGCAAGCCTTCCCGCCAAACAGGAGTGAGTTTCTTCAAGCCGTTCAGGCCCTTCAGATAACCGCCTGCCACATGATCCAACTCGCTGTGAACGGGTAAGGTATCGGCTTCTGTCCAGCCATATCGGATACCCGGCATCGCCTCGAACGGCACCAGACCGTAGTGTTTCAAGCAGTACAGCACATCGTACGCACTACCTCCGGGCGCGAAATGCGGCTCGTTGTACATACGTACGCAGTACGTCGCGCGATCCATCATCGTCTTGCTGACCACAAACATCGGACTCAGGTTATACTCGCCCTTGCCCGTACGCAGCAACTCCGACTCCAGGAAGCCCAGCGTCGAGAACGCCCAGCAGGTCGAACTCCTGTTCTGGTTCTTCACCGGCGTGATGGCAATGCTGTCTACCGTCGTAAACTGCCAGCCTTCTACGCTGTCCACTTTTGCGGTATCTACCACCGCACTATCCAGCAACAATGCTGCCAAAAAACTAAGTAACATCATAATTAAATGTTTTTTGTATATAAATTTAGATAAAACTAAATAAAATTTCGTTGCGAATTACACTATGCATTGAAAAATTTATCTATGTTTATCTCTGATTATTTATGGGGATTTGCAAAATCAGAAGATTATTCGGATAATGTGGTCTGCAAATTTATTTGTGAGAGCACATTAGCGGAATAAGATTCGGGTACGTAGTACCATAAATAATCAGTGTTTATTTGGTTTTATTTACTAATCGTGGATTCCCGGCTCATTCCGGAAATTCCATCAAATATGCTTTGATGAACGCATCGATATCGCCGTCCATAACAGCGTTCACATTCGAAGTCTGGTAGTTCGTGCGGTGATCCTTCACGCGCCGGTCGTCGAACACATAGGAGCGTATCTGCGAGCCCCATTCGATCTTCTTCTTGCCGGCCTCCACCTTCGCCTGCGCCTGCCGTCTCTTCTCTAACTCGAGCTCGTAGAGCTGCGAACGGAGGTGTCGTAAGGCGTTCTCACGGTTCTTCGGCTGGTCGCGCGTCTCTGTGTTCTCGATCACTATCTCGTCCGGCTGGTTGGTGAGCGGGTTGATGAACTTATAGTGCAGACGCACGCCGGACTCGACCTTGTTGACGTTCTGTCCACCGGCACCCGAGCTGCGGAAAGTATCCCAACTGATACCTGCGGGGTTGACCTCCACCTCGATCGTGTCGTCGATCAACGGCACTACGAACACACTCGCGAAGCTCGTCATACGCTTGCCCTGCGCGTTATATGGGCTCACGCGCACCAGACGATGCACGCCGTTCTCCGACTTGAGGTAACCGTATGCCATGTCGCCTTCGATATTGAAGGTCACAGTCTTGATACCCGCCTCGTCGCCTTCCTGCAGGTTCTCAATCGTCACCTTATAGTCATGTTTCTCGCAGTAGCGCATGTACATACGCATCAACTGCTCGGCCCAGTCTTGTGCCTCTGTACCGCCTGCCCCCGACACGATCTTCAGTACCGCCGGCATCTGGTCTTCTTCGTGCGAAAGCATGTTCTTCATCTCCAGGTCCTCGACCTGTTGCAGCGCATGTGCGTAAGCCGCATCGACCTCCTCTTCCGTCACGAGCTCTTCTTTGTAATAGTCAAAAGCGAGTGCCAGTTCTTCCACCGCTGCACGCACGCCTTCATAGCCTTCTATCCAGCGTTTGATGCCCTTTACCTTACGCATCTGCGCCTCGGCAGCCTTGGCGTCGTCCCAGAATCCGGGCGCTTGCGTATGCAGCTCTTCTTCCTCCAACTGGATACGTTTCTCGTCGATCTGCAAATAAGCCTTCAGCTTATCCGCCCGCTGCTGAATGTCCTTTAATTGTTCTATCGTTATCATATGCCTATATTTTGCCAATTTAAATTCGGGTGCAAAGGTAGTAATTTTTTTTCATATACGCAAATTTATTTGCATTTTTCTTCTCTGTGTCTCGCGGAGTATCCCACCTTCGTCCATTTCCAGAGATTCTATCCTGGTTTAAACATCGTCCATTGTCAGGAATGTTATTCCGTTTTCGTCTATTGAAATCGGATTCTATCCGATATTTTTTTCTTAGAAAAATTCACTTTTATTTGTGTATGTCCGAAATTTTCCGTACCTTTGCAGCGGCAAAGGTTTGATAGGAAAAATAGACAACAAAATGTTCAATTTTACCCCCCCAGATGCCGATTTTGGCATAGGATAGTTCTTTTGGTAGTTACATGCACGCTCCTTCTTACAGCGTGCACGTGGAGGAAACGTTCAAACAATTTAGTATGGGTAGATAATATACCGGCGCTCGATTCGTCGGTGTTTTACTCGCGTGAAGCCTTAATGTTCTTCGCGCGTCGTGCGTATTTAGAAGAGGACCCTGCGGCGCTCGCCGTAATGGGCACCTCGTCCTTCCATCTGCATTATTTTGACAAAGCGGCATTGGATTCACTCCCTGCTGTCCCCCT
>Ga0247611_10005006_pt1 | contig 17964 bp, 45 predicted proteins | sample 177DNAGHGhighgp2_FD_192422 | JGI IMG/M metagenome (GOLD analysis project Ga0247611, IMG submission 192422) | Sheep rumen microbial communities from Palmerston North, Manawatu-Wanganui, New Zealand - 1770 DNA GHGhigh gp2 | ecosystem: Host-associated > Mammals > Digestive system > Stomach > Rumen... | reverse complement strand
ATTTCTCAAACTCTCTTTTCCAAGTATCCTTGTGCACTTTCTTTGCCACAAGAAGAAGTACATTGAATTTACCTTTGGTTAAAGCAATATGATTAAGAAGTCCAACTGCACATTTCGTTTTGCCAAACCCTGTTCCTGCCTCAAGCAGAACACCCTTAGTGCGGTCTATTTCCCGCTCACATCTTTGATATATCTCTTCTCTTGTCATAATTTAATCTCCTATCTCGTTCATATAGGCATAAGCCCGTTCTTCTTCCAGCATGGAAGTTTCAATCAGATTGATCAAGTCATACAAACAATCATTCACAGCATCGTTGTAAATGCTGTCATACTCGTCGTTTACAGGTTGAGCCAGCTTAAGCTTCCATTGGTCAGCAAGCTTACCTAAATCTCCGATAGTAACCATATCAGATGAGTTTGAGCAGCTTCAAGATACGGCGGAACAGGGATGTGCTAGACGGAGTTCCTTCACCGTTCTTGCGGTTGACTACCTTATGCTTCTCAGATACAGTAAGAAACATCGGGTTCCTGGGGTCCTTGCTCAATTTAGTGTACCACCTACTTGCACAAGCTGTAGGAGTCCTGCCAATAACTTCACCCACTATCAGAAAGCACTTGTGGAGATTCTGGGGAAACACCCTTATCTGTTGCAATAACCTCTTATCCTCTTCAGGTGTCCAGCGTTTCTTTGTTCCAACAGTTTTGATTTTTGATTTTGCTTTTGTCATAGTTCTTTCACTCATTATCATTATATTAATAACTACTCTAATTTCGATTTTAATTCCTCATAAAACTGAACATACTCAGCCTTGATTTGGTTGAATATGCTGTAATACAGTGCGGGAGAAACCATAAATCCGGCAATGTGCCTCTTTGAGGGGTTACTGCGGTCTGTATCAAGAATATTACTTAATTGCTTAAGTTTTGTCCGAACATCAGCAAACTCATTTAAGAGTTCATGGATTTCATCAATCTTCTGCAGATCCATAACACAAAATTTTTATTATCCTACAGACAACTTGACTGCAAGTTCATCGAATTAATCGCTTGTTGTGTCATTGTTCTCTTTAGTTAGTTTATCAATCAAATAATCTACATAAACCTTAATCTTTCTAAGGTCATCCTTACCACCTTTGTCTTTGTATCTGGTAATATATTTGACTATATTACCTTCACAAAAACCAAGGTTATTGGCAAGAATGTAATCAATAGGTTCAATCTTGCATTTATGATAATGAGGATCTTTCTCCTGCACAACAAAACTGTCATCAAGAGTGTTGACGACAGCATCATCATCGTAAGAATCTTCTACAGGAATTTCTATTACCAGATGTTCAGTATATCCATTAGGATATTTGTGCACACCATTGACATCAAATGTCAGTAAAGACTCAATTCTTTCAGTAATGTCTGTCTTTGGTACTTTGGTAATTTTAAATATGTAGAGATTGTCTTCAGAACTGTACTTCTGAAATTCAGCCGTGCCAAGGCACTTGTGACTAACACTCATCAACTTTAATCTACCGCATACACTACCACTGCTGATTAATTTAGCAAGTGTGATGTTGAAAGGAATTTCCTTATACTTCATATTGAACTTTTTAATTCTTTGTCTTTAGTTGAGATTTTCTATGTCGTGTTCTGCTTCATACCTGTTTGCAGCATCGATTGATTCAGTAATAAGTTTTTTCAACTCTACATCAGTATGTGCAAGATGTGCGATCATCTGGGCAATAAGGATATCACTGCCCTCAATCAGACTTGACACCTTTTTACCATCGGTTACTGCAAAAAATATTGCAGTACCTTTACATCCGTTAGGGAACTTTTCATGCATTGATTCAGCAAACAGTGCTGAACAATCATACAAACTCATCTCTTTTTTGTTGTCACTCATCTTCTTTCTCTATTGTGTACCATTCTATATCATTTTCTTCCAATCCGAAATGGTTCTTCACATAAGCCAGATCACCGTTGGTGGTTATTGTTCTGTGTAAAGGATATTCATTACCCACTTCCTTGATTACTACTTTGTAGGTATGCATATCAAAAATTTTTATTCGTCCACTTCTTCAAACACATGCAATGAACACCACACATCAGGATCATCCTGTGCATCATTGTAATCATCAATAGCCTGAATTATGGATTCAACATCAGGCTCCACATCCTGTCCTGTAAATTCAGACACACATCTTGCAACATCAAGGATATCATCGAAGTATAAAGGTTCTTCGTTGGAATCCAGGTAATACTTATCAGGAAAGTATTCAAAGGAATTGGTGAGATATACTTCACACCCTGGTTCCTCTGCCTGCCAGTACACCTTTATACCGGGAAACTTTTCTTCAATGATTTTTCTTACACCAGGTTGCTCAGCCCATGCAGTCTGCTGGCATAGTGTCAACATGGTGTTATCCTTTGACATTTCAAAATCTAGAATCTCTCCCCTGCAAGGATAATCCTCCCAATTGCCGCCGAGTTTAGTTACTAGATTACCCAACCACCATTTTCCAAAGCCGTTAGGGACGATGGTGGTCTTGCGCTTGTCGATATACTTCAGCGCGTCATGCAGCAATCGGATGTCCTTGGGATCACCGACACACTTGTAGGTTGTATAACACCAGTTAGGCATGGCTGATCAATTTATCTGTATAGTCAGTAATTAAAGTTACCAAAGACATCTCTTTTGTGTCAAACACCCTTCGCAGCACATTGGCAACTGCCTTTGTGTCATTTATCCCACGGTAAAGTGTTATACTGTCACCTACCTGAGGAATATAGGCTTCTTCCCAAGGAAGAATTGCAATAACCTCATCTTCAAAGTCTTTAATCTTTAATGTTATCATTTTTCTTGCTTTTGGATTTTTTGGTTTTCTTGATTGCCTTGGCAATCTCTTTTATTTCCTTCTCAGTCTTGCCTTCTTTGACAAGTTCAATGATCCTGTCCCTACCCAGTTTGTGATAGGCTGGAACGAGATCACGCAGTACAAGGTCACAGGGTTCTCCAGGCTCAATAGCTTTGTCTCTACCTTCCTTTTCTGCCATAACAGACAAGGCAAAGACATCAATGCCATCCTTGTTCACAATCCAGTACTCTTTTCCGTTCATCTTAATTTTACCATAGTATCTTGCTATGGACAATTGACTGTTAGCCCAATACTCTTCAGTCATTATTAATGGATAGTTTGTCATGTTCTTTTCCTTTCCTACTTTTATTTTCAAACTCATGTTCTCTGTCACATCTAAGATATCCAAAGAACGCACCTAAAATAAATGCTGCAATGACTACTACTATCATTGCTATTGCAAATCCTGTGTTACATTCCATATTATTCTCCTTAAATTTTTACATTAATCTGAAAAACCCAAAATAACCACCCTACAATCAGATAAAAATCAACACTAAAGTTAAGTTTGTAGTCAGCCTTCTCTTGTTGAGTAAGCTTAATCCAATTCATTCTTAACACTGGAAGAAGATATAAAGTAAAAAACGATAATTTATATCTAGGCTTTGTCCACAAATTAGCTTTAATTTTCATCGTCTTTTTCTTTTATTAGGGAAACAATACATTTTGGAGCACAAAACTCTGTCAAGTGTGGTGTAATTTCACCTTTGATAGCATCGTCATCAATACTTGTGACTATACCATTAAATCTAAATTCACCATAGGAAACTAATACTTTGTCGCCTACTTTAATCTCTTCCATCTTGTCCTCCTTTCTTCAGTTTTTCAAGTTCCTTATGGAAAAAATCCATATCTTCCTCAATCTCTTGCCTGTGTGGGTCATCACACTTGCAATACTCATCCTGAATGAACTTGCCATACTTTGCATCCCATTCAGAGAGTGGCATATCGGACATTAATGCATTAAACGCTTTATCTAACTTTGTCAACTTCTTGTTGATTACTATGAGTTTATAAATCTGCCAAATAGCAATCACTATAAGCACGACCATGATGGTTGTAAATGTTATTCTTAATATCTCAGTCATTCTTCTCCTCCTTTCTGACATTTACAATCAGGGTTGTGGGTAAGACCTCCATATCCAGCATATGAACCTTCATTGTTGTACATGAACATGATATAACTATGTCCTTTATAATTCACCTCTCTGAATGTGGACGTGATTTCTTGCGCTTCTTCTTGACTTACTGATGTGTCGCAACTTGACAGCAATGCTGCAAGTAAAATCAGTATCGCTAAAATCTTTTTCATTCTTGTCCTCCTTTCTCAATTAGGCCGGGGTTATCAAACACATTACCGATGACCTCAACAAATGATTCATCAGCCCTATCATCATCGAAATCAAGATACCCAACGCAAGCGCCACAACGTAGTTCGCATCTAAACTGGAAGGCGCACTTATCGTTGTCGTAGTACACAATGCATTTGTGTGAAAAATCTTGCAGTGGGCGACCTTCTATATGGACATTTTTGCGTGTCCATAACAATATATCACCCTCGTAGATTTCCCTGCCGTTCTTGTCATGCAATCCAGTAAACTGTCCGACTGTTTCTGGTTCTACCTCATAATCCTCCCAGGTCTTATCATTAGCGAACTCATCTGGTGCAACAAAGTTCTTCCCCCTGTTGATGATGTGGCTACCATATAACCACTGGTTGTTCTTGGCATTGAAGCCGCGGAATTTAATCGTTCTCATCTTTCCATCTTTTCTTCAGTTCTTCAATCAAAGCATCGGCATAACCAACACTACGACGTACAATGATAGTACGTTTATCCTCACACATCATGAATGTATTGTTCGGATTGCTTAATTCTGCTTGCATCGCAGCAATAGCCGCCTGAATGCGGTAGTGTTGCCAATAAGCATCCTGTGTAGCCAGTTGTATTGGCTGTTGCTGCTCCATTTCAATCCAATTTTGTGTCATTTCTTCCTCGCTCATCGCTATCTCCTTTCTCAATCAAGTTGTTTCTTAATAGATAGCAAACCATTTCGTAGGCTGCGGTGATGCAATCGTTATCATTAAACCCAACCCATGTTGAAGTGCCTTTACCCTCAACTTCGTAGTAACACTTATTGTTTGCATCCTGCATCTTGTATACTTCAGTACTGGCAGGCATCACCTCAAGCAATGCGGACAAACTCCATGCAGGAATATCTCTTCCTCCGCTATATTCAATAGGAAACCCAACTCTTGGTGTATCGCCATACATTCCTGCGCCAAGATACGGATAATACATATTTGCTGTAGTTTCGTCTAACCCCAACTCAATCAACTTGCGTGACTGAGAAATCGTTGTTGCTATCATAATCACTCCTCCTTTCTTGGCGGCATTGTTGGTGTTCTTGTTTCTTTCTTATGTTTGCCATATTTTCTAACATCGTAGCTGTGTTATTTGATGACATTTGCATTATCTTCTGTTCAATGTCGGTTGTGCATTGAGGTCTTTCCTTGTCTGGAATGCCACATAAGTTATTATACATCTTGCCAACAATGGATGCGGATATCGCAGTATTTGTTTCAATCTTGTCTTGACCTCGCCAAATACCAGCAATTTGCGTGTTGATTAAATCCAACTTTCTACATTGACTTTTTTGCCATTCTTTAATGTCATCAAGTAACTTCCAAACGACACCAAAGAATAGCAACATAATTACAATTAAAGTTGCTAACAATAGTGCTATTGAATCAAATGTTGTCATAATCAGTCCTCCTTTACTTTATCATTTAACCTTGTAAACATATCAATGAATCGTTGTCTTAGGTCTTCTGGCACTTGTTCAACCTCTTTCATCACTTCGTCATACCCATTAGGATTAGTTTTGAAGTAATCAATAAAGGCTTTGTCAAATTCCTCTTGCGGAAATTCTTGGCCAGTCAACCAAGACAATATCAAGAGTCCAAAATTATTCATTAGATACCCACTTCCCGTTAAGCAAATTGACCGCTTTGGCTATATGCTCTCCAAACTCAATGGCTGTGCTGGTTGGCAAATCAATGCCATATTGGGTATAGGTATGCCATCCGTCTTGTTCTTTGCGGAAGAACACGTTAATTGTATTGTTGGTTTCCTCAACGGGTATCCAGTGAGGGTGTTGGTCTAACCACTTTGCCATTTCGACACAGGCACATTCGACATATTCAGCCTCGATATTTCCTCTTGCCCAAATATTAGCCTCATCAGGAAAGTACTGCTGACCTAATTCTTTGGCCTTATTACGGATTTGTTCTTTTCTGTTCATAGTCAGTCCTCCATTCTCTTGCAAATTTTATCAACTAGACTTTCAGTTGTCACACCATCATCAAATTCAGCAACATTAAAGTCGAGTTCAAAGCCAAGTACCTCTCTCAATCTTTTCTTGGCATATTGGTAGCCGTATTCTGCACCTGCCTCAAAGTAGATGCAATGGCTGTGGTCTTCGCAGAAATCCATTGCCGCTTTTTCAAAGTCTTTTTCTCTTGTCATAGTCACCTATATCCTTCTACTGAATTTTCGCTAATCCAATCAAAGTGATTGGGTTCATCTTCAATCTTATACCAATTCATGCCAAGTGAGAATTTGGTATCGTGGACTTTATACCACTTGTTTGCGAATTTTATCTGTTTCATAATAAGTCCTCCATTCCTTTGCGAAAATCACTAATAATCTGCTTATCAAATTGTAGGTAATTGACAAAGTAGTTTGTTAGCCACTCGCAAGCCTTGTCAACGGCATACTGGTAGCCGTGTTCAGCGAAGTGCTTTGCCACATCGGTCAATGTTACCTGACCTTCATTCTCCTCAACAAAGTTGTCTAATTCTGAGTAAATGTCCATTTTCTTGCTCATAGTTCAATCTCTTTAAGATATTGTTCAATAAACTTTTCTGCTTCTTCGTCTTCAATCCAACCAAGGATAGCCTTATCATTTAACCATTCCTCAGTCTTATTAACCGCACACGCATAACCCGCTTTGTAAGCGTTCTTGACAAGAATCTCAATGCAGGTATGGATGTTCATTGTATTGTCGCATTGTTCTTCAACAAACAACTCTGCTAATTGTTCTGGTGTCATAATTCAATCAAATTTTTAATCTAAATCGTAAATATCTTCATTTGGTAAAATCATAATACCAAAGAACTTGAATGGATAAGAGTTAACTCGTTGATACCATACTGTTTTGGTATCATCAATCCAATGTTGAAACTTAAACCGTTTTATGGCTTTCCCGTAGTATATCTTGAAGAACCAAGACTTTTTGCCGAAGCAAATACACGGCCATCCCATTGACCATGCAAATCCATACATTCTCATAGTCAAATTAAGTTTTTAAGTACATACCATAATCCTGCTTCATAACACTCTTCTTTTGTAATTGTGTCACCTTTGTAAGCATACTTTATATCGTCACTGTTTAACACTTTGCCATTGAATACACTAGACCAAGATTCAAGTTCAGTGACTTTAATCCACCAGGAACCGTCGTCAGGAGTTACTGATATATCAATCTTGTGTTCTTCCCTCAGCCAACGGCAAGCCATTTGCTGTGTAGGTGCAGTATTACCAAACCAACATGGATTTGTAATGTTTCTTAAATAGCATGGACTTTGACTTTCTATAAGTACTTTATCATCTTCATGCCAATATGCTCTACATTCCCAATCAAATCCTTTTTCTTTAAGGAGTTTGGCTATTTCAAACGATACATATTGTTCTTTGCTCATAGTTCAAATCAAATTATTTAATACATACTGCAACGCTGCTTCAACAGCATCTTCGTAAGCATGGCGTCCACTTCTTGACAGTATTCTGTTGTGTACTTTGTTACCATCTTCAACATAGACGGAAACGACATAATTAAACCCTGTGACAGGTATTGGGTAAATGTGTATCCCCCTTTCCTCACGAAGCCAGCGCATTGCCATCTGCTGTGTTGGCCTTTGATATGACATAATGCCACATATATCAGCAATTCCGTCAGTAAAACGATATATACTACCACTTGACGAATAATATTCTATTGTTGGCCAGTTAAATCCCTTTTCCCTGAGGAGTTTGGCTACGTCGTAACTTACATAAGCCTCTTTCATAATCAAGAATGAAAAATATGCCTTACAGCAGTATTGTCACCGTTGTCCATTAAGAAATCCGCAATAAACTTGCCGTCTGACCAACTACCAGCAGACACCTCGAAATGAATATCGTCATAATCGTGATAACTATATTCACCACCTTTCCAACCTGTAAATGCATTAGTCGTAAGCACGCTTAACATTGAAAGGTTTTCTTCTTTACTTACTTCTCTCGTTGATATACAACAAGCAGGTTCTGCATACACACCCCTCCACGAAAACACATCTTCAATGCAAAATGGCATTGTGGTTCCAGGCCAACTTTCAATCTTTTCTTTTAATTCTAGTATTGTCATAGTTCAATCTCCTTTTCAATGCCGCACAACCGCAACAGATGTTGAAGTTGGTGAGCATATCTCAACTCAATGTCCGCATAGTTAAACTCATCTTCGGCTTGGCTAATAGGAATTTCTCCATACCAATTAGCATAGTCACCATCTATGGTGATAGGTTCTTTTCTCCACCCGTTCTTTACCAAGATGTCCTCGGTGAGTTTAATCGGTGAAACATAGTCAGTATGAATTTGGTTAGTGGCTCTAACACCTGAGTAATCCACTTCATAATTGATTCCGTCTTTATAGACACCAAGTACTTTGGCATTGACTGTCTCGGTAGTTTGGTCTACCTTAATCCAATCACCACACATAAGTTCTTTGTAATCCATAATCTTTAATCTTTACCAGTTAATGTACATTTCATCTGGCATATCAGTAGTACCAAGCAGATGCTTGGTGTAATCGTTGAAGGGGATGCACTGTCTGTTCGCATAGCCAATGCCAACAAAGTAACGACCTCTGTCTTCTTTAATATGACTAAAAAAATCTGCTCGCCAAGTGTCATTATTGCCGAACCTGATTAGCACCTTGTCGAAGGGCTTGAAGTTCTTGATGTCGTAGTGTGGCTGAATCTTCTTCAATTCTTTCTTGCCAGCATCCCACTCATAACCTGCCTCTTTCATCTTTTGGAATAACAAGTCACGTTGTTCTTTGGTGGCGGGTTTTACGTCTTCACGTTTAGGGGCAAGACAACCTCTTTCAGCATCTGGCTCAAAGTAGGGATACATAATGTTATAATAGCAATGGTAACTAAGTACTGAGAAATTTCCTTCTGGGCCGCCTCGAAGAATAAACACTATTTTAGGCTCACTACATTCGTATGTGTAGAGTACATCGCCATCCTTGGCATCTTGGATAGTCCAAAGTCGCCATTCGTCTTGTCTGTTTATCATCACTTGCCCTTTTGAACCCAACATATTAGTGACAAGATACCTATCCTTTTTAAGGCCATAAACCTGTATAGGGACAATGCTGCTTCCATCATTACGGATAACCCAATCCCCCACCTTGAACTTGGGTTCAACGGGCAGTTCCAACTCCTGGTATTCGGGGTGGGTCTTGATAAAGTTGATGAGGAATTTACCACACGCAAGGTCAATTCTCCCACCATGCGTATAGTAAAATCCACCTTCAACATTAAATGTCCAACCAGTTGTGTCACAACCTAACTTCTCAAACGCAGCTTTGATTTGTTCGGCTCTGGTGGGTGAGCCTTCAATGTAGTAGTTCATAACTAATATTATTCAAAATATTCTCCAAGGAAACCAGACAGTTCCTCAATTAGACTATCACCTTTGTTGATATACTCACCTATGGTGAGTTCGGACTCAAAGTCCTTATTAGTAAACAACATGCATCTAGAAAGAACTTCCTTCAACTGTTCAGGAACATCATATTCACCATAGACACCTGCTGCCTCACTGATGATTGAGGTAGGATTGATGTCTTTACCGTTGAGATAGTCAACAGCCATCTCGTATATTTCATATAATCTCTCTTTCATTTTACTCAGATGTTTTTGTGTCACACTTCTTTCTTGCCTCTCTTACTAAAGCATCAACCAGAATTCTGGTATGCTCTGGAACACTGATGGCATTAATGATCAGTTCCAATTCTTCGCTGTACTTCTTGTAATTCATAATCAAAAAAGTTTGTCAACAAACTCCACTGCCTTCTGGGCAATCTCTTTCTTAACTCTGCGTGTCTTTCTCCCGTCCTTGATGATGATGAACTCATCATCATTGTTCTCGATGCCTACCACCTTGAAGTGGTGGCCTTTGTAGTTGAATTCTTTTATCATATTTCAATTATTTAAAGTTAATAATGCTCTAAAAAAGATGGTCAGCAGCCAATTCCTACTCCTAAAGAAACCAAACAGTTAAACATAATAACTGCCGACCATCTGTGAATTAGAAACTACAACCTCGCGCTGTATTGCGCTCAGATGTGTAGGAACTCGTCCTACGGGGTCTTCCGTCACTCGCCGTGATAACTCCCTTTACTCTATACATCATTTTTACACAATATTATTAATCCTGCTATTCCACCGTTGCGTAGGTGGCCCCCGGCCTTTTCAGGGGACGAAGAATAATTAATAATAGTTGGCAAAATATCTTTCAGATAGCGGGGAGGGGAGGAATCGAACCTCCCTATTCACCGATTAATTAACCTAATTCAACTCTAAACCCAAAACATGAAAAAATTTTACTTAGCGTACTGCATCCCTGCAGATTCCTTTCTCCCCGTATATTGCCACTGGTTCCTGTCCTCCGATAACACATCTGTGCCATAACCACGGTTGGTGGCCTTTGTGGCTCATGCCCATGAAATGTGGATATTTACTTCAGCTGCTTACAGCAACTCATGAATCAATACGCTCTTCAACGATTTCCCAATCTGATGCAGAATCCTTAATCCTGCGCAGTTCCTGTCTGCGTTTTCTGTCTTTGCATGTTTCAAGCTCAGCATCTACATACTTGACAAGTTCTCCAAGCATTTCTGGAATACTGGCATATGCATAATCGTAGGCTTTCTGCACATCGGCATCTTCACACAACAGCCAGTCACCGTCATCATAATACACATCATCGGTTGTTATTGTGCAAATCTTTTCAAGAACATTGCTGACAGTGACTTCAAAATCAGTTTCAGGTGGTTCTACCTGGTTCCAAGGAGCATCAGATGTATCTGCTCCAGGAGGATAGTTGTAATTGTCGTACATTTTTGTTTATATATTTAACTTATAATCCATGCTATAATACTCCACAGAAAACACAATACACACAATACTGTATCCAGACCTAACAATAAAAACAGATATGTCTCCAAGTTGGACGGAAACATCTTGATTTTACCGAACAATATCCTGTAGTTCTTGGCAAATATTGACACTAACCACAGTATTATCCATATTACCACAAACAGGCAGAAATACTTTAAAGCTAATACAGGATCTCCCATCAGTCAATACTCCAATAAAGTTTATCAAAACTGCAGTATGCCTCACCGATATCGCAGAAGAGGGTATACAATGTATTTACCACCGCCTTTCCGTTAAGCAGTTGTCTGACATATTCCTTGTCTGAACTTATGTCATCAAGGATCTCGTGGATGGCATCCTTGTTGGAAATACAGGACAGGTTCTCTTTCATCTCGTAGATTCTCGATGTAGTTCTTTCTACAGCCTCGTCAATATCTATATTCAAAGAATCAATATCCGCACAAGTGAACTCATGCAAACGCTCATCATCAGTAATCCTGCCTACCTGGTTGTCATAAAACAGGCCATAGATTTCATTTGCCCTTGAGATGGAACATAGAAGTAATCGCTCCCCCTGCTCCTCCCCATCTTTCTTCTTTTTCTGTAGATAAATGTTTAAATAGGAACTCATTGTTATTTAAGTATCTTTCGGTTTATATTTCCTGCAACCTTCTGCGCCAAAATCACTGCTCAGATTCTCCATACCGTCAAAACACGGGTTTTTGCAGCATGAAGAGCAGGATCTCGGTACATAAGCCTTTCTTGTTCCAGATTTCTTTACGGGTTTGTCTGCAGGTTTTTCAGATATCATCTTGTATACCGCCTTGTCTGTGGCATATCTCAGATTGGACAACTCACAGTTCTTCATATCCCCGTCAAGATATGTGATGTTTGCACATTCACACCCTTCACGGTAATGGAAAGACGATAATACAAGCTTTGCTACAGACTTGCGGTAGTATTTTCCGTTACCTGTCATCCTGACGACAGGTCTCTTGCTGTCAATGTTGTGCAGCAGCACAAACTTGTAACTGCCGTTACTGTAATAGCGCTTCTGTTTCACCCTGCCCATGTTGCTTACGATATAGTCATCCTTGAATATACCTCCATTAATGAGCACAGGTGTCCATAATTCAACAATAGATTTCATACTTCTCCAAACAATGGTTTTTCAGTTGCAAAAATAACAGTGACCGGAATCAGGCACAAGGACCTAAGAATATCCTTTATGTATTGTACCTTGCTCATCACAACTTGGATTAAAAAAAAGAAGGTACCCTTGGGTTAGGGCACCTTCTCCAGAATAATAACACTTAAATAATAACATTATGAAAACAAATTGTGACCCTGGGGAGACTCCAACTCCCAACCGTGTGATTAGAAGTCACATGCTCTTTGCAGTTGAGCTACAGGGCCATGGAAAGGGAATGGCTTCAGGCGGTTTTATCCCTACTTCACCTCAAATAGAATCATTTAGGTTCCGGTATCAAGCTTCATTCCCTTGTTTTCTTAGTCCAAGATCACAAATGAATCCAGCCTGCCGCCCAAAGACTCAGCAATCTGCTGACAGTGCCATTGGACACGCTGGTTCTTGGTGAGTGAACGCCATACACCCTTGTACTTGTAAGGTGTAGTGCCGGGATTAATGAATTCCTCATAGGCTTCCTCAGAAAGACTGATAACCTGGGTGGCAGGTCTGCACTTGCGTGTAGCCACCTTGAGGACTTCAGGCTTGCCTTTGTCCATAACCTTGATTTCGAAGTGGTCAAACTTATTCTTGTCAGGCAGCAGGGTAGGTTCTGTAACCACCTTACCGTCCTTTACCATAGGCTTGCCACTCTCAGTCTTAACTGCCACATTCTGGAGTTTACAGGTCTCCTCCTGGCTGAACAATGTACTTCCTGGAAGTACAATTGACAGTCTGATCTTTGTTGTACTCATGTTACTTTAATTAAAAAGTCTATATATATTGTTTTGTTGTTGTCGAATAAAAAACTCTGGGATAATCTCACGACTTGCCAGAGGTGTCTAACCTCTAATACCATTAACATAAACATTGAAATGTTTAACACTAAACTCAAATCTACTTTCCGCTTTCACTGGGCATCACTGCTGTATAAAAGCTTACTTCTTGCTTACTTATGTTTGTTTTACCCTCGATAACCTCATGTGTGGTCCCAGCAGGACTTGAACCTGCAACCTTGAATGTATAAGATTCCTGCGCTAACCATTGCGCCATAGGACCTTTTATATTATATTAGTTATCTTCTGATAAAAATCCTACTACTGATTCACATCATGGGTAGGATAGACATTCATATGGTTAAAAACACAATTCGTTGCAAAATTAACCACAGGTTCATATATATAACTATACCTAACAGTTTCATTTAAAAAATAAAAACCGCTGTCCTGCATCACTGCTGTACAGCGGGATAGTCCATGGTATGAATATAATCGAACCAAAATTAGTTTACCACTAGAGCCTCTTCCCAGGTTCGAACTGGGGACCTTTGGGTTACAAAGCCAACGCTCTGCCAACTGAGCTAAAGAGGCAAATGGGCGGGAAGTAATTGTTATCTATTAATTTATGTCTTAATAGGAACTTCCTTTGCCCAAAAGATGTGGACGGAGAGTAATTAACCTTTCATAATATTAATCAGTAGGAACTCTCTTAGTCCAGAAAAGGGGTGTTGCAGACGAAAGGTAATCTGTTAATTATGGTACATTGAAGATTAGGAACCTTCTTAGTCTGCTGGGAAAGGTGGGGTAGGCGAGTGGTAGGTTACTATATAATTTTCATAAAATATAGGAACCACTTTAGCCCATGACCAGGCTGGCAGTAACATTCATGACGGGATTGTACAGTAGGAACTGCCTTAGCCTGTTTGGATTTGGCGGAGAGTACTTAGATTTATGAGCCTGTTTAATACTAGGAACTCTCTTAGCCGATGCAAAATTACAATGAAAAAGAAGCCTTAGGTACATCCTAACAGTAATCCTAAGGCTTCTGTCATTATGAGAAGAACTCTAGCAAATCTCCCTTGCTGCAGAGTTTGGTTTCAGCATCATCCGAGACAGTGATACCTGCTCTCTCAAGCACTTCTCTTACTGTCAGGTAATGACAGGAAATAAGATGCTTAAGAATATTGGTCCTTATCTCATTGGGGATGGTGCCTTTACCGATCTGGCAACTATGGAACACAAACTTTCCATCCTGGAAGAAACCAAGAGTAACATCTCTGGCATTCTCAAAGGATAGGTTGGTTCTGTATATCACATTGCGGGGGTCTACCATATAGGATTTGTGAAAATCCGTAGCAGATTCCTGTGCAATGAAGATATCATAGTTGTACTTACTGTTACCATTGTATTCACTGACTGAAACAATGGCATCCATAGGTTTCTGCTTGAACCACATGACCTCAGTTGCTTCAGGGTCAGCATTAGTCATGTCACCGCTAAAGACAACATCTTTGCCAACTGTCCTAAATGCAGTATTCCAGCCAATGGAAACACCATCAGTCCTTTTAGCATGAAGGTCAAGGTCTCTTGCTCCCCATTCATTGCGCCAATAGATACCAATCATGGTATTATTCTCAGCGCAATCAACATAGGAACCCATTGGAATCTCACCAATGAATGACTTCTCACTCATGGGCATAGCCAACTCGATTCCCTTAGGAAGAACAACAGGTTCTTCAGGACTGTGTTTGTCTGCAACCTTGATTGCAATGTAGTTAGCAATCTCGTTTAGTAATCCAGGACTCACTTGCCTTGCCCTGCCATCACGGTAATATGCCTTGCCATTGCGGATGACATAATAACCAGTGGGGTTAGACAAAGCGTTGTAAATCTGAACCAGCTTGAAGACAGACGCCTTTCTATACAGAGCAAACCTTTTGTCAATGGTTAACTTGTCAAGCATCAGCCAAGGAGATTTCTCCATAGGTTTGTGGTACTTGTCAGCCAACTTGCGGATTCTGTTAACCGGGTTCTTCAACTCAGGAGTCTTCTTGAACTGCATGAAGACATCCTTGTTCCTGTGGAATACAGAAGCAAGAACTATCTTATTGAGTTCAATGGTATCCTTCATTGAAGCAGGAATCTTGATGGCACTAAGACTCTCCTTGTTCTTGACCAGCATGGTGATGTTGCAGGACTTCCAGAGAATCCAGAGCAGACATTCCTGACCGTCAGTGAACTTATAGTCATCAGGAATACATCTGAGTTTAAGTTCGCGGTTCTTGATCTGAGAGATGTTATAAAGACCTGATACCTTCTGAAATCCTACAAGGAAATCAATGGTTTCAGTAGTCATGGCTACATTGGAGTAGGCCAAGTCCTTTATCTTTACAACAGCATCTCTGAGTTCAATGCCTTCAACAACCTTGAGTTCCCTGAAAGGGAATGCAGGAAGTCCGGTATGCTCAGGCAACCATGTCTCACCTTGGAAGTCAGTTCCATAGGTGCTGGCATAATGCCTGACCTGGTCAATGAACAGTTCCCACCTATCCTTGGACATGATGTCATGCCAAGACTGGTAGAATGTGGAGTTTGGGTTCCACTGCTGACTATTGAAGTATTCCCACAACCATTCATAGCAGAGTTCTTCGGGAACAAAGAACCCCATGGGCATCGATACAGCAAGCATTTCTGCTTGTGTAACTTTGGGCTTATCGGTGATTAACACCTTGCCAAAGATTTTGTAGATTTGTCTTTCCATTCGTCATGAAAATTTTTATTGTTACTTGTTTCTTTCGTCAATCATGTCTTCCTTAAGACTGTCCATATGCTCATAGACAGCATCTACATCAAAAGGAAGTGAGGGATTGTCCTTTGCATGAAGCAAGTTCAATACAAAGTTATGGGTCACATCATCCATTAAATAGGATGCATAGATGCTGAGAACATCACACAATAGTTTGGTGAGATCTTTGTTCTCAGTCTCTGATTTTGCTAACAGTATTCTGCTCATAGTTTATCTTTCAACAGTTGCTAGTTTCTTTATTATTCTGTTAGGGATAATGGTTAAAGCCCCGTAATTAGGTCTGTCATTTTGGTCATACCCCTCACAATAATATGTACCTTTGGGAATTGTACATTCGATGACTGCAATATCAATGGACTCACAAGATCTGTATTCGCGTTTGCTGAAGAATGTTGTTGTTTCTTCCAAGTGTGATATCGTTATACTTGAGAATTCCTTTTCCACAAACGCGTGTACCACCTCTGCACCTAATACTAGAGACGAATTAAGTGTTTCAATGTCAGATTGTACAAGTGCCTTTATAGGTTTACCGAATGCAATTTTTGTACCCTGGTAATAGGATGAGTTTATACTCCTACCATCAGGCATGTTGTATATCTCAATTATTTTATAGCAGATAATGTCTTTGTCAGCAATCTGCATCTTGTTATTTTTCTTATATAAGCACATAGTAATTAAAACCCAATATTAATAATTTTCATTTCTTTTGCAGCAATCTCCATGGCATCTTCATTTATCCAATAAGGAATACCTAATGGAATTTTACATTTTACTATCACAAGAGGATGATTAACAAACTCCTGTATTTGTATAATGACTGCTGTTGCTTTATATTTGGAAGTATATGCGTGAACAACCTCTCCTTCAAAGATAGTAAGTTTATCCATATCAGCCGTAGAGACATCTTTTGACGCTCTTATAGTACTACCAATAGAATAATATCTATTTGTATAGTAATGAAGAGGCATTACTTTAGCAGTGGATATCAGTCTCATTACTTTATATACAACCTTTGAGCTGTTATTATCAACCTGGTGTTTGGATGTTCTGCAGAAGCACATAACAGTAAATTTTTAGATTGTCCAACCTATCTCAATTAATCTGTTGCCATGTTTATCTTGGATACCATAGCCCCTCATAGGGTCAATATCAATGATTTGAACCCTTGAACCTACGGTAAACTTGCCACACATAGCACTATGTTCTTTTGTGGTGATCACCCAATCTCCGATTTGGCGACCTTTATTTGCTGGAATGAATGCCATATTAGTTTTCTCCTTTCTTTAATTCTTTAATTGCGTCTATATGTTCAGCAACAATCTTCATTGTGTCAGTGCTTGCTAACACCAATTCATCGATATGTTTGGTATTAGCGTTACAAGCACTTATTAATTCATTGACTTGTTTATCAAGTTTGTTAACTTTATCTTCAAGTTTCTTGATAGTTTTGCCATATATTATCACTAAGATATATGCCCAAATGCCACATCCTACTGCTATGCCAAGCAAGAATTGAAGAATTGCATCATCCATGACGCACCTCCTTCTGTTCTTTAAGATACTCCCTGATGATGATGCGGATAGGAGCATTAAGTTCAACACGGAAGGTAATGAAACATTTGCCTTCTTTAGATAACTCTTGTTTGATGTCCCTTATAGCCAGTTCCTTGGGACTCTGATGTTTCTTTTGCTGTTTCATAATGTTAAGTTGTTAAGTTATTGTATAATAAAAAAGAGAAAGGTGAGAGAGGGTAGTGGGAGTAACTATTAATCGCCACCAACTCCCCACACTCACCTTGTTGATTGTCGCTGAATGACACTGACACTCACTACACCATACAAAAAAAGAGAACCACAGGAAACTCCCGCAGTTCTCTTTTATAAAATGGTATAAGACTCAATGTCTTGATGTGCTATTACTTTTCAGCAACACGCACAATATCCTCATCCCCATCACGATGGAGAGTGAGCAGCTGGACCTTCTCCAGGTCTACAGAGTCACCGACAGCAAGGTTACT
>Ga0247611_10005005_pt1 | contig 17965 bp, 11 predicted proteins | sample 177DNAGHGhighgp2_FD_192422 | JGI IMG/M metagenome (GOLD analysis project Ga0247611, IMG submission 192422) | Sheep rumen microbial communities from Palmerston North, Manawatu-Wanganui, New Zealand - 1770 DNA GHGhigh gp2 | ecosystem: Host-associated > Mammals > Digestive system > Stomach > Rumen... | reverse complement strand
AATTGAAGAACCTGATGTTGAACCTATACCATATTTTGAATTTCCATCATAATAATTATTATAAACATGAGCTGAATAGTATCTTACTCTTGGATGTCTTGAATCTGAATGATCATACCAATTATGATGATATGTGATATATAATCCATCAGTTGTTGCTTCATTTAATCCTAATAAATTACATTTTCCACTATCCCAGAAATGGTTATAAGCAAAAGTGATATTTGTAGATTTTTTGCAATCTAGAGCTCCATCTCCTTTTGCTTGATCAGAATCTCCTCCTGCTTGACCATAGAACATATCACAGTTATGAACCCAAACATGGTCTGTATCTTGTTGTAATCCAACATTATCGCCTTCATCAGAATCGCATAGCATAAATCCTAAATTTCTAATTTCAACATTTGTAGCATTGGCAACTCTTACACCCCAGCCTAAAGCTACGGCATCATCACCAACACCTTCAATTGTTATTCCACATTTTACTCTCTTATCTGCTGTAGCACCAGCACCCTTAATTACTAAATCTCCAGCGAAATTCTTAGAATCAGTAGTTAAAGCGCCATCATTAGAAACTACTCCAACGATTCTAATATCTAATGGCTTTGTTTCATAATTTTTCTTATATGCTAATAAAATTTCAGTTAATCCATTACAATCTGTAACATTTGAATCCTTAGATCCTGTTTTAACACTTAGTTTAATTGTATCAATATTTTCTTCAGTAACATATAAAACATTAGCATTTGATTTTAATGTACCATCATCGTTATATGCACCTGAAGCACTTCCACCAACAAATGCAAATCCTGATCTATCATGAGCTAAAACATTAATATTAGATGCAACATTTGCTTTTGAAGTATCTTCATTACCATTAATAACTGGAACTATTTTTAAAGAATAAGCTCCTGTCTTTAGACCAACAGCATCTGTTCTATAATATGTTTTAGATCCATCATTATATTTTCTAGTTAATTCTGAATCTACCTTAGTCCAATTATTATTATCTGATGAAACATATGCATTATAAGATGTCGCATTTGCAATTTCATCAAATGTAGCATAAGCTGATTCAAAATCGCCCTTTGCCTTTATAATATTAATCTTACCAGCTTCGTTATTTATAGTTCCCTCTGTATCTGGAAGGTCAACTACTGGTTCATTTTCATTAACATTTCCTTGACTAGGATCAACTGATACTTGAGTTGGATCATTAGTTGTACCTGGTGTTACATTAGTATTAGATGTATCATTACTTCCACTTGTAGTATTTGCTGGTACTGTTACAGCACTTTGAGTAGTTGTAGGAGCTGATGTATTATCGCATGATGCAACACTTAAGCCTCCTATTATTAATAAACTTGCTAATAAAATTTTCTTAATTTTCATTCATTTTTTCCTCTTTTCAATCTTATAACAAATGAAAAACATATTTTATTGGGAAAAAAAACAGGCATTCAAAATAAAATACCTGTCTTTCGTTATTTATGCTTTTTGAACGTTCTCTGCTAATTGGCCTCTTTCGCCTTCTTTGACATCAAAAGTAACTTCTTGTCCTTCTTCTAATGTCTTATAGCCTTCAGCTACGATGGCACTGAAATGTACAAATACGTCTTTGCCTTCTTCAGATACGATAAAGCCGTAGCCTTTTTCAGCATTAAACCATTTTACTTTCCCCTTCATTAAAAATACTCCTTTCAAACCAAACCTTTTTGTAGGAAACCCACCTACTTTCTAATTATATGTGCTTTTATTAAATTAATCAATAAAATTTCAGCTATTTTTTGAATTTTTTTCAAAAAACTACCATATCTAATGTTTTTTATTTTAGAAAAGCAACTTTAAATGAAATAAGTTGCAAAATAAAAATTAAAAAAGACAGTTCATTCTATTTGAACTGCCCTTATGTCATTTATTTTATACACTTATTTTTTGAATTCTTAAATTGATATACATATTGATTGTCATCATTAATATTTATTGATAACATATCTGATTGTCTTGATTTAATCTTACAATTAATATATGTACCTTCTTCATGTCTCATATATTCTAAATCTGTATATAAATTTTCAAATGAAACCTTCTTAGTTGTTCCATCTTCATTTAATAATTGAGTAATATTAATTGTCTTTGTTTCAATATTATCTATATCAGATTTATCATAATAATTATATATAAATTCATTTGATTTAACGCCAAACTTTTCATATACCTTAACATATCTATTATTATCAATAATAACAGTTGTATTATATTCAAAAGAATTCTTTGTTAATCTTAAGCTACCACTAAAATCGTATTCATCAGTACCTGAAACTATAATTCCTTCATAATCCTTGTTTGCTTTATAATTTATTTCGCCAATATTCTTTTCTTCTACAACTATTTCAGTTAAATACATTTTATAACTATAATTATCATAAGATACATCAATCATAGTTTTATAATCATAATTTGTATTATTATTTACATTTGAAGAGCATATAGGTCTATTCTTTAATCCTAACATATATTCAATATTAGCTATGTTATTATGAATATCATTAACTAATTCATTTTCTTCAGAAGCTGTCATCTTTGGCTTATCTGAAGTATCTAATTCTACCTGATCAAATTTAATATTTTTAAATGTATTAACTACATTAACTATATTAAATGTTTCTTGTTGTTCCATTGCATTTAAAAATTTTTGAGGTTGAATAGTAAAAGATGAAAAATCAAAATCATCAGTAGTTGTTTCATCTGGATTAGTAACAACAGGTGGCTCATTAGGAACAGTACCATTAGTAGGCTTAGTATTAACTCCATTTACAATAAATGGGATTGATAATCCAATCGCGAAAACTACAAGTAATGCTGCTGCCCCCATTAAAATAGGCATTAATCTAATACCTCTTCTTGGTACTATAATTGGTTCATCTAATACTTTAGATGTATCTACTTTATTAATAATATTTTCATGTAAATCATTAATTTCCTGCTTTTCAGCTAATGATTTAAGCTTATTCTTAATGTTCATCTAAAGCACCCGCTTTCTTTTTTAATTCCTTTAAGGCCTTGTTATATATCCATAAAACTGTACCTAAAGGCTTATTAACAATATTAGCAATTTCTTTGAATTTCAAATCATTAATTATATGTAATACTACTATTTCCTTTGATATCGGATCTAATGATTTTAATAATTCTAAAGCTTCTATTTCTTCATAATTATTCTTTTTCTTAGTATCATCATAAATGTAATCAATTACTTCCTCATCGTGAACTAATCTCTTTTCACGATTATAATAATTAATTGCTATATTATGAGCTATAGTAGAAAGATATGCATTAATACTTGTCTTAGATTGATATTTACTAATATTTTCTAAGAATTTAATATATGTATCTTGCATTAAATCATCAATAGTTGAATTATCCTTTACTATTGCTGCGATTGAGAAGAATACATTTTTCTTTGTGCTATTATAAAATTCATCAAAATGAGCATAATTTGCAACACGAAGTTCATTTATAATATCATCTATGTTCATATTCTTCACATCCTTTTAACAATTATATTTGAAAAATTATTGGTATTATTTAAAAAATGCATTTTAAAACGTTTTCAATAATCATTAATTATTTTACCATTTTTAATTAAATTAATAAAGAAAAAAAAGGATGCGCGCATCCTTTTATAAGTTACTTGTAGCAAGTGTAGGTAATTTATATACATATTCTAATGAAGCTTCTAAATTATTATATGCTTCATTAACGATATGAGAATTAATAAATTGTGTGTCTACCTTACCAAAATATTTATGAGATAATGTAGGAATATTACCAACTGGGTCATCCCATGTGACATCAAATCCATACCAATTATCATCTATATTTGCATAATTCCAAGCATGACCTTCTGTTCCAGAATCATTCTTTCCGGTTCCAGTAACAATTATACATTCAATATTATTATCATTCATTAGATATTTATACAATTTAGCATATGATTCACATACACCCTTTTTATTAACTATAATACCTAATATATTATGTGCAAATGATGATGTAGATGGAGTAGTTCCATCTGCTTCAAACGCATATTCTGCATTATTAATAATATAATCATGAATAGCCTTAGCTTTCTTCTCTTGTGTTGTAGTTAATACTGTAAATGAATTCTTTACTGCTGCTTTATATTCTTCAATCTTTTGATTATAATTTGCTCTATCACTATAATTTTTATAATCATCACGAACAACAAGATCTAAATAGTTTTCTAAAACAACACCGCCTGATTTTAATGAATGATTAAAAACAACTATACTATCTATAAAATAATATTCAGGATGATCTAATATAACACATTTATATACAGCTGCTGCTGTATTGAAATCTACTTTATATTGAGAAAACTCTACATTATTAAACTTATAATAATCAATTCCTTCATTATTATGTGTTACTGTTATTAAATTCTCTGTTGAATTATAAAAATCAAGACATGCATCATTAATATCATCATATAAGCTAATTAAATCTTGCTTATTTTCATATAATTGTAAATCCTTATATCCCCAATCAGTAATATCTTCTAAAATCTTTGAAATACGCGAGAATTTAGCAACATATGTAATAATATTATTTACTTCATCTTTAGTTTCATCCCAGCCATTGAATTCGTATTGATATTTTTCATCCTCTGCCTTGGTTGGAGTATCACCATCATATGCCGGAATATTACTAGCCTTTACATTCTCTAAAGTTTTTATTATAGTATCGCCATTCTTCCAAATTATTTTATATGTTATTTCAGGATTTACTGGCGTAGTAGTCTGATTATTTTGATTAGTATTTGTAGTAGTATTTGAATTTGTATTATCATTTGTTGGATTTGAAATTCCATTTGAGTTTAAATAATTTTCAATATAGCTACATGAGCTTATAGCAATTGATAATAATAAAGCCAAAGGAATATATAATAATTTTTTAAATTTCATATTAAACAACTCCTTGTAAAATTATTTTAACACAACATAATGTTATTATAAATAATAAAATTACCTTGTATTATATTTTTTTATTAACTATAATCATAATAGAAAGTATTAGAGGTATTAATATGAAAGACACAATATTAGATTATTTTTTAAAATATGTTAAGATAGACACAATGTCTATGGAGGATCAAAATGTCACTCCTTCCACTCAAAAACAATTTGATTTAGCAAATGTTTTAGTTAATGATTTAAAAGAATTAGGAATTAAAAATATTGAATTATCAAAAAATTGTATAGTAACAGGCCTATTAGAATCTAATTGTAATTCTAAATTACATATTGGATTTTTAGCTCATATGGATACAATTCCTGGCTTTTCAGGAACAAACGTTAAACCAAATATAATAAAAAATTATGATGGCAAAATTATAAAATTAAATGGAATTGAATTAAATCCAAATCAATTTCCATTTATGAATAAGTTAAAAGGAAAAACATTAATAACTACAGATGGTACTACTGTTTTAGGTGCCGATGATAAGGCAGGTATTGCAAATATAATGGCAATGCTAAAATATTATAAGGACCATCCTGAGGTAAAGCATGTAAATATCCATGTTGGATTTACTCCTGATGAAGAAATAGGCGAAGGTGTACACGCTTTTGATGTTAAAAAATTTGGTTGTGATTTTGCTTATACAGTTGACGGAGGAGATTACAATGAAATTAATTATGAGAATTTCAATGCTTCTTCTTGCCACGTTAAAATAAATGGATTAGATATCCACCCAGGCAGCGCGAAGGGACAAATGAAAAATGCTTCATTAATATTAATGGAATTTAATTCATTATTACCAGTTAATGAAAGACCTGAATTTACTGATGGATACGATGGATTTAATCATCTATGCGATATGAAAGGCTCTGTTGGAGAAGCTTATGCTTCTTATATCATAAGAAATCATTCAAAGGAATTATTAAATAAACAAAAGAATGATTTTATTAACGCATGTAATTTTATAAATAATAAATATGGTGAAAAGACATGTGAAATAAATATAAAAGATACTTATTCTAACATGTTTGAATTAATTAATAAAGATCCTAGATGCATAGATAGAGCTAAAGCTGCAATTAAAAAGCTAGGATTTACACCTTCAGTATCTCCAATTAGAGGCGGAACTGATGGTGCACATTTAACTCAAATGGGGCTTAATACACCAAATTTAGGTACTGGTGGATATAATTGCCATGGTCCTTATGAATTTGCGTGTTTAGAGGAAATGGAAAATGTATGTAATATAATTATTGAAATAGCTAAGGAGAATGAATAAAATGGCTAACAATTTAGGAAAATTAAGAAAGGAATTTTCTCTTACACAATCTGATCTTGCAAAGCTATTAGATACATCTTCTACTAATATAGGCTATTATGAACAAGAAAAAAGAGATTTTTCTACTAAGCTATTAATAAAGCTTAGTGAAATGTTTAAGGCTTCTATTGATTATATATTAGGTATGAGAGATGATGGTATTTATGTGTATTATGAAGGTGAAAGCATAATAGAATATAAAATATCTGAAGAAAAATTAAATGAATATTTAAGAAAAAAGGTTATTTATTATAAGGATGATAGCTATAGAAGATATATTAATATAAATGAATTATTAGGTATAAAATCTGCATCTAATTTATCAAGTCTTATGCAAAGCATTATATCATTAGATGAATTAGAAAATCTATTAGGTGAATTACCTATTCAATCAAGGGATGATCTAGATAGAATATATTCATTAGAAAAAATTAAGACATTACCTATTCAAAAAATTCATGCATTAAAAAAATTATTAGAGTTTTTATAGGAGGCTCCAATGGAAACTAAAAAAGTATTATCAATTCAAGATATATCATGCTATGGACAGTGCTCTTTAACTGTTGCATTACCAATATTATCACATTATGGGATTGAAACAGCTATTCTTCCATCTGCAATATTGTCTACTCACACTGCTGGATTTACTAATTATACATTTTTAGATTTAACAGATGAAATGCAAAAAATAATAGACCATTGGTTTAGTGAGCATATTCAATTTGATTGTATATATACAGGATATATTGGGAATCGTAAGCAATTTGATATTATTTTAAACAATAAGCATAAAATATTAAAAGATGGTGGTTTATTTATCGTAGATCCTGCAATGGCTGATAATGGTAAATTATACCCAGGCTTAGATGATTTTATAGTATTAGGAATGAGAAAAATGTGTATGTATGCAGATTATATTATTCCTAACGTTACTGAAGCTTGTTTTATGACAGGAATTGATTATAAAGAACCAAAGGATCAAACAATGGAATATTATAATACATTACTACAGGAGTTATATAAGCTTGGTGCTAAAAATATTATTTTAACTGGTGTAGTAGATGATATGGATACAATAGGTGCGATAGGCTTTGATGGTATTACTAGAACAACTATTCTAAAGGAATTACAACCTAAATCATATCATGGCACTGGTGATATATTTTCAAGTGTTATAGTCGCAGATATATTAAATGGCAAATCAATGAAAGAAACATTACATCACGCAACAGATTTTATCATCGATGCAATTGATGAAACAATTGATGACGATAAGCATGATTACGGTGTTAAATTTGAACAAGTATTAAAAAATGAAAATAATTAAAAAACAGAGGTATTTTGCCTCTGTTTTTAGCTTTTAGATATTAATGGGTCATTATATTCTTCTTTATAAATAACAGCTTTAATTCTAGAATATATTAAGCAAGATAAGATTACTACAAAGAAATCTTTAATTATAAATGGTAATACTCCTACTTCTATAACATATAAGAAATCCTTATTTAATCCTTTATATAAATTTAATATTAAATACATGTATACAACACCACAAAGATTTATTATTAATAATCCTATAATACTTAAAATATATTTCAAATAAAATTTATTAGATTTAGATGCAAATCCAACAACTATAGATGAGAATAAAAAACCAATTATAAATCCAAATGATGGCATATAAATATATTGGAATCCACCACCACTAGAAAATACAGGAAGTCCAAGTAAACCTAAAAAAATATATAAGCTAAATACTATAAATGATTTAAATGAACCTAATATTAACGCTACTATAAATACAGAAAATGTCTGTAAAGTTAGCGGAATAGGACCAATAGGTATAGATATTTTTGAACATATTATTATCATTGCTAAAGATATAGACATCATAACTAAATCTTTTATTTTTAATTTTGTCATATTTACCTCGTAAAAAATACTCGATTAATCAAACTAATCGAGTATTATTTTTTAATTTTCTTCTTTTTTATCTTCTACTGATTTTTCAGTTTCTTTTACTTCAACTGGTTTTGTATCAATAGAATCTTTCTTTTTTGGATTTGAAGCTTGATTATATTTGAATTTATTAGTTTGTTCTTCAGGCTCCTTATTAACAACCTTAGCTCTAATAGGAGTTCTCTTTTCATTTCTAAAGATGAAATCTCTAAATTGACGGAAATGGAATAATAATATATATAATACTACTATTACTAATAATATTAAGGCTTCAATACCGATAGTTCTCCATACCGCTCTAGCAATAACATCACCAGTCATTATTTCAGATTCATTTAATGAAACCTTAATACTAGAATCATATACTCCACCCTTTTTAATGTCAGCAAAGAATTTATCAATTGCTTCATTAAAGGCAGTTGTTTTATTATTATACATTTCATTAGATGTTTCAATATAATTTGGAATTGTATATTGTGAACCATATCTATATGAATCATAATATGGTAGATAATCATTATATGCTTTAAATACATATCCTGCTTGATTTTCAGCATAGAAATCTTCATCAAAATTAAATGCTAAATTAAAATCCTCAGCATATACATTTTTGCCTTCATTATCTACTATATTGAATGCGACAATATTAGCTTCAGTCTTCTTTTTAATTAAATTAATAGTCTCATCATAAATTTGGAAATTAAAGAATCCATATTTAGTCTTATCTATAACAAAATTTCTTGTATAATTTAACCAATAATCATCAAAGCTTGTATGCTTTTCCTTATAACCGTCTGAATTAATTTCAGATGATACTACAAATGGAAATAAATAAGTAACTACATTTCCATCAGAATCCTTTTTATCAGTTATAAATTTAATACCAACATTATTTTTCTTCTTACCATTTTCTAATACAGATGCTGTACCAAATGATGAATTCATAATATAGAAATTATAAGCTTTTATAAATTTATGATATAAAGTTGGCTTTGAAGCCTCCTCAGGATATATTAATACATCTCTTTCAGAACCAGAAGTTGCAACAATAATATTTCCTTTTTCGTCCATCTTCTTTACTGAAGAATTAGATGAATATAATCCTCCAAATAATTCTTGTAGCTTATCGTAATCCTTATCTACTAGACATTGATTAGTTAAATTAAGAATATGATCTCCCTTTGCTGTATTAAAGAATACAATTGATGTAAAAAACATAATTATAGCAGCAAGTGATAGATAAATAACTCTTAATATTAATTTACCTGTTTTATTACCCATTTTAAGATATTCCTTCCATAAAAAACATTCAACAAAATAATTGTATCATTTTTTAATGAAATTTCAACCTTTTCACTTTACAAATAAAAAAAAATGTGTATAATACTAATTGCACGACATTTTAGTGCATATGGCGCATATGGTGAAGTGGTTAACACATCGGATTGTGGCTCCGACACGCGCAGGTTCGATCCCTGTTATGCGCCCCATATAAAAAATACAGTCTTGAGTTAAATATTCAAGACTTTTTTTATGCTTATATGTGATTTATTATTAATCTTATTAATAATATTCTATAAAGAAGAAAAAAGTTCCTTTGCAGGAACAAGAAAAAGAAATGAAAATTTTTTGAAAGCTAATTTTAAAAATTTTTGCGTTGCTTTCTTAACGCACCTATAATATACAACAAAAAAAATAATAAATTAATATAATAGCGTTTACATGTTTTCTTGTAAATGTTTTCATACATTTTCATAACTTATTTAAGCAAAAAAGTGGGCTTTTTATACCCACTTTTTATGTTATTTTATACACTATATTTAGCCTTTATATCTATTACAAATGCCACTACATCGTCTGCAGTTAGAAGTGATGCTTGTTCTACTGCTTCTTTAGTTGCGAAATTAAATACATTTGTCTTAGTAACAGGAGATTTAAATTGATACCAACCTGGTGCAGAAGTTTCAACTAATGTATAAGTACCATGATTAGGAATTGTAATTGTACCTGTAGTAGTAACATAATTATTATAATTTACTGTTACACCAACATTAAATCCAGAAATTAATATATCACTAACTAGGAATGCTAAAATATTAGATTTCATTAATGTATATTGTTTTTCAATAGTTAATGATGCAATTACAGCGAAATTGATTGTAATTGTGAATGAATCACCAAATACCTTAATACCTGCAATTAAATTCATTATTTCAGCCTTAGATAGAACATGTAATGTATTATTTTGATAATCAGTAATAGCTTCTGATTCTGTAGTATATAGCTTATTAGTTCCTGAAGCTTTAACTTGCTCAGAAATTGTTGCTCTTAGGATAATACTATTTGTCAATGCATCTGTATCACCAATATCTGATGGCTTAATTGAATCAACATCTAGAGAATGTAGGTCTAAGCCAGATCCATCAATTGCTATTAAGCAATCCTTTAGGTCTTGTGCTTTAACTAGATTAACATCTCCAAATTCATATGATGCATATGGAACCTTAACATCCTTTTCAATTACATAATGAGAAATTGTTGATCTAATAATATAAGATGTATCAATAGTTCCTAATGTAGTATCATTAATTTCTAAATTATTCATTCCAAATGAATCAAAATCAGTAACGTTACATTCTTTCATTAATGTCTTTAATGAAACTATTTCTATCTCTTTAAAGAAATTAATAGTTAATGAATTTCTAGTTTCAAATGCTTTAGCATGGCTCTTTAGAATTGCATTACTATTAATAGTTTCATTAGTCTTAGTAGTAACTATATCCCAAATTATAATTGAATCATATAATTTGTCCATATCTACATCATCATTATTAATTAATGCATTTGCATTAATTTGAGTTGATATATCATCTATATTATTAATTTTTAGTGTTTTAATACCAGCTAATAATAATTCTACTTCTGTAGTCTTATATAAATCTTCATTGAAATCAACTGCTGTAACTGAATATTTAACATATAATTTTTCTTTAGTATAATTTAATACTTCTGCATTAGCTAATGGATTTAATTTTTCATCAAGTTTTTCAGATAATGTGTAATTTAATACTATTGATTTAGCGAAATATTCTACATCAAAATTATCTTCTAATATCTTACCTTTAATTTGACTTTCATCTATTTGACCAATTAGCTTATCATTTCCAAATGTATGAGCTAATGAATCAAAGATTTGATATAATTCATTCTTATTTGTCCAATTACAGCTTGAAGTATCAAATATAGTCTTTAATGTAGCTGCTGATGCTTCATCGCTTAATGTAGTTGGAACACTAATACCATAGTTTGTAGCTGTAGCAATTTTATTAACCATAGTAGCATGTAATATATGAGAATCTAAGAATGTCATTAATTCACCTAGACTAAATGCATTATGATCAATTGATACATTTGTTGTTATTGGTGTATTTTCATCACTAGTACCAAAAATCTTTGTTCTATTATCACACAATACATATAAGAAATTAATCATTTCTTGCTCTGCTAAATAATTATTATTAATTGTAGGTGAAGTTTGAGGCATTACTAAATTATTGTTATTCTCTAATTTGTTACCTAATGTTGCTCTAAAAATCTTAGATGCTGCTAATGAAGGAACATCATTCTTTTTAACAATAATACTACTTATAGATGTGTTAGATAAATCAAGTCCAATCATATTTAATGCATCTATTAGATTATTGATATCAGAAACATATAATAATTTTTCAGTCTCATATGTTTCGTCTGGTGTAATAACATTAGTATCATTCTTTAAATTATTAGTTACTGTAGCTCTAATAATGAATGAATTATTTACTGCATCCTTAGTATTATCATTTAATTTAACATCCTTAGGACTGAATGAAGAAATTTGAGTTGTATTAGAATCCTTCAATATATTTCTAAATGAAACTATTTCTTGCTTCTTATAGAAATTAATACTTAATTCTCTATTAGTATATGCATTTTCATGATCTATGATATCAGCATTTGAATCAATTTGTTCTTTAACCTTAATTGTTAATATATCCCAGAATAATATTGAATCATATAATGTATCAATATTAACAGAATCATTTAATATAGAATTTGAATAATCATAAGAATCATCTAAATCATTATATGATGTAATACCTAAATTCTTTATAGCCTTTAATAGCTTATCTACCTCTTCAGATTTATATACCTTTTCAGGGAAATCAGTTTGGTTTAGAGTATATTGCTCATTAATATTTTCTTTAGTATAATTTCTAACATCCTCATGACTTAATGTTTCAAGCTTTTCATCAAGCTTAGATGATATTGTATTATTTAAAACTATAGATACAAATAACTTATCTACTTCAAATGAATCATCAAATACCTTTTCCATAATTGCTGATTCATTAACGCTTGAAATTGATGCATCTTCACCTAACATATATTTTAATGCAGTAATAATATTAGACATTTCTGATTTATTCTTCCAATTAGAATTAATAAAATCATTTTCTAAATTAGTCTTATTAGCCTCTAAAGCTAATTTGTTAGGTAATTCTATTCCATAAGATGCTGCGTTATCAGCGATCTTATTTATTATTGTAGCTTGTAATATATTAGATGCTAATAATGTATCTATTTCACTTAGTTTAAATGCATCTTGATCAATATTAACATTAACATTAATTGGAGTTTCTTCATCAGATGTTCCAAATACCTTAGCTCTATATCTAGTTAATTCAATTAAGAATATCTCTAATTCATCCTTTGATACGTATCCATTATTCATTGTATATACTTCATCTCTTGGGATAACTAATTGATTATTTTTCTTTAATTTATCATCAATTGTCGCTCTAAAGATTCTTGAATCAGCCAATGTTGGAATATCATTATTTCTTAAAATAATTTGTTCAATATTTGCATTTTCCAAATCTAATTCTAATAAATTAGCTATATCAACAAGCTTTTTAATTTCAGCCTTATATATATTATTATTTACAGCTGAATTAACAACATAAACATCAGTTAAATCATATGCATCTGAAGGAATAACAATACCCTTAACATCATCACTTAGCATATGATTAGATACAGATGCTTTAATTATTACTGATTCATAACATTTATCTAGCTTTGTTTGAGTAGAACCTGGAATATTTTCATTTAAAGTTTTTATAGACGATTTAATAATATTTTTAGTTGCTTCTTGATCATCAAAATCAATATCATTTTCAACAAGATTAAATCCATCAACTAAACCATCAATTAATTTAGATAATTCATTTGAAGTTTTCCAAATATTATCATTAGAATATATATTTAATTCTTCCTTTGAAGCATCTTCTTTATATTCATCAGGAATAACTAAAACTGACCTTAAATTATTATTTTCGTTATTAGCTAATGCGTTAATTAAAGAAACTGAAATAACATCACTTTCAAGTAATTCATTTCTATTTGCTAAAATAGTCTTAATTGCTGCACTATTTTTTAGATTTCCATCCTCAGGGATTATAACTAATAAATCATCAACTAAATCTAATAATTCTTCTTTTTTAACAATATGTACAATTTGGCCATTTTCTTCTTCTAAAACAGAATTTGGAATAATTATTTCAAAATCTGCTGAAGAATAATCAGCAATTGCACCTGAAACGATAGATCTAAGTATAACTGAATTCAAAGCTGTATCAATAGGTCTTACGCCACTATTATCAGAATTTAAGGCGGCTAATAAGCTTCTAACATATTTTACATTTTGAGTATTATCCTTTAATAATGCATAATCCTTTAATGTGTTTCTAGTTTTTTCATCCTTGATTATTGTTTTAAATCCAACCAAAAGGTTGTAAATTTCGCCATTTTGTTCATTTCCTGCATCATCATAAGTATTTATATAACTTACAGTTGGATAATAAATATTTGAGAATGTTGATTTTAATTGATTCTTTATGAAATTATTCATATTTTCTGATGCTAATACTCTTTGTAAAACCTTTGAATATTTTAATAATGAAACTATTTCATCATATTTCTGTTCATTAATCTCAGCATTTTCGTTTGATTTATCAAACATATTAAGCATATTAATAAATACTTCATTATCTTTATTATAAACAGACTTAGCAATAGTCATGATATTTGTTGAAGCCTTTAATAATGTCTGTAATTCACTAGTCCAATCTAATGTTTCCTTTTCTAGTCCTCTTAATATTACTTTACTTGAATTTTGAGTAACACTAGAATTTTGTTCTGCCAATGCAGGCTGTAAATATCTATTATCTAAATATACATATAATCTTTCATATAAATCATTAAATTCATTTTTTCTATCACCATTTAGAATAGATAATTGTTGAAGCTTAGGTAATATCTTTTCAGACATTGCAAATACCTTTTCAGCATCATCCTTCTTATTATCTAGGTCTATTGCACTAATAACGAATTTTAATAATTTTTTAACATCTTCTTTAGTTAATAATTTAGATGCTGTAATATATGCCTTAGTTTCATATTCATAATTTGGATTAGCTTCTAAATTATCTAATATTTCTTGTTCTTCTGGAATATATTTAGATAAATAGCCTTTTTTAAATACTAAAGATATTGTATCTACTGCATCTGAATTAGTTTCAGATATTTTTAATTGGTCAATGTGTTCTATTATAGAATCTAATAAAGATAAAGAGAAATTAGTAAAATATGTTTTAGCATCAAAATTATCAATTAATAAATCATATTCACTTTGGAACTCAGGATTTTTCATAATAGTTAATACTGCATCCATTATGTCACCTTTATTATTGATTGTAGATATTAAATCATTTTTACCATATTTCATTAATAAATCTACTGTTTTTCTTGAAAATTCAGTATAAGCACCTATTTCATTAACAAAATTGAAATTAGTATAAACACCTCTATTAGGATCTTCTATTCTACCTGAGAATGCTAAATCTGCTGCATATAGATAGAATGGCATATTATCCTTAACTTTAATTGTATTTAATACTTTAAATATACCACCAGTTCCATATTGACCTAATGCTTGGTATATTTCATATCCTGTATTCATTGATTGATCATCAAATGATACCTTTTCACTATATTTATTTTCTCCTGTACCAGATGAAATATAGAAAAATGAACCAATGAATGCCATCACAACAATTCCACTTACTAATCCTCTAGTAAGACCTACAATACCACCAAATAATCTTTTTTTGTTATATTGTGTTTCACTTTCAAGTGATGCATTCTTCTCTTCGATTTTTCTTTTATGTCTTCTTTCTGGATAGAAAATAAGATAGATAATATATAGAATAAATACTAAAATGAAATAGATGAAAATACATAATACTAATAATACCATTTTATACACAAATAGTACTAATTGTAATAAATATTGACCATTATCTCTTAATACTAGAGCTACGCCATCGCCATAATTCATTTGTTTAGGTATAAATTCATATAATATTTCAGTGACACTTGAAGAGCTTTCTGAAACACCTAATTGTCTTTGAAGTCCACCACTGCCCATAAAATTATTAGCTATATTAACAATATTTGTATCAACGTTACTATTGTTTGCGAGTACAGCAAATAATATAATACATGCAATAAAAGCAACAAGTGCTTGAATGGCTAATATTAATGATTTTCTAAATCCTCTTAATAATCCTAATACTATTGCCACTGTAAGTATTAAAACAAACAATAACGTAGGTATTAAAATGATAAGAAATGCATACATGTCTCCCATAATGTCACATCCTTTTAAATTTTGAGTAAAATATATATTTTATTTTACTATGAAAAAATATTTTTTTCAATAAAATAGGATTTATTATTCTTGAAATGTAAATATAGTTATGATATACTAGGACTTGTTAATGCATAGGGGCATATTGTCAACGGTAGCAAGCCGGTCTCCAAAACCGTTAGTTCGGGTTCGAATCCTGATGCCCCTGCCATTTTGTTATTAAAGATGAGAAATCATCTTTTTTTATTTTATAAAGAGAAAAAAGACTGTAAGCCATTAAACTTTCAAGTTTAATTTCTTAGCAATCAATTAATTATCAATGCAATCTATTTTTCTTTTAAAAGTGTAATGGTATCGTATTCGTTTAAAACATTATCTATTATTTATTAAATTTTTTACCGTTTTACATCAATTTAGTTTTACCATAGTTTTATTTTTCTTACAACATTTACAATTATTAATAAAATAAAGCATTTTAATTAAATTTTTAATTAACAAAAAAATGAAAAAGTCTTATAATTATTTAGGTGATTAAAAATGGGTGAGTATGTAAAGCTCTATTTTCAATATCACATTATATTATTAGTATTCTTATTATTATCTATATTAATATTATTTACTGATTTGGGAGTAGGAAAAAAAGCAAAAATAAATTTAAGAATAATAATAGGTATAATATTTTTTGCTTCAATTGTACATATAATTGAAAGATATGTCTGTGAGGAAACAAATGATTATCCTAATTTTAGATTTGTTCTAACAGTAATAAAATATTTAAGTCCACAATTAATATTATGCTTATTAATGACAACAATATACAATAATAAAAAGGTAATGATTACATTATTTGCAATACTTGGTGTTGAAGCAATATTATTATCAACAAGCCAGTTAACACATCTTGTTTATTATATTGCACCAAATAACACATTTACAAGAAGCTATTTATGGTTTATACCATTTGTGTTATCGTTCTTCTATTTACTTTCATTTATGGTAATTATTATATATAAATTTAAATCAGATAAATTTGAATTAGTATTCTTATTATCTTCTCCTATTTTATGCACAATAATAACTATACTTGAATCATTAGATATTATACAAGAGAGATTAAATACAGCACTTGGCTCTTCAGTCTTATTTTATGAAATATATCTATTTTATGTTAATTCAAAAAAGGATTTCTTAACAGGACTTTTAAATAGACATTCATTTATGAGAGATATGAAAAATCAAAAGGATAAAATAAGTGCTTTAATATCAATGGATTTAAATGGATTAAAAACAATCAATGATAATTTTGGACACCAAGCAGGTGATGAAGCTATTATAGCTGCTGCAAAATCATTTACATCAGTAAAGGGATATAAATATAAAGTTTATAGAGTTGGTGGAGATGAATTTAACACAATTGTTTTTAATGCTAGTGAGGATGACATAAAAAATATTATTAAAACAATGGATGATACTATTAAGTCTTTTGGTTATTCTGCTTCATTTGGTTATTCAATGAATAATGAATATTATTCAGTAGATGAATTAATAAAATTTGCAGATATTGAAATGTATAATTCAAAAAAGCAATTTTACAACAAACAATTAAATTAATAATGAATAAAATTAAGGGGCTGTAAAAAAAACTAGGTTTTGAATTTGAAATCATTACCTAGGTTTACAGCCTTTTTAATTTGCATATTTATACTTGTCTTTAGCTTCTTGGTTAACTGATTTAGGTTTAATCTTAGAAGCTTTTTTTGATAGTCGTTTTGCACTGGGCTTTTTAAATATTTCTGATTGAATATTATCTGGTGCTTTCCAATAATTGAATTTTGCTTCACCATTGAAATGTTTAAATAGTTTTCTAACATTATATCCTAAGCACACTAACATGA
>Ga0247611_10005004_pt1 | contig 17967 bp, 30 predicted proteins | sample 177DNAGHGhighgp2_FD_192422 | JGI IMG/M metagenome (GOLD analysis project Ga0247611, IMG submission 192422) | Sheep rumen microbial communities from Palmerston North, Manawatu-Wanganui, New Zealand - 1770 DNA GHGhigh gp2 | ecosystem: Host-associated > Mammals > Digestive system > Stomach > Rumen... | reverse complement strand
CGCTACGAGTCACAGTTAAGTTCTGCTCACTTACCATTTGCTGAAATAGCTCAACATCATTTTTAGTTGAAATACCATTATTATCAACTGATACATCTTTCTGATTTTTATTTTTAAGTTTTGTAACACCTTTAATAAAAAATCCTTCATATTTCTTATATGCGTCTGTTTCCGATGGCGCTTCAGATACAGTATATACTCTAATTACATCATCTTTTTTAAGTTCATTACCATATTCTATAGTTTCAAATGTTAAAAATTCTGGTAATGGCACATCTGTCCAAGTCTTATCTGAATGCCATATTTTATATACTCTAGGGTATTTACATTTCATTTCTTCTGCATTAAGTGGATATAATGAGCCTATATATCTTTCATCTGGCCTATTATGAATATGGCCACAAAGAATTTGTTTTGCTGGGATATTAGATATATCTACGCCATCTCTAAATCTAATATCACTTTCGTCTTTAATAGTCCAGTGACCAATTGCTAAATCAGCTATTTCTTTATCATAGCCTTCTTTTGACCAGTCATAATTAGAATAATACTCATTTATCTTATCAAGAATATCATTCTTCATAAATGGCATACAAAGAATTTTTCTATTATCAATGTTTAATAATTTAACATTATCTATGAGTTCTACATCTTCAAAATTATTTATAAACTTAAGTCCAGTTTGGAAAGTAAAATCTCTATATGCTTTAATATCGTGATTACCCATTAAAACATAAGTTTTCTTAAAATGCTTAGAACAAAACTCAAATAACTTAAAAACAATATCTATAATATCACCGGGACTTGCAGCTTTATCGATTACATCTCCAAGAAATATTGCATAATTTTCTTTTTTTTCATTCTTAAAAGTTTCTTTAAACCATTCTAAAATCTTAAAAGAAACCGCTCTATTCCATGGGTTCATGGAAGAAAAATGGGCGTCTCCAAATTCATAAATATCACTCATACAAAAATATTAACAAAAGTAAATTTTAAATTTTTCATATTTATATAGATACTTTTACATATTTTTAATATAAAAGGAGGATATATGAAATATAGCAACTGCCTTATTGAAGCATTAAAAGCCTGGATTAAGGATCCAAAAAATGTAAAAATTATATATCTTCCAAAAAAATGGAATAATGATAGGCGCCATTTCTTATGGCTAAAAAATGATAAAGTTTATCATTATGAAGCGTTAGATAAGAATAATAAAAAATTATTTTTTAAGGGAACATATAAAGAGCAAGACTTAAATACATTTGAAGCATTTATTCTTCATAGACTTGGATATAAGCCAAGTATAGATAAAAAGATTGTAGCTAAGAAATTACATTTGCCGTCTCTTAAAAAAGAAGGCTTTCTTAATTGGACCTGCTATTGCCCAATGGATAATATTTTATCTTTTCCAGAAAAAAATAAAATTTGTAAATATGTATTCATTCATGATGAGAGTGGAGTAAGATCAGTTCCAATAGATTCTCTTAATAAAGACGACTTTGAGTTTATAGAGTGGAAATATCTTAGTCCATATGATGATGCTTGGAATATTCTAAGTAATGACCAAAGATAATTAAAAGGCACGCATTAAACGTGCCTTTATTATTTATGCAGCTTGCTGTACAAACGTTCTAACTCTATCTTGTCCAAATCTTTGGACTAAGTTTTGATAAAGATTAGAACTTCTAGCTTCATTTTCTGTATTAAACTCTACTGGACGGCCAGGTTTTGGGAAATTTTCATTAGCAATTTTCCATCCATTAAGGTTTACTTCAATACCTACTTTGCCAGTTCCAATAACATTTTCATTAAGTCTTGCTTCTGACGCTGCATTAAATATAGATTCAAAAAGTTTAGTATTCATATCTTATCCCTTGTATAATAGCCTTATAACATAAGGCTAACATCTGATTTATAAAATAATTAGTTAGTATATAAAATATGGATGAAATAGATATTAATTTAGAAATTTTAGAAAATATTAAAGATGGTGATTTTTCAAAAGTAGATATTAGCACTTCGAAAAAGTTATATGATTATATATTGCATAAGCAAACAAAATCATCTTTTAAGGAAAAATGTATCGAAAATGAAAAAATATTTTTGGACTTATTAGAAAATACAGAGCAATTTTCAGTTTATGGTAAGCTATTACAGGAAAATTTAGATGATACTAAAAATATAGTTTCAACTGGCGATTTTGATTTTTTAGAAAAACTTTCGTTAGTACCAGGTCCTGGTAGTAGAGAAGTTAGATATACTAGCACAGTAAAAAATGCTATTAGTCCTACTACTAGCAAAGATTCAGATGACTTTTTTGGGGATTTTCTCGGTGAAGTAGAATTACGAGTAAAAAATGCTATATTACAAGATATTTATCTTGAAGATAATATTCTTGATTTCATAATAAGTGATCTCTATATAAACCGAGATATGAGTTTAGATACGTCATATAAAGTAAATTCTTTTGCTGATATTCTTACTATACCAGCAGGCATTGATATAATTTCAGATAAAATGTATAATAATACTAATAGAGCATCAGTAACTAATATTATACTAAGTGCTGATTTACGTGGCTTAAATGCTGATATATTATGTAATAATCATATTTTTGCAAGAAAAGGCGTTTTACCAGAAAAATCAATTTTATGTTTAGGAAATAGAGAAGGTGTAAGCTTAGTAGCATTAGAGGTACTTGCGCCAAAAGTTTTAGTAAATAATCCAAATGGTAAGAATTATAATAAACAAATAAAATCTATGTTTGCATATAAACTTCTTTATCCAGAAGGAATTGGACTCTTAAAATTGGAAAACTAATGATTACAAAATCAAGTAATACTAATAGGTCTACTGTATCATCTCTTATAGAATATTGCTCTATAGTCGTAAGAGGTGGTACAATTCATAGAATAGCAATAATGAATGATGGTTATGTAGTAGACTGTAGTCCTGAAAATGGATATAGCTTTTTATATGATAATTATGCTTGTGGAAATATTGATGAATATCTAAAAGAATATTCTGATAGAATAATTATTAAAAATTGCGAAAGTTTAGTTAGTAATATTAAAAAATATACCTCTAATATAGTAGCTCCTAAGCCCCTAGATGACTTATCAAATTTTACAGATGCTTCTGTCAGAGGATGTGATGGATCTCACCAATATATTTCTTTATTTGACAATAAATATATCATTCAAGGTTATCTATTAAAATCAGCAATATCAACAATACTAAGTCTAAGTAGGGATAAATTATTAAAGCTAGACCAGAGATATTATGACCACATCCGAATAGCTGATACTATGTTAAATATAGCGAGGGGTGTTTATCAGACAAAATTTAATACAGACTGTCTTAGTGTAGGTATATCCGAAGAATATACTAAAAAGTTTATACTTTCCGAATTATTAGATATGAGTGTTATTGAAAATCCAAATATTGTTAATTTCTTAAATAATACTATACCAACTATTAGCTATTTTGCTGACTTAGATTGGTTTGATAATAAATATTATTTTATCAATAATTATTTTATATAAAAAATAGATTTATTACATATTATTTTAAGAGGTACTATAATTATGGAAAATAATGAATATTATAAATTTATTGCTGATGAACAGGAGTTAAAATTCTTCTTTGACCACGTTCTCTTAAATTTACAAGGAAATAAGTTTACTAGCTATCTCTGTTGTATTGCTACACGTGCTAAGAAATTAACAGAAGAAGAACGTAAGTATTATGGTATCTCAGGGTCTGATGGCGTTATGATGCGTGAAGAAATCATAAGTCCTAGAGGACCAAAGGGTGATTGGACTTTTGATAATTTTATACAGCATCTTTATAAATACGAATGCAACAAAAAAGGTATGGTAACTAGAAATGGTTTACCTTATCCAGATAAAACTCTTTCAGTATTATTCCATTGTGATCCCGCTGATGAAGTAAAAGTAGCTAATGCTCTTATTTCAGCTGGACAGCAAATTCAAATTGAAAGTGTTGATGCACAGTATAGAGCGGTACAGTTTGGTGATGTAACGGGTATGAAATCTCAAATGGAAAAGCTTGCTAACTTTACACATAAAAGTAAATCTCTTCATGCATCAGTTGATGTTAAAATGCCCGATGGAAGAAGGCTTAATACTACAATTAAGACTTATGTGCATTATGATTTTGACTTATCAAATGATTTGGTAGATAATGAAGATGCAGTAAATGAGGCAAAAAATATAATTCATACTTGTGCTTTAGATCTTTATGGTAAAGGAAACTTCTTCATTATTCAGACTCGTGGTGGCTTCCATGTTCTTGTAAAACGTACTGCTCTTGCTAATGCTGTTAATTATATTAGGGGATTTACAGCAGAAGAAAGAAAAGAAAATTTTGGTATTACTTCAAAAAGTTTAGACCCAATTTATTCTTTTGAAAACTTGGTTACTAAGAGATATTCTTATAAGTTTTCTGAAAAAGAAGGCGATAAAGAAAAAGTTCATGACCAGGTATTTGTGCCACTTCCAGGTACAATTCAGTATGGTAGTTATATTCCGCGAATTGTAAATAAAGAAGACTTTGATGACTAAATAGAAAGGCTGGTTTTATCCAGCCTTTTATTTTTTAAAGCTCATATTTTGACTTATCTGGAAAAATTTTATCTATTTTTTCAATAATTTTATTCCATTCTTGCTGTGTTGTCATATTACTATCATTGATACAAACAAAATCATAGTTTTTAAAATCTTCTTCTAAAATGCCATCTATTCTATCAGGCCTAGCAATAAAAGATTTTATACGTAATTCAGTATTTACTATAGACTTTTCCATCATCTGATAAAATGCATATGCATATTGATTATAATTATAGTCTTCTCTAAATGTAGAACAAGACTTTACTAAAATATCCTTATATTTATCATAGCATTCTTTTATCCAAGCCTTTTTATAAACAAGTGGTCCATGCTGAGTAATTATTATTCTTTCTTTATTTGTATTCATTATTAAATTATAAGCGTTTTTTCTAAGAGCATCGCCGGGAGCTGTGGGTCTAAAGTTACCAATATTTATACTATATTTCGGTTTACCATTATTAAAAAAATGCTCTGGCGTGAGTTTATCAAAAGCGACTAAATCATCATTAGAGTAAATAAATGTATTTGATACTCTAGGTAATAAAGGAAGAAAGGTTTCAATTGCAGAACTATTAAAAGATGGTAATAAATTGCTAGGTATAAATTCCTTATGATAAATTATATCTACCCTAGATCTATCAAGCCATTTTGGAACTTGACTATCTGACATTACTATCATATGAACTTTGTTTATCCAAGGCATATTTTTTTCTAAGCTTCTAAATAAATACTTAAGCAAGCCATTATCTCTAAAGCGTTCTATACCAGCAGACCAGTCAGTTTCTCTACCCGTTAATGATTCTTTATATATTCTTTGCCAATTTGGATCATCCGACGTAACATAAGGAAAAACAAAATCTATAGACCCATAATATATATTTTCTTGATTTTTATTATATATTTCTTCTACTGCTTTTGCAATTTGTATCTTATCAGATTTATATAGGGCCTTAATTAAATTATTTTCTGTAACAGGCGAATTATTTAAATTTCCAACGTCAACACCTATTAAGTGAGTTAGCGAAATTATATCTTTATATGCAAAGTTAGATTTATCTAAGCATGTATAATTAAATATTAAGCCAGAATTTACATGATTAAGAAACTTAATATTATTTTCTTTTAAGAATGATACCTTATATAATTTATCATAAACACAATTCATATTAGGAGGTAAATTATATATTCCATCAAATATGGTATTGCCAATATCAAATTTGTTTAAATGGTAAATTTCGCCTGTTCTCTTTTTTCTATTATGATTAAATTGGATTATATTATATTTTTCATTTATTAAGCTAAGTAAGTTATTTCCGTCTATAATATCGCCAGGAACTAGATATAAAACATAACCTTGTTTAATCTTAGTTGTTGCTTTATTATATGCAGAAAAAATATTAGTAAAATCGGCCTTAATATAATTTATATTTATACTTAGGTCTGTCTTGGTTATAACAATTGGTTTAATATATTCTGATTTCGAAATGCTAGCTAAGGTATTATTTAAGTCTACAGTGGAATGTAGACTTTCATCAAAGGGGATAACAATATTTATAAATGACATATTCAATTAGTAAATAAAATTTTATATACTAATTTTATAGAAGCATATTTATTTGCTTTAGTACAAATTAAATTAAAAGGAAAACTAGTATGAAACTTTTCGAATATATACTTAAAGAGGCCAATAAAGCAAGACTACTTAAGCCTTTATATGACATTTATAATACAGATGAAAATGTAAACTTTGATAGCTTAAGTGAATTTGCAACAAGATTTGATAATAAATTTGATTGGAATAATCCTAATAAAGAAGAACTTTTCAATAAAATTTTATCAGCTTATAAAGCATATAATGAAAATGGCAGTTCAAGAAAAGAAAGAAAAAATGCTATAAAGCAAGATGTAAATAAAATATTCCAAGATGAATTTGGTGATAGATGTGTAAAAGAATATGACCCAAACTCTGAGCTTGCTGATAATATAGATGTTATTATTCTTAATGAGCTAGAAAATGAAAATTGGATTTTCGTTGTTCCACTTCAGCATGAAGCAGCTGTATTTATGAATTCTTATAAATGTGGTGGTACTGGCGCTAAATGGTGTATTGGTACAAAAGGGAATGACATATATTGGTATGAATATGTTTGTGATAGACAAGATATTTTTGTTATGGCATTAAATAAAAATGCTTATAAAGGCGCTGATGAAAATGATATAAAATATATGCTAGAAATTGAGCAAAGTCCAATGAGAGACGATGTATGCTGGAATCAAGAAGATAATAGAAAAATTGATTTACCGGACTGGAAAGAAAAATTCGGCGTAACATGGGATGATATTAATAAAGCTTTAGTAAATCATAATATAATTCAGTTCTTTATAGATAGATATAATCAAGATAACTAATCATGCTAAAAATAAAGCCAGCTAATTGCTGGCTTTTTAATTATAAGCTAGTATTATAGTATGGTAATATATACATCATATTTTGCGCAATTAAAAAAAGTTAAAAATCCAATATCTATTGCATTATGGAAGCCTAAGTGGTATAATGGACCAGAATTATTATCTTTAGCACCAACAAAAAATATACTTACAACTTGGAAAAACTCTAACAAATCTAGTGTTGATTGGCAAAATTATATTACTTCTTATACTAATGAAATTTTAAATAAAATAGATATAGATACATTATTAAATCAAATTAGACAAATATATCCATCAGAAAATTTTGTTACACTTTTATGTTATGAAAAGCCAGAAGATTATTGTCATAGACATATAGTATCAGAATGGCTTATTAAAAATAATATTACTTCTAACGAAATTATATTTCGCTCTTAAAATATTTCCAACTAAAAGCATCATGTGTTTTTTTAGCTAAAAATACTCTTGCGTCTTTATTAGTATTTAGCCTATAAGTAAATTGTACAATTTTTATATCTTCTATAATTTCACCATTTTTATCAGTAATCAGGTTATTAAAAAAAGCAGAATTATTTGCGCTTACATACTTAAAGTCCCTACCAAATGTTTCTGAAATATGTTTAATAAACCAAATATTAGGGTCAGCGTCTAATGCATAGAAGTCTAAAACTTCATATAAGAAACTCGGAATAGCGAGTGTTTCTACTACATCCCATCCAGCAGAATCATGAGAATGATAAGCTGAATTAGGACTATAAAGAATATCTATATAAACATATTCTACTTTACTATTTACTAGATTACCATATCCATTTGAACTTATATTCATAATTAAAAATATGTAAAAATATAATTAATGGCGCTACGCAAGCCAAAGATATACTCTTTCTTATCATACATTAATTAATATAACTTCATTTTGGAAAAATTCACATTTTTTAGTTAATTTACATATTAAATTATGATTTAAAAATAAAACAGGGTATCAAATGCATATATTATTATATCTTAATCTAGATTTTAATAAAGACTTAAAGCCCACAGAAAATTTAGTTTTTATACTTAATAATATTAAGAAATATAATTGTAGTTTAAGAAATTATTGGGATGATGAAATACATATACCACAGATTGAAATATGTGGTGAAGAAAAGGACTTGAGGGATTTTTATAATTTTATTTATAAAACAGACATTAGTGATAAAGATTGGCAAGAAAAATTATCGTTAGGAATAAATGCCTAATTTTAATATTATGAAAGTACTAACAAATATAAAAAATATTTTTTCTTCTCTCTATTGGTATAGATGGCGAAAGTCATCTAAAATATCAGACTTAAAAAGCCTTCTTAGTAATTCTTGGGATATGGTAGACTCAGTATTTGATTTATTTATAGCAAAGACTGAGCAGGTAATGACATATATAAGAAATCATGGACATGAAGTTAGGCGTTATCTTGATAATTCTATTATAATGGCTAATGCCACTAAGTCAGATAAGTTATATATCGCAGATAAAATTATTACAAGAGCTGTTAGAGAAGAAAAAGAACATCTTATAAGAATTCCCTATAAGGTAATAGATGATTCTGATTCTTTATCAAATAAGGGAACATATTATTTTGAAGCTTCATTAGATGAAAATGATAACTTAAAATATGCGTTAGTTTATGAAATAGCTTTCAAGAAGAAGCCTTTTTGGAAAATACCAAAAAATGTAAGATATTTTTATGTATCAGAAACTATTGATGGTATAAGACATTCAAAAAAAGTAAAAAATACTCAGTATTATTATAAATATAATAAACTTTTATATCGTAACTTAAATGGCGTAAATAATACTTTTGAGCTAGTAGAAAAAAGACTTAGGGAATGTTATAATATTCCAGACCTAGTAGATAGGATTATTTTAAGTAAATCATCTTTTAGCTTAGAATGTGAAGACTTAAAGCATTTATCTAAAGAACTCTTAAAGTTTAAGAGAGGCGCACTTTATACTTATCATGAAATGTGGCAATTTAGAAAAATGTTATTAGAATGTAAAACATATAACTATGATTGGCCAGATGACTATTGGGAAACATATGAAAAGATAAAAGACGATGATAATGCCGTAGCTACACTCAATAAAACTTATGAAACTAAAAGAAAAGACCTTATGATAAGAACTTTCGAGTTCTTTATAGACCATTATAGGAATTGGTGGGACTAATGAATAATATTTTAGATATTGCTGGATTAGATGAAGAAACATCTGAAGTTAAGCGAGAATTAATAATTATAGAGTCTATTGGCGTATATAGAGTAGCATATCGGAAAAACGAGCAATGTATTTTAGATATTGACTTTCTTAGGCCTGTAAGCGCAGAAGATAAGCTTTATGAAAAGCCCGCTGGATATGAAGAGTCTATACTTATGCTAGCAGATATTCTTTACCTAAACTATAAAAGATTAAGTCATCATATTGACTCTAAAATAACCAAGTCCATTATAGATGGCCTTAAAGTAGTAATAACCCCAGATAATTTGCTTGAAGTTATTAATAAAGACCCAGCAGTAAATATTATGGATATAGGCATAATAAATATATCAAGTACTATTAATCCGCCTTTAATTAAAGTTTTTACTAATCCTGGCGCTTTATTATCTTTAGCGAATGTTATATATAATGTATTAATTTTTTTGGAAAAACAAGCTATACGATACTATGGCGGTGAAGAAGAAGATTATCTTGATAATGACGATTATTATATGAATAATGAATAAGTTTACATATTATTATAAAGAGGTTATAATATGACGTTAGAAAAAGCTAAAGAACTTAAGGGCACTAATAATCAATTTATTATTGCTCGTGAAGATTATGATAAGTTTATAATCTACAATAAAACTGGCTTTTTTACATATCCTTTTGAAAAATATATTACAAATCCTAAGAAAATTAATATTCTTAATAAGAGAACAGACTGGCAGGTTTACGATGCAAGGGAAGCTATGAAGCCTTTTAAGAAATATTATTTAGATTTTAAAAACTTACCAATTCTAGCTGAAATAAATTAAATTTTCGTTACTTTATTCCTAACTATTACTAATAAAGGTAGTTAGGAGATATTTTTTATGGATTATTGTGAGATTGTTCGCGAAGCATTAGATGAGATAATTGATACTGATAATGTTAATGATATTATCAGCGATAATGATACTGTACAAGTAAGCTTTTATGATTTTGATGAATTTCAGTCAGAGTTAGAAACATTAAAGGATGATGGAACGTCACTATCAAAAGAGTTAAAATTAAATATAGATTATAGTATAAAAGTTCATATTTCCACAAATAGAGAACTTCTTATAATAGATTTTCTAGACGACTAATGCTGAATTAAGCAAATTATGATTACAAAAAAAGTTTATTTACTAAGACACGCGCAAACGGGACCAAATGTTTCTGGTGAAATGGTAAAAGATTATTCTAAATGCGATATTTTGCCACAGGAACCAGATTATTGGAAGACCTGTAAAAGTTTTATAAGCCAATATATTAAGCCTACTCAAATTTTTTGTTCTAATACTACTAGAGCTAAACAAACTGCATTTATGCTATATCCGGATATGCCAGTTCATACAGGAAATCAATTAGATGATTTTGACTGTTCCAATGTTGGTCCCAAAAAATTTTGGGAGATGACTAAAGAAGAATTTGATAGAAAAGTTGATATACCATATGATAAAATATTATCTACTATAGATAATTTGTTATATAATTTATCAGCTTTACCAGATAATAGCCTTTGTATAACTCATGGTCTACTAATGAAAGCTCTTTATCAAAGAGTTCATTATCCTCTACAAAAAATCTCACTCTATGATTTGCTTACAAAACCAAAAAAGCAAATTTATAATTTAGATTTAATGGAAATACTAATAGAAATATCTAATTTTAAGGTTTCAGCCAGCACGGATAGCCTTAAAATTTATTCTTTCCAAGATTATTATACAAATAACTTTAGGTCTACATATTATGATTAGTTATGGACTATACTACTATTATTGATGATATTTATTCAAGTACACAAAAGCACGATGATATAGAAGAATTAAAAAGTCTTAAAGATAAGTATGAGTCAGACTTTAATGAAAATAATGAAATATTAAAACAATTAGGTAACAAAGTAAGGTCTTTTAATAAAAAATATTCTACTTTATATTCAATAGCTACTACTTTTTATAATATCGGTGTACCAATTAGCGTATTATTTACAATGGTGCTATTTATTTTTGGCAAGAATTTATCTTTTAATAAAGCAATTAAAATTATTCTTTGCTTTATGAGCCCATTATTTATTAGCTTAGCTATTAGTATTTTTTTAAAAATTAAAATGCATATATACAATATAGCTTATAAAAAATATATGGACCAATTTAATCTATGCCGTCTTCAATATATTGCCATATCATATTTATCAAATAGACTGTTAAAGATTATGTATAAAGATATATATGAGCAAATATATAAAGTTCAGGACTGGCTTAGTAAAAATGACTCGGCTGGATATTCTTCATTTGTAAATGCTTGTGATAGGGTACATTTAGATTTTTCCAAATATATTGAAGATTATAATCCGCAAACTTTTGCTGATTTAAGCATAGATAATTATTACACTTAGGAATTTTAATATATGAGAATATGGACTTTTGAATGGATGGAAGGGGATACTGGAAAACAAGTTCAGTATACAGATGAGGAACTTGCAGCGTTAGACCCAGCAAAAGATGATTTAGGATATTTAGAAGCTAGAAAAAGAGCAATAGCTTATTTTAAGTCATCTGAAAATATAAACTTATCAAACTTAGTAGGCCAAGTTGCATTTAAGTGTGAGCTACAAGATGAAGATTTTACGCCAACTGTAAAGTCATGGGGATAATTTATGCATGATATCTTTGATGAAATTTTAAGTAGGAGTTGCGTAACGTCTAGTAATAAAGGCTGTATATTTGAGAATCTTTGTCCAGATTATAATGGTAAGCCATCAGATTCTAATAAAGCATGTTTAACTTTATCAAAATATGAATTAGATGAAGGCACAAGAGGTATTGTTGACTTCGAAGAAAGAGCAGGAGAATATTATGGTAGATGAACTTAATGTAGAAGTGGATAATTCAGAAGATAAATCAAAAATGGTTATAGTTATGCGTAAAGACTTAAAAATGCCAAAAGGTAAATTGGTGTCTCAGGGCGCACATGCTGCTGTAGCTGCTATTTTGCAGTCTATTTTTAATATAAGATTATCAGAGTCCAATTTTTCTTCTTGTGTAGAAGGCTTTGAAATAAAAATGCCTGCTATAGTAGATGATGCTACAAAAGATTGGCTTTCTGGAGAGTTTACTAAGATTTGTTTAGCTGTAAACTCAGAAGAGGAACTTAATAACATTTATAATGAAGCATTAAAAGCTGGATTAAATTGTAGTCTTATCGTAGATAATGGTCATACTGTATTTAATGGTGTAAAAACAAAAACTGGATTAGCTATAGGTCCAGCTTATAGTTCTATGATAGACCCAATAACAAAAAATTTACCTTTGTACTAGTATGATTGACCTATTAGACCTTATAGTTACTTCAGAGCATGATGTACGTACGGTTGAGCAGCTTGGAGATTTATTATTATCAAAAGATTTCTTCTATGAAACAGATATTATAAAAGATAAAGATAATTCATTTTTTACTATTATTTTTTATAAAAGTGATAAAAAAGAAGAAGCATTTAAGGTGCGATGTGGAAGTGTAGAATTTGGTAAAGAATTATGTGATACCTTAAATAGTTATATATATGAAGAAGGAATAATAAATTATTATTACTCATAGACTTATTAGAAGCATTGGAGGACAATTAAATGTTTGATGAATTAGAAATAAGCGCTTGGAGCTGCTCAGATCCTAATAAGATTGTACAAACACGTTACATGAATACAGATACTTTTGGAATATTTGAGGCTAGATTTTCATTGGACGAAATTAGTACAATAAGATGTAAAGTTGGTGACTGGTATTTTATTAAGTTTAATCAAGAGCCAAGTAAAGAGTACGCATTACCTGAAAAGATTATAGAAAATAATTTTAATATTGTTTTTAAGAAAGAAAATGCTGAAGATGCGTTGGTTGATTATTATAGAGTAGGACTTTAGTATGTTTAGGGCTCTTATAGGATATATATGTGGCTTTATTTCTGGAATGCTTCTTATTCCAGCATTTATAGCCGGTCAAGATAGCTTAATTGTTGCAATTATATTTGCAATAGTAGCTTTAGTAAGTTGTATTTTAATTGCGCATTTTTATCATAAGAAAAAGCGTCAAGAATATTACGATAAAATTAAAAAGGGACATGAGAATAAATATTTTTAATATTTATATTTTTTCATAATTTTATACATATTACTAGTATAAAAATAATAAATTGGAGGACTAATAAATGTCTAAAAAATTAGTAAAACTTATTATTGCTGGCGTAGTAGGATTGTTGGTAATCATTACCTGTATCAATTCTTGCTCTATTATTGACCCTAATGAGCGTGGTATTGACGTTAAATTAGGAAAGATGCAGGATGTAGTAATTCAGCCCGGGTTGCATTGGAAAGCTCCATTTATTACGCATACTCGTAAGTTTAAGCTTGAGCCAAAAGTTTATGAAGTAACATTTAGTGTTGGAAGTGACGGTGCAATTACAAAAGATATGCAGACAGTTGGTGCAACAGTTGCAGTACGTTATGTATACGACGAAAAACGTTTGAAGGATATTGTAACTTTATATGCAAATGGCTCGGTTATTGAAAGTGCAATGAGAGATAATGTTAAAGCATCTTTGAAAGAGACCACAGGTAAGTATTCTATTTATGATTTAGTCGCTCAGCAGAATGAAATTACTGCAGAAGTTGCTAGTGCGATGTTGACTCGAATGTCAAATTATCCTATTGCTATTAATCAGACAACGATTACAAACTGGGATTGGTCAGATGACTTTGATAAACAAATTAAGGAAACGGCAAACAGAACTCAGCAAGTAAAGCAGGCGGAGCAAGAAGCAAATATCGCTGCAGCACAAGCGCAGAAGCTTGTAAAAGAAGCTGAAGCTAAAAAGCAAGCTGCTGAACTTGACGCCAAGGCTGAAATTGCAAAAGCACAAGGTGAAGCTGAAGCTAAAAAGATTAAAGCGGACGCTGATGCTTATGAAGCTAGACAGATTGCTGCAAACTCTGCCGCTTATCAAAAGCAGTGGGACTATGAAATTCAGCTAGAACGCGCTAAGAGATGGAATGGTAAAGAAGTTTCTGATCAGGCTTTGTATGTACCAAATACTTATGATTTGAAATCTGGCAAATAAAATAAAAATTTAAAAATATTCTAGGCCATACTATAATGTATGGCCATTTTGCTTATATAAGTATATGTTTGAGAAAAGAAAATTAAAAAATGCTTTAGCTTACTATGTTCATCATCAAGAAGTTCTAAGAAAAATATTTTATGCGCTTGATAAATCAGATATAGATTGGGCTATAGTTGGCGGCTTTGTTAGATATATTTTAGAAAATGGTAATAAAAGTCTTGATAATGGCCCTAGAGACTTTGATATAGTTATAGATTGTAGCTTAGAATATTTCGTTAATTTAATTGACTCATTAGGCGTTAGTTATACACAAAATGATTTTGGTGGTATTAAAATTAAAGGCGTTCCAGGCGATACATTCGCTGGAAAAGAAATAGATATTTGGACATTAGAAAATCATAAGCCCTTTAAGATTTTTGAGTCTGAATATGCGCCATTTCCATCTTATGACTTTAGAACACCATTTATGTCTTTCAAGAATATACCAGACTCAGCATGGATTTCTATTGATGGTGCAACATGGGTAGTAAATAAAAATAAGTTATATGCTAAAAATGCAAAGAAGTCTATAAAGTCTAATAGTATATTTATTACGAATTATGACTTACTTAAAAAATATAAAGATAAAAATAGTTTTATGCTAGCCGCTAAGCTTATAAAATATTATTACTTAGGCTATACATTAGATAAAGACTGTTGGGATATAATTAAAACTGAAATGACTAAAAATCCTGATAAAGTAGAAGATTTCTTAAATAGCCATTATAAATATTATATGTCTTGGCGAAGTTTTATTGATGAAAAAATTATTAGAAAGATAAGTTAATACTCAAAATAAAGGAGGCTGAAATGTCAGCAGAGTTAGTATCAAAGTACACAAAAAATCGTAAAAGGCCTAGACCAGTAGTTGCTAGAAGAATTCTTAAAAATGGCAGACTAAGTGTTAAAAGTCATACTTTTAGTTCCATTAAAGATGCTGCCATATGGGCTGTAAAGCAAGGCTTAACAGATAAGGTATTAAATGCAGAATTTAATATCTGTACTGCAGCTCAGGGACACGACCATAATTTTAATCGTGTTCAGGCCTATGGCTATGTTTGGAATCACGCTTAACTACTAAGTTTTTGTGGAAAAAGTCCCTTAATAGGGGCTTTTTTTATTTTTAAATGTGCATATATCATATAGATAATTACATATTATATATGAGGTAATTTAGGTTATGATTAAAGCTGGAACAAGATTATATATAAATATTACAAATGCTTGTAATACAAATTGTCCATTTTGCTGTATGTATTCATCAACAGAAAACTCTAAGTATATGAGTTTTGAAGTGTTTAAGTCTATTGTAGATAAATACGACTCTGATTTTGAGCTTCAGCTTGAAGGTGGCGAACCATTACTTCATCCAAATATTTATCTTTTTATTGAATATGCTATTTCTAAAAAAGGCTGTAAAAAAGTAAATATTTTAACAAATGGTATTGTTCTGGAAAATCATATTCGTAGAATTGTTGACTTATGTAAATGGTATAAAACACCATTTGAAATTAAAGTATCCGTAAATTATTGGCTTATTAAAGTAAATAATGACCATATTAGAAAGCTTGAAAAACTTATTTTTGCAACAGAATATATTGAGAATCTTAAAATTTCTCTTAATGTTCGTAAACGAGAGAATGACGGCTGGATTGATGATGAAATTGCAAAATATAAATTGACTAGTCATGCTAATAGTTTTTATTTACAGTCTTATGGAAAAATGACTGGCTCAAATTATGACAAGCCAGTAATTGTTCAAAATATTGAAGATTGGCATATTTTTGCTTGTGATGGTAAAGACTTCGGTCAGGATTTAATTGCTCGTTCTGAGTATGAAAAAACTTTAGGAGTAAATAAATGAATACAATAAAGTTTGCGCCTTATAATGAGTTTATAACAGAACAGCATAACCTTGAAGTTGCGCCAGTAAAAGAAGTTACTATAGAACATAAATGCTATAAATTTTATAGCCCATGTAACTTAAATATTTTTGTATCTAATATATGCCAGAATAATTGTGACTTTTGTATAAATAAAGGACATAAAGAAGTTTGTACCGACGATGATTATTATAGTGGTCTAGAGAATGCCTTAGAGCTTCTTAAAGATGTTGAATGTGAGTTTACTCTTACTGGTGGTGAGCCTACACTTAATGCTGAAAGATTTATTAAAACTTGTGAAATCTTGAAAAAGCATAATATAAAAGAAAGAACTATTTCTACAACAGGAATAGGACTTTTTAATAAGTATAATAATAAGCCTATTTTAGCTCATCTTAGAGAAATGGACTTTATTCATAATATATCTATTTCAAGAATGTCTTTTGATGAGAAACAGAATAATGATATATTCAAGGGCCATAATATAAATAATGCAGAACTTGAAAAGCTTGCATTCTTTTCTAAAATGAATGGTATCGAAATGCGAGTTAGTACCAATTTTCTTAAAGAGTCAGTTAGCGATTATAATTCAATGCTTAGCTTTCTTAATGATATGAAAAGTATTGGTATAAATACAGTGTTATTCAGAGAAATCGTAGGCATGAATGATGCAATTAAGATTGAGCCTATTCAAAACGAAATTAGTAAGTCAGATGATTTTGAGTTTAATAAAACACTAACCGGTATTTTTTATGATGTAGACGTTTATCTATACCCTAAAAATAAGCCAGAATATATTGTAAAATGCTACAGGGATAAAAAGCCGGCTGAAAAAGTAATTGGCAGCTTGTCTTATAATGCTGGAATACTAAGAATTGGCTTTAATGGAGAAATACTTAAAGTACTTTAAGTATTTTATAGGAGAAAAAAATGAAAGTAGTAGCTATCTGCCTAGTTGGTCTATGTATTATTGCCGTTGTTATTCTATTCTTTATACTTTTTGGAGCTAATGACGAATTTGAGCAGTTTTATGGCGAAAAGAAATTCCAAGATAAGGATTATATAAAAAGTAATTTCAAGTTAAAAAAATACAAGGAATGGTAATCTATATGAGTCAAAGTGCGAAATTTCAAGAAGAGATTTGTGATCAATGGCAAGCATGCGAAAATGACGAAATTGATTATTATAGAAAGCATAATGGACTGAATCCAACATCCTTTAAGACTTTTGCTTGGGGTTATACTAGGGCATACCAAAAAGCTCTTAATGATATTAAAGTAATACTTGCTGATTTTAAGGAAGCATATTGGGACGGAAATTTTGGAACAATATCGGATGATATTGTAAAAGAAATTGATAAGCAGCTGAAAGAAACAGGAGCAGATGTAAAATGAATCCAGAAATGAATCTTGAATTGTATCTCTTGCGAGATAAAGATGACATAATTTATGGTTATCTCGAAGTCGATAAAGACTTCGATATTATGAAGCTGAAAGATATGACTTTTACTGAAGCTATTACTTATCTTTCTAAAAATGGTATCGCATTTAGAAATAGAACTGGATACCCACCAACAATTCATTTTAAGGAGTCTTAATTCTAA
>Ga0247611_10005002_pt1 | contig 17975 bp, 17 predicted proteins | sample 177DNAGHGhighgp2_FD_192422 | JGI IMG/M metagenome (GOLD analysis project Ga0247611, IMG submission 192422) | Sheep rumen microbial communities from Palmerston North, Manawatu-Wanganui, New Zealand - 1770 DNA GHGhigh gp2 | ecosystem: Host-associated > Mammals > Digestive system > Stomach > Rumen... | reverse complement strand
CTACGCAGTCACCAAAACCAAGGCATCCGAACGTGCAGGAGTTCGGGCCGCCCAGAAGACCGCTGGCCGCATGGCAACTGGATGTGCCAAGATAGACATAACGCTTACTGGTCTGTTCGCAGGTTCCCTGACAGCGTGGAACCGCGATCTTCTTCTCCGGGACCGCAGCTTCGGTTCCCAGGATCGAGGCGATCTCACGGGCGCAATCCACGCCACCGACCGCACATAAAGCCGTATTGGCGCCGGGCTTGGTGAGATATTCCGCATATCCTTCACATCCGGCGAAGCCACAACCACCACAGTTGGCACCTGGCAAAGCTTCCAGGATCTTTTCCTTTGTCTCGTTCTTTTCCACGGCAAAAACTCTCGACACGAGGACGATCAGAAGTCCAAGCAGCAGGGCGAGCCCCAACATGATTCCGGTAGGTATCAGGATATTTACAAGTGATTGTGGCATATGCTTAACCTCCGAACAGATTCTCGACAAGTCCCTTGAAGCCGAGGAACGAAACCGCGACGAGAGAGGCCGAGATCAAAGTGATGGGAAGTCCCTTTAATGCTTCCGGAACGTCCGCTTTGTCGATACGGGACCGGACACCGGAGAAAAGGAACAACGACAAAGTAAAACCGATGCCGGCGCCCAGAGCGTTCACCATGGACTCGGCGAAAGTGTAATTGGAATTGATGTTCAGGATCGTTACGCCCAGAACGGCACAGTTGGTGGTGATCAAGGGAAGATAGATACCCAGTGCTTTGTGCAGCGGCGGCATGGACTTCTTCATGATCATCTCGATCATCTGTACCAGTGCGGCGATAACGAGAATGAATACCAATGTCTGAAGATATCCGAGTTTCAGCGGGTTGAGAAGCAGGTGCTGGATCGGCCAGGTGATGGCGGAAGCCACCAGCATAACGACCACAACGGCGCCGGACATACCCATGGCCGTCTTGAGGTTCTTGGATACGCCCAGGAAGGAGCAAATACCCATGAACTTGGAAAGCACGAAATTATCGACTAAGATCGCGGAGAAGATAATGATGAGAAATTCCTTGGTCATACATCAGTCCTCCTTCTTGTTGTTGCACAGATTGCAGCCGGCACAGGACAGGCAATCGTTGACGCTGCTCGTTCCGCACGGAGACGGTTCCTTGCCGGAACTGTGTTTCTCCTGCTTCTTCATGATCAGCTGCACCAGACAGATGCAGATACCGAAGACGAAGAATCCTCCCGGCGGCAGCATGAAGAACATCATGGGTTCGAAGACCGTTCCGAACAGCGGCAGCTGCATGTCGAAAAATGTGCCGCATCCCAGGATCTCACGGATGGACCCCATGAGAAGAAGAGCCAATGTGAAGCCGACGCCCATGGAAAAACCATCCAGGATACTCGACATCACCGGCTGCTTGCTGGCGAAAGTCTCGGCACGGGCCAGAAGGATACAGTTGACCACGATCAGAGGAATGTAAATTCCGAGAGACTCGTTGAGCGCCGGGAAATACGCTGAGATCAGAAGCTGCACGATCGTGACGAAAGTGGCAATGATCGTGATGAATGCAGGGATGCGGACTTTATTCGGGATGATATTCCGCAGAAGCGAAATGATCGCTTCGGAAGCCGTCAGGACGAACAGGACCGCCAGACCCATAAACAACGAAGATTTTGCGGAGATGGTCACGGCCAGGAGCGGACAGGTTCCAAGGACCAGACGCAGCGCCGGGTTCTCGAAAAGCACACCATTAAGGAAGATGTACTTGGGCGTGTATTTACTTTTCTTTTCAGCAAGACGTTCATCCGGTGAACGGTAGGTCACGTCTTTCATCTTATTCTCGCTCATCTGATCAACCCTTTCTCCAGAAATTTCTGGTAGGCAGCGCGTGCGTGATTAACGCATGCGGTGGCAGCTCGGGAAGAGATCGTCGCGCCGGACACGGCGGAGACGTCTTTGTTTAAAACGATTTCCGACTGGGTCGAAAGACCGGAAAAACCATCCAGGAACGGACGTCCTTCCACTTCTTTTCCCAGCTTAGGTGTATCGGAAGCCGCGGTGGCGATCACCATGATGATCTTTCCATCGGAACTTACACCGGTGGTTGTCTGGATCTGGCCGGCATAGCCGAATCCGGAATTCACGAAGATATATCCCAAAGCTTTTCCGTTCTCGTCGAAAGCGATATATGCTTCATCCGGAACGTCTCCGGTCTGCGCCAGTTCGGCACGGATATCGTCCGAATACTGGAATGTTTCGAAAGAACGGGCATCCGGGAAGATCGTGAGTTTTCTTTCCTGCGCGCCGGCTTCCTGCTGCTTCTCGATCTTTTCACGGGTCACGGAATACGTTCCCGCCAGAAGGAAAACACAGATGCCGCAGATCAGGGCGAGAAGGAAGGCCGGAAGAAGATCTTTGAATTTAAACTTTTGCATCTTCTTTCACCTCCCCGAACGGTTTTCCCATAGTCCAGTCATCGATATGCGGAGTCAGGATATTCATCAGGATAATGGAGAAGGAGACGCCCTCTGCCATGTTTCCGTAGTAACGGATCAGGAATGTCAGCACGCCACAGCCGATACCGAAGATCACTTTGCCCTTCACGGTAAGGGGAGAAGTAACATAGTCGGTGGCCATGAAGAATGCGCCCAGGATCAAGCCGCCGGAACAGATCATGTACCCGCACTCATGGAAAAGGTTTCCCCATGTGGAAAGCAAGGTAAAATCCGCGCTCTTGAAAGTGAAGACACTGGCATGCCCGAAGAAGAAAGTCAGGACTGCGAAGGTGCCGATATAAGCCAACGGGATCCATATCCGGATCACGTGACGGAAGAGAAGGTACAACGCCCCGATCAGGAGGGCAACGATGCACACTTCACCGATGCAGCCGGCTTTGTCTCCGATAAAAAGCTGCCACAAAGAGGGTGCGTCAGGTTTCCCGATCTGGGTAAGCGGGGTAGCGGAGGAGACCGCATCCACACTCTTCAGACTGTACCAGGCACCGCCCCGGACTGTCCACGAAGTCATCGCTTTCGGGAAAGCGATCACGAGAAAAATACGCGCCGCGATGGCGGGATTGACGAAGTTGTTTCCGATACCGCCGAACATCTGCTTGACCACAACGATGGCGAAACAGGCGCCGACGATCACCATATAGAGAGGAATCGTTACCGGAAGATTCATGGCCAGAAGAAGACCGGTCACTACAGCGGAAAGATCCGACAAAGTATTGTTGCGCTTCATGATGCGACGGGAGAGGTACTCGAATCCGATACAAGAACAGATGGACACAAGTGTCACCAGTATCGCACGGATCCCGAAATAATACCACCCGGCAAAAGTCGCAGGAAGAAGGGCAATGATCACATCCCGCATCAGGGACGTGGTCGTGGTCTTATCCCGCACATGAGGGGAATTGGATACTTGCAGTTTCATGACGGAGCAGATCCTCCTTTTTGTGCAGATTCAAGAAGAAGTTTTTTCTCCTGTTCTTTACGCTTGCGTTCCGCGCGGACCATGACCTTACCGTTCTTAATGCTCTGGGTAAGGAAGCGCTTGGACGGACATGCATAAGTGCAGCATCCGCACTCGATGCAATCCATTACGTGATATTTCTCCAGCATCTCTGTATCGCGCAGACGCGTGGCCTTGTCGATACCGCATGGGATCAGGTCCATCGGGCAGGAAGCGACACAACGTGCGCATCGGATGCAGGGTGACTCCGGAGGAAGCGTGGTCTCTTCACTTCCGAAGACAAGTATTGCGTTATTGGCTTTAATGATACCGTGATCGATACGGTCCAGCGCCACGCCCATCATGGCGCCGCCCATAATGATCTTCTTCGGTTCTTCACGCGTTCCGCCGGCCGCTTCAATGATATCCTTGATCCTTGCGCCGATCGGCACGATAAAGTTACCGGGCGTATTCAGGGCACTGCCGTCGAGTGTCATACGCTTACGGGTAAGCGGAACACCTTCCTTAAGATACAATCCGATGAAACGGAGCGTACTGACATTCATCACGAGTGTATGTACATCGATCGGAAGTTTTCCCGGAGGTACCTTCCTTCCGGTAAGGGTATAGATCAGCATCTTTTCCGCGCCCTGCGGATAGATGGTCTTCAATGTGCGTACTTCAATGTCCGCCTTCTTACCCGTCTTATAGACACGTTTCTTCAGTTCGTGAGAGAAGATACGTGTAACCAACGGCTTATTATCTTCCACGCCGATGAGTGTCTTCGGAATATCCAGCCACTTCATGACGCAGAGGATACCATCGATAATATCGTCCGGATGCTCGCAGATCTGACGGTAGTCCGCCGTGATATACGGCTCACACTCTGCCGCGTTTACGATCAAGGTATCCGGCATCTTGTTTCTCGGCGGATTCACTTTGATATAAGTTGGGAATGCCGCACCACCCAGACCGACCAGACCCGAATCACGGATCATCTGGACGAAGTCTTCGAACGACTCGATCTTCGGAGGTTTACAGAAAGGGTTGATCGTGTGATTAAAATCCGATTCGATCCGCACTGCCTCGACCGGCGTACCATTGGCGGAAACGACGTAATGTACTTCTTTCACAGTACCGGAAATACTGGAATGGATCGGCACGGACATCGGCTTGTCTGCGCGGCCCACCAAAGTGCCGACATCGACATGGTCACCCGGCTGCACCACACAAGTGCAAGGCGGTCCGATATGTTGCTGCATCAGCAGTTCGACCTCGGGAAATCCGTGCAGGTGAATAGAAGGAAGAACATCTGTATTCTTGTTCCCCAGAGGATGCACTCCTCCGGCAAAAGCGTGTAGCGATCGCAGCATGATGTGTACCCTGCTTTCTCCAGAATATATAACCATATTAACACATATTGAATGAAAAAAACGAAATGATTTTCATTTTGAATAACGTTTCTATGACAATTGAATCACAAGAGAAATGAGAAGGGCTTCTCCTGTTCCGGAAAAGCCCTTGCAGCTGTTTTTATTCGTATGCAAAAGAACTGTGCATCTTTAGTTGTAGCGGTTATCGTATTTGGCGGCCGCATTCCATAGGATCCACTCCGTGTAGCCGGCATCGTAGATTGCCTTGATCTCTTGCTTGACCTGATCCACAGTGTAATTCTGGTAGTTGGAGCCGGAGTAGCTGAAAGCCTGTACATATGGTCTTACCACTGCGTAGCCTTCCTGGGATGCTGAAGTCTTACCGGCCAGCAGGGCATTATACATGACTTCGTATGGATAGAAGTCCGGCTTATCGAAAGTCTTTCCGTTCAGACTGGTGTTGAGCGCATAGTGCGAAGGATACAACATCGGACAGACGGCATCCACACCGGTAAGTCCTACTGTATTCCAACCCTGACCGATCAGCTTGCCGTCCAGTTCACTGGAAAGGATGATGCCGAAAACGTCTGCGGTGATCGGAACACCGGTCGGATCCTGGATCTTTCTTCTTGCTGTCTGCAGGAAACGGTTGATGGCATCGATACGTGTCGGAGTGGTAGATTCTTCACCGAAGAAAGGCTTCTCACCACCCTTGGTGCTGATGGTCGGGAACCGGACATAGTCGAACTGGATCTCATCCACACCCTTGGCGATCGCTTCGTTCGCGATGTCAATCAGGAAATCCCATACTCGCTTATCGTAAGGACTTACGAACTGGTGATAACCTTCCAGACGGAAATGCATGATGTTGCCGGATGCGTCCTTGATCGCCATCTCCGGGTGATTCTTTGCAAGGGAGAGGTCGTTGAAGCATACGATACGGCCGATGACTTTAATGCCGTTGTCATGGCATTTCTGTACCACGTTCTCAAGATTATAAGCAGCCTGAATGTAACTGCCTTTCTCGTTCCACTGCTTGTTGCTTCCGTCTTTGTCGCACTTAAAGCTATAGAGCTTCATGTCTTTGGCGAATTCATTATCGCTGTTGAAAAGGATTCCGCCACCCTCATCCTTGAGGTCGATAACGAAAGAATTGATATCTGTCTTCTTGGCAAGTTCGATATTATTATCCATGCGCATCGCGGCGGCTACATATACGCCCTTGACCGCATTATGCTGCACTTCCTTGACCTGAGCCACGGCCGGAAGAGGACCCCAGTATGTCTCCGCAAGATCGTTGGCCGGGAGTTTCTCCTTGATATCGACACCGGCTATCGTTGTTTCCGATGGAGTTGTGGTCTCTTCTGTTTCAGAAGCAGAAGGATCAGAGGAATCCATCGTCTCGGAAACCGCTACTGTCGTTGTTGTGGTGGGGGTGCTCTTGGCAGAACCTCCCGTAGCATGCTTGACGATCAGGACAATGCCGCAGATGATATCCGCAACGAATAAAATAGCACATAGCCCGAACAGTCCGAAGATTATCTTTCTAAGCAGGCGGATCCTGCCTAATTTCTCTTGTTTTGTAAGTGGAGTGCCCATGTGTGATCCTTTCTTTCTGTAACCAACGGAATCATTATAAACATTATAAACATCCCTTGCAAGAATCGTACTTTTCTTCCTTGTTTCAAGTTGATTTCACGAGTAGGTCACACGTTGTCAAACCCCAAAATGAAATGATAAAATAAAGCTAATCCAATATCGGGGAGAGGTGATAGACATGCTGGAACGCAATTGCGCCGGAGGAATCGTTTTTAATGGGGATAACGTTCTGCTTCTGATGAATGAGAAGGCGGAATGGTGCTTTCCTAAGGGCGTGATCCGTACGGTGGAGAAACCGGAAGACGTAGCGCTGGAACGCGTTTCCTACGAAGCGGGCGTGAATGCCCGGATACTTTTCCCTGTCGGAAGGACCAACTATGAATTCTACTCGGTGACCCGTCAACGGCCGGTATGCAACAAGATCGTCTGGTATGTTATGCGCGCAGAGAACGATATAGTGAAACCGAACCCGGACCAGAATTTCTCCGACGGAGGATTCTACCCGATCGAGAAAGCGTTGGAGATGGTCACATATAGTCAGGATCGTTCGCTTCTTATGATGGCATACCAGCGTTACAAGGAGATGGTCTGATTGGGCAGGACAAGCTGGAAGACAGTGCAAGGTCCTGCCCGGATCGAATATGAGGTGAAGAAGTCCGTCTTTATCGCCGATGTGGCCCCGGTCACAAGCGGCGAAGAAGCGACGGATTTTTTGCGTAAGATAAAGAAAGAATTCCCGGATGCCAGACATCACGTATATGCATACCGTACCGGGGATGAAGTGGTGGAGCAGCGCTATAGTGATGACGGCGAACCTTCCGGAACCGCCGGCATGCCGGTGCTGGATGTGATCCTGCGTCAGGACCTTTCAGATGTGATCATCGTGGTGACGAGGTATTTCGGTGGCATCCTTCTGGGAACCGGAGGATTGACACGTGCCTATTCGACCTCCGCATCCATGGGCGTTTCCGAGGCCAAAGTGTGCACGATGGAGATGCTGGAACTCTTCCAAGTGAAAGTGGATTACTCGCTGGCGGACCGTCTCCGCTATGCGGCAGAAAAGCAGGGATATGTCCTAGGTGACATGATCTATGAAGACCGTCCGATCCTTCCGGTCGCCTGCAAGAAAGAGGAGAAAGAATCCCTTCTGAAGTTTCTGGATGATGTGACCTCTGCACGCGCAGAGGTGACGTATCAGGGAACGAAACAGATGATGCGTTAGTTTCAGTCACGAAGCCGGATCGTCGTAAGTTTACGCTTTGTTTTCTTTTTGTCGTATTTACGTTTTGCTTTCATCGATACAATAGGAACGTACGATGAGGTTGTATCTACGTGAAGAAAGGATCCGATATGAAGAGAAAAGTGGCGGCATTCGCCAATGCCTGGAGTGATGAGTATCTGATGACGGCCTTGAAAGGCATCCGACGCTGTGCCATCGAGAACGATGTGGATGTCTATTGTTTCGTCAACTATTCCTCCAATAACAGGGCAGACGAGAATGTGCAAGGTGAAGTCAATATCCTGAATCTCCCGAATCTGAAAGATTATGACGGTGTATTCCTCATGGGAAATACATTAAATAATGCAGGAGAACTCGACATGCTTCGCACCCGTATCCTGAAAGAAGACCTTCCTGCTGTATGTCTGGAATACGAAGTGGATGGAATCGACTGCATATGTACCGACAACTACAGTGGTATGTATGAACTCTGTGAGCATGTTCTCACGGAGCACGATGTCAATCGTGTGGTCTTCTTATCCGGGACGAAGGAGAATCAGGAGAATAAAGAGCGGCTTCGCGCACTACGCGACGCACTCAAGAATCACAAACTTTCTTTGGCTGAGGAAGATATTATTTACGGTGAATGGAGTTTCTATACGATCCAGCAGATCCTTCCGGACTGGCTGGACAGCCACCAGTTACCGGATGCATTTATCTGTGCCAACGATGTTATGGCTATGGGTCTGATCACGATCCTTACAAAACTCGGATATCAGATTCCGAAGGATGTGATCATCACCGGCTTTGACAATGTTTCCACCGCACGTACCTATATTCCGTCTTTGACGACAGTGGACCGTGAATGGGATGAAAGAAGTTACAGCAGTTTTCAACATCTGATCGATCTGATGGATGGTAAACCGAAGATCGGGATACGATCCTATCCTTCCAGGGCGGCGATCCGAGAAAGCTGCGGGTGTGAAGTTTCGAAAGAGATCCGCAAGCAGCAATCCGAGGCGATCAACCGGATCTACACGTTGCCGACGGAAAGAACGCTTTTCGACTGGCACCTGAGTGGACTGGATGAAGCCAGCACCGGAGGATTCAGCCTTCAGGAGATCCACGATGGATTGGCGGCCTTCTTCGAGAAGACGATGACGCGGTATGAAGGCGAGACATTCTGTATCTGTCTGGATGAAAGTTTTGTGGAATCCATATACAATCAGACGGAACCCAGATGTCTGAAATACGGTGAGCAGATGCACGTCCTTTATGCCAGAAGAGACCTCAAGACCATGCCGTATCAGAAGATCAAAACTTCATATATCTTTCCGGTATTTTCCAGCCCGGAAGAGAAAGGCAATCTCTACATCATTGCGCCACTTCATCACCTGAGCGCAAGTATCGGCTATGTGGTCTTCAAGAATCAGATCGAGGTGCTGGATACGTATTATCTTTATTCCTGGCTGAGACATCTGAAGATCGGATTGATGCGCAGCAGGCAGAGCATCATTATGGAGACCATGAACCGGCGGCTCAAGGAGATCTCCATCATGGATGAACTCTCCGGTCTGATGAACCGCAAAGGATATGAGCGTAAAGGCATTCCTCTTCTGGAACAGATCAAGAAAGAAGAGAAATCTGCGCTCATGATGGTCGTGGACATCAACCAGATGAAGGTGATCAACGACCGGTACGGACATCTTCAAGGAGATCTGGCGATCCGTCTGGTGGCCAAAGCCATAAAGGAAACAATACCGGCAGAATGGTACGGGATCCGCTATGGTGGAGATGAATTCCTGGTCATCGGGGAGAATGTTTTTGTGGATGATGGTTCCATTATTAAAAAACAACTTTGCAAAGCAGTGGAAAGCGAAGCAAAAGCACTAATGCTGCCGTTCAAACTCAGTGTCAGCATCGGTTCGGTACAGATGGATCCGAAGAAAGATGTCTCCTTGGATGAATACTTCAGTCTGGCAGACAAGGCGATGTATGAGATGAAGAAACATGCGCACATGGAGTCGGACGTGAAAAAGGACGATGTCGTTTTCTAGGTCGGAACAATCAAGAAATCAGTTAGTTTTTCGATGAGGAGGATCCTGAAGAAGGATCCTTCTTTCTGCTTCCAAGAGAGAAAAGCGCCGTAGCGATCTTATCGGAAAGAAAAGACAGACACAGGCAGATCGCCACGCCCCAGAGAAATACCAGGATCGGGATCTTCGGTGCATAAAGCATACGCTTGGTGTAGGTTCCCAACGCGCCGAAAAACATGCAGTGCCAGAACCACATATATACCGAGTATTTGCCAAGGATCACGAAGACACGGATGAGCTTCGTCTTCTCCAGAAAGCGCAGAAGTTCCACGACACAGAAGATAAAAACAGGTACATACAGAATATCTCCGTTCGCACCGAATCCGATCTTGAACGGTCCGATCTTCTTGAGGTAGATGATTTTGCTATAGAAGAATTTCCTGGCCATAAATGCCACGATGGCAAGAAGGAAAAACAGAAAATAGCGAAGTCCTGCAGGGATCTTGTCTGTACGCATCTTAACGCGTGAGAAGAAGTCGGATCGTGCGATCACATATCCGATCACGGCAGGGAAAGAGGTCAGCCAGCAGTTCGAAAGAACGAGACGGAAAGTATGCGTCCGTTCTTCGGCCGGAATCAGTCCGTAAAGAGGGGCGAAAATAAAATTCAATATCACGATCGAGAAAAGAAGGATATATGCGCTCTGGTCTTTGCTGATCCTGCGAAGAAACGGAAGAAAAAACATCAGGAATATGTAAAAGTACACATACCAGGCAAATTTCATGACATCATTTCGTACACCCAGCATCTCCCAGAAGAAGGAGTGTACATGGAAGGAATACACTCCTAGCGCGATAGCCAGGAGCAGTAATGGCAGTGATACGATCCAGTAACGTACAAGCAGGTTCTTGCTGCTCCGGAAAGATGCTTTCAGATCTTTCTTCTTACTGAAAAAGTACATATATCCTGTGATGAATGCAAAGATACCGACGCAGATCTTCGTCGGAGCTGTAAAGAATTCCGAGAACGTTTGCGCCCAGGAATAGGACACGTTGTCCGGATGAAAAGACGGGAACGAAAAAAAGTGGTGCACAAACATGAGAAGAATGGCGATGGCTTTCAGCACACCGGTCATTTCTCTGCTCCAGAAAGGTTTTATTTCTCCTTTGTGGGATTGTACTTTCTTTTCCTCCATCTGGCCCTCCGATCACATAACGTATGATACAACAATGTGTGGAATGTTCCAAGTGCAATTGATATAATGAAAAGGTAAATTCAGATGCGCAGAAAGCACCTGATTTCAGAGCATGGAGGTCCTTGTGAAAGAGAGAAAAACAAAGCAGGTCAACACTGGGAAAACATGTATTTCCGCCAGTAAATGTGGTGGATGTGAATACTCCGGAGTTCCTTATTCTGAACAGCTTGCGAAGAAAGAAAAACGGGTTCGGGATCTGCTTTCTCCTTATTGTCAGGTCCGCCCGATCGTGGGTGCCGATGAACCATGTTACTACCGGAACAAAGTGCACTGGGCATTCGGACATTTGGGTCCTCACCTGATCGCCGGCCGATATGCGGAAGGGTCGCATCGGATCATTGAGAATGAGGATTGCCTTCTGGAAGATCAGGAATGTGCAAAGATCCTGTCGGATATCAAGGAACTGGCCATCAAGTTTAAGATGCAGTCCTATGATGAGCGTACTAAGAGAGGACTTCTCCGACGAGTGCTTATCCGCAAGGGAAAAGCAACAGGGGAAGTAATGGTTGTGATGGTTCTGGCTTCTCCGGTCTTTCCCGGAAAAAAAGGTTTCATCAAGCAGCTCCTGGAGAAATATCCGTCGATCCGGACTGTGCTGACCAACATCAATACCCGTACGGATCCATGATCCTCGGAGACAAGACGATCTGTGAATTCGGAAAAGGATATATCGTGGATGAATTGCTTGGTGTGAAGTTTAAGATCTCTCCGGAATCCTTCTATCAGATCAATCACGATCAGACAGAGAAACTCTATTCACTTGCGATCGAGGCGGCAGGCCTTCGATCCGGGGAGAAGATCCTCGATGCGTATTGTGGGATCGGCACCATCGGACTTTGTGCTGCCGCATCGGTGAATACCGTTCGTCTGACCGGTGTGGAATTGAACCGTGCTGCAGTCGCAGATTCGAAAGAAAATGCAAAAGTGAACGGCATGGAGAAGGTTCGTTTCTTTGCAGCAGATGCAACGAAGTACATGATAGAGGCTGCCGCGCGAAAAGAATCGTATGACGTTGTTTTCCTTGATCCGCCCAGGTCCGGAACAACGCCTGAGTTCATTTCCGCATGTGAGAAACTTTCCCCCAAGCGGGTCGTATATGTTTCCTGCGATCCTGAAACACTCGCACGCGATCTGAAAGAATTCAAGAAAAAAGGGTATGCTCCACAATATGCAACGCCTGTGGATATGTTTCCTTTCACAAGTCACGTGGAAAGCTGTGTGCTTCTGAAACGAGTGCTCCTGAAGGCATAGAGAGTGTCTCCGGGCTGTCAGAGGCGTTTAATAGGCTAGGGCAATGTAATTCTAATGAGGGAGTTTAGCAAATGAGTGAGTTATGGGACGTTTATACGATAGATAGAAAAGAGACAGGAAAGACCTGTATACGAGGTGAACAGAGCAAACTGTCGGAGGAGGAGTTTCATCTTTGGGTCATGGTCTGGATAAAGAATCCCAATACCGGCAAATATTTGATTTCACAGAGATCTGCAGACAAAGACACGGAGCCGCTGAAATGGGAAACGGTCGCAGGGCATGCAGTAGCAGGTGATACAAGTCTGGATGCAGCGCTAAGGGAAGTCTATGAAGAAGTAGGAATCACTCTTGAAGAAAAGGATGCAAAAATACTTGCAACAAAGGTCGCTATGACCATAGATGGTAAGCGCTACAACTGGATCCGCGATTCGTATTATTGTGAAACGACTAAAGAACCGGATCTTGATCGGGCAACTACTAATGAGGTCATCCAGACAAAGTGGCTTTCTTTTGAAGAAATTAAAGATATGTATGAGCGCGGTGAATGTTGTCTCAACATGAGAGATCTGTATGGATTTGAATCAAATCCGGTACCCAAGGATGGGTATCAGGATATCATCGGTCAGATCGTAAAAGGCAGAATTGACCGTCCCCTGGGAAGTTACCATCCGCGGCACAGAGAGCTTTATTACCCGGTCAACTATGGCTATGTGGAAGGCGTCATAGGTGGCGATGGAGCAGAACAGGACATATACCTTCTGGGAGAAACTTCCGCAGTCACGGAATATGTGGGAAAGGTGATCGCTGTCTATCACAGGTACAACGATAACGAAACGAAGTGGATCGTTGTTCCTTGCGATGAAGAAGGCAATATACGTAGTGATATTGAGGTGCCGGATAAAGATGAGATCTACGCTAAGATCGCCTTTCAGGAACAGTTTTACAGTGGAGTTCTGGTGGGACTATAAACTTGTCTGTCCGGCAAACACTGTCATCAACTTGAAAAGTGATAGAATGAGATAGTAACGGATTGTCAATCACTGTGAAAACGAGGAAAGTAAAATGAAGAAAAAGATCATCGCGATCTGCATGACGATCCTGATGAGTGTGTCATTATGTGCATGTGGGGAGAAAGCGAAAGAGGAAAGTAACATGACAGAGAAAGAAGAAAAAAACGATCTTACTATCGGAATCAGCGAAGAAGAGAAAGGTAAGTTTGCAACAGGTATTCAAGCGGACGAAAATAGCGTCAGCATATCTGAGGAGAAGTGTCCGGAGATCTATTCGGAGACCCGGTCGGATGTGAAGTATGGAGAGTTTACGCACGGGACCTATTATTCGAAAACTTGCGGCATGGAAAGAGGATACTCCATTCTTCTTCCGGCAGATTACAGTGAAGAAAAGAAGTATCCGGTGCTCTACCTTCTGCATGGTATTTTCGGAGATGAGTTTTCTTTTTCTTCGGATGCAAGCAACAAGATCAAGGAGATCGTCGGGAACATGGCGGCAGATGGCCTGATCGAAAAGACGATCGTAGTGTGCCCGAATATGTTTGCCGCAACGGATCCGAACCAGAAACCCGGTTTTGACGCGAAAGCATGTGAACCATATGACAATTTCATCAACGATCTGGTAAACGATCTTATGCCGTATATCAAGAGTCAGTATTCAATCCGCGTAGGAAGAGAGCACACCTATCTTGCCGGATTTTCCATGGGCGGGCGCGAGACGATCTATATCACGATGAAACGTCCGGAACTTTTCGGCTATGTGTGCGCGATCTCGTCCGCACCGGGTGTTGTCTCGACGAAAGATAAATTCATGTCGCACCCCGGACAGATGGAAGAAAGCGAGATGAAATTCGCGGAAGACGCGGTCCGTCCGGATGTGTTCATCCTCTGTTGTGGTTCCAAGGATTCCGTAGTAGGCAACTATCCGAAGTCGTACCACGAAATACTTGAGGCGAATGGAACCGATCACATCTGGTACGAGATCGAAGGAGCGGATCACGATAACAACGCGATCCGAAGCGGCCTTTATAATCTGCTCCGGCAGATCTCAGAGAAGAAACAATAATAAGAACATAAAAACAGGACAAGGAGAACACAGATGAGGATTTTAGTTTTGAACGGAAGCCCGAAAAAGAAGAGTGATACATTCCGCTTGACCGAAGCATTCTTGAAAGGCTTGAACAAGGAACAGAAGCATGAGGTCGATGTGATCAACGTCATCGAGAAGAAGATCTCTCCATGCATGGGATGTTTCGGATGCTGGCAGAAGATGGATGGACATTGCGTGATCAACGATGACCAGAATGCGATCCTGGATCTGTATCGCAACGCGGATATCCTCATCTGGAGTTTCCCGCTGTATTGTTATGCGATGCCTTCTCATCTGAAGGCGCTTCTGGACAGAACGATCCCGCTCGTAAAGATGAAGATGGTACAGGAAGAAGACGGAACCGTACACCACGAAGAATTAGTGGATTTTTCGAAAAAACGTACTCTCGTGATCAGTGGCTGTGGATTCCCGGATTGGGAGGGCAATTTCGACGGATTGAGAGAGATGTGTAAGCACTGTTTCCCGGGACATGAGATCGTATGTGTGCCGGAAACTCCGATGCTGAATATTCCTGAGGCGGCACCTGTTGCAGACCCGCTTCTGGCACGGTTCGAAAAAGCCGGTGAAGAGTATGGACAGAATCTTTCTCTTTCGAAGGAGACGATCGCCTCTCTCGAGATTCCGATGATCCCGAAAGAAGCATATATCCAGATCGTGAATGCACGATGATTTTGCGGAAAAATGCCCCGTCAGCGAAGAGGTGCCCATGATCAGTGTAAGTGAATGTAAGAAATATATCCTTTCGGAAGGATCTGATCCGAAGCTTATGGATCTGTATATGGACGCGCACGCGCTTCCTGATCAGAAAGAACGCTATGCGAAAGCGATCGACCGCTTCGTGGACTTATACGGGGACAAAGAGATCGCGATCTTCTCGGCGCCGGGAAGAAGTGAAGTCATGGGCAATCACACGGATCATCAGCATGGTGAGATCGTGGCGGCGAGCATCAATCTGGATGCGATCGCGATCGTCCATCCGACAGACGAAGAAGTCATAAAGATCACGTCCGGCGATTTTGAAGAGATCGTTCTGGATGCAGAAGAACTCGCCCCGTGTCCAGGTAAGGAGAACGGTACGAAGTCGATCATCAAAGGTGTTGTCAGAGGATTCCTGGACAGGGAATATCAGATCGGCGGACTGGAAGCATATATCACCAGTGATGTCCTGATCGGGGCCGGCCTGTCTTCGTCGGCCGCCTTCGAGGTGCTCATCGGAACGATCCTCTCGGAACTGTTTAACGAAGGAAAAGTATCCGCGGAAGAAATTGCCGTGATCGGGCAGTTTGCGGAGAATGTTTATTTCGGAAAACCCTGTGGCCTTATGGATCAGATGGCATGCTCCGTCGGCGGACTGATCCATGTTGATTTTGCCGATCCTCAGCATGCAGTCGTAGAAAAGATCGACTTCGATCTGAGCGCTTATGGATACAGTCTGTGCATCACGGATACCCAAAGTTCCCATGACGATCTGACGGAGGAATATGCAGCGATCCCGTCCGAAATGAAATCGGTGGCCGGCTTCTTCGGAAGAGAATACCTGCTGGGTACGACGCTCGAAGAATTGATCCGCAACGCATCGGAATTAAGGACAAGATCCGGAGACCGCGCCTACCTTCGTGCGCTACATTTTGTAACGGAAAACGAGCGGGTAAAGAAAGGCGTGCAGGCTTTGAAAGACAAAGATCTGGAGTCTTTCCTCCGACAGGTCCGGCTGTCCGGAAGATCTTCTTTCGAGACACTTCAGAATGTATATGTTTCATCGGATGTGCGGCATCAGAATGTCTCTGTCGCATTGGCTTTGAGCGACGCAATACTAGATCCTGTCCGCAGCGCGGATCGTGTACACGGAGGCGGATTCGCCGGAACGATCCAGGCATTTGTTCCGGACGAGGATGTCGAGGCGTATCAGGAAACGATGGATCTTGTTTTCGGAAAAGACGCGTGCAAAGCGCTCAAGATCCGGCTGACCGGCGGAACAAGAGTGATAGGATGAAAAAAGGTGCCCGGAGATCGATATCCCGGGCACCGGAATTTTTTTTAGAAAACAATCGGAAAAATCATTTCAGAATGGCGGTCAGTTTCGGATCTTCCCGGATCAACTGCTTGGCCATTTCTCTATATTTTTCTTCGTGCAGATATGTGTGTCTGTGCGGCTTCATCTGTGGTGCCATATCAACGGCGTTACAGTAATCCGCTGCCTTCAGATCCAGTGTTGCGCAATACTCCCAGAAGCCGGTCTTGGTGAAGACGGTATCGATCCGCTGGTAACGGTGATTGCAGATCTTGCACATGATGTAAGTGGCAATGCCTACCTGAACACCATGAAGCTGCGGATGCTCCAGAAGCTGATCCAGTGCATGGGAGATCAGGTGCTCGCTTCCCGATGTCGGTGCGGAGGACCCACAGATCTCGTTGGCGATCCCGCTCATGGCCAGGGAGTCCAGAAGCTCTTTCAGAAAGAGGTCATCGTTAATGGATTCGAAAGGTGTCCGAACGAAAGAATTGACTGCTTTCTTCGCGATCATAAAGGCGAAATCATTTACTTCCGTGTATCCCAGATCTTCTTCATGCTGCCAGTCATATGTGGAAGAAATCTTGGCTACCATATCGCCGATGCCGGAATACAGGAAACGGACAGGCGCGCTCTTAATGACTTCCGTATCGACGAGGATCCCGAATGCAAGCTTCGCCGGAAGCGATCTTCTGTGTCCGCCGATCGTCAGCGAGGCGCTGGAACTGGAAAAACCATCGGAGGAAGAACTGGTTGGCACACTGATGAAAGGAATATGGAGGATGAAGCCGATATACTTGGCCGCATCGATCACCTTGCCGCCTCCCATGCCGATGATCGCCTGGGTCTTATTCGGGAGCTGGAAAGCCAGGTTCGTGATGTCGTTGAAATCGACCGTATCCATCTCCTGATGGTGGAGGATCGTGACTCCGGCATCTTCACAGGAACGGAAAACTTTCTCGCCGAACATGGCGATCAGACCGTTTCCGAAGAGTATGGTCACTTCTGTGAGACCGGCATCTTTCAGGTATTCGCCGATCTTTGCCGTGACGCCTTGTTCGATCTTCAGGATCGAAGGGATCGAGATATGATCTTTATTCATTTCAGTACCTCCTTCACTACGTTGAGCAAGTCACTGAATTGGTCGATCTTCGCGACTTCGGCATCGATGGTTCCAAAACCATAAGCAGCGTGAATGAAGGGAAGACCGGCTTTCGTGGTCGCATCGTAATCGCTCTGGATATCCCCCACATAGCAGGCGGAAGTTAACTTGTTCCGCTCGGCCAGAAGCTTGATGTTTTCGTCCTTCTGGAGGAAATTATTGCCGTAGCATTCGATGTCTTCGATGAGACAGGACGGATCGCCCCACGCGATCTTATAGTATTCCAGAAAGGCCTCGATATAACCGGCCTGACAGTTGCTGACGATATAGAGATGGTAGCCCGCTTGCTTCAGTTTCTCCCAAGTCTCTACCACCTCGGGATAGAGAATGCCACCGTGTTCGCGAAGATATTCGTTCTCGTAATTCTCACAGGCTTCACGAAGCGCATTTCTTTGCTTTCCTTTTCGGGTGTAGGTGAAGAGGGTATCGGCAATGACATCCATCGGTTTTCCCATGACGCTCTGGATATCGCTTCGGGTGACTTCTTTTTCGAAGCCGGCCTCGTGGA
>Ga0247611_10005001_pt1 | contig 17980 bp, 9 predicted proteins | sample 177DNAGHGhighgp2_FD_192422 | JGI IMG/M metagenome (GOLD analysis project Ga0247611, IMG submission 192422) | Sheep rumen microbial communities from Palmerston North, Manawatu-Wanganui, New Zealand - 1770 DNA GHGhigh gp2 | ecosystem: Host-associated > Mammals > Digestive system > Stomach > Rumen ... | reverse complement strand
CGCTATTACTTCTCACTGCAATCTATTGTGCAATATCGGCACACTTACTACACTAACATGCAGCCAGAATCTTCAAAAGAAAGCTACCAGCATCTAGTAGCTTTTTTCGTTTTTAAATACTATCTGCCCAATCTTTTTTGAACCAATTTTCAAACTTTGATATATGTCATGTATCCATCAATATAATTCAGCTACATCATGCCAGGTTGCCATAATCTATTTTTGAAAAAATTAAAAAATCTGATTTAAATGATTTGCGTTCAATTCAAAAAAACAAGGATTCTTAAGAATTGAAAGAAAGAATAATTCTAATTTAATAACTTTTTGCAAATAAAACCCTTCACTTACTCTCCTTTCAACTAATCATATCTACTCATTTATCATCTTGTTTTATAAATCACTCGTTTGGAATACATCTGATAGTTGCCTTCGTTTCATTCTGAATTCTTTCTGCAATTTCAGCCGTTCCATCCCAATGAGCAAAAACGAATCCTTTCTCTATCTTTTCTTTAAATTCATCGTAAGAATCTACATAATAAGTATGTTCTTCTCTAAATGATCTATTTTTCTGAAGAAGTAATGTCTGAACATCATGCAACATTTTTTCCATATTTTCAGAAAATTCTTCGATAGTCATTTGGACTTTTTCTCATGTAGCTCTCGTAAATACTTCGATTTTTCAATTTTCTAAATCACGTTTTCCGATTGTAATTCTCAAAGGTACTCATTTCATCTCTCGTTCATGAAATTTCCATCCTGGAGTTTTCTGTGTATCATCATCCATTTTTCGATTCAGTTTTTTCCTCATTTCTGCATATTTGCTAGAGAATGTGATATAAGTCTGATCCAATTTATCAGTAAGAGATTTCAAGAATGATTTAATCTCTTCCAAATCTTCTGCAGTCTTGAAAATTGGAACGATTACCAAATGAATTGGAGCTAATGCAGGAGGTAGAACCAAACCTTGATCATCACTGTGTGCCATAATCAGATTTCACATCAATCTCGTACTTACTCCCCAAGAGCTTCACCATACATACTCTAGTTCATTATTTTCATTCGTGAATTGTACATCAAAAGCTTTCCCAAAATTCTGACCTAAAAAGTGAGATGTCCCTGCTTGCAATGACCTAAAATCCTGCATCATTGGTTCAATTGTATATGTTTCCAATGCTCAAGCAAAACGGTCATGTGCTGGTTTTCTACCAACTACAGGAGCAGCAGCCAAATATGATTCAGAGAAATCTCTATATACATCTATCATTTTTTTTGCTTCATCATTTGCTTCTTCTGCAGTAGCATGTGCTGTATGTCATTCCTGTCGAAGGAATTCTGCAGAACGAAGAAAAATTCTAGTTCTCATTTCCCAGCGAACTACATTTGCCCATTGATTGAGAAGAAGAGGTAAATCACGATAACTAGATATCCATTTCTTGAAACTATCCCATATAATTGTTTCAGAAGTTGGACGAACTATAAGTTCCTCTTCAAGCTTAGCTTCTGGATCTACTACTACCCCACTTCAGTCTTCAGCATTTTTGAGTCTATAATGCGTAACTATTGCACATTCTTTAGCAAAATGCTCTACATGATCAGCTTCTCTACATAAAAAAGATTTTGGAATAAAAAGTGGAAAATAAGCATTCTGGTGTCATGTATTTTTGAACATTTGGTCTAGTACATCATGAATATTTTCCCAAATTGCATATCCATATGGTTTGATTACCATACACCCACGAACTGATGAATTTTCAGCGAGTTCAGCCTGTTGAACCAAGTCATTATATCGTGCAGAATAATCTTCTACTCTAGTTGTTATTGCCATAATATTTTAAGTTAATGAAAAGTAAAATTTAATTTCAAATCTCCCCTAGCCCCTCTTTATCAAGAGGGGAAAATCTTATTATATATTATTTCCCCTTGATAAAGGGGATACGGCGAAGCCGAGGGGATTTACTAAAAGCTCGAGGGGACATGGACTATATATTTCCACTTCATTTCTTGGATTACTAATTCATAAAAAATTTCAAATCATAATTTGATTATATAAATGCTGAATTTGTTTTCAATCTTTACTTTATAAAAAATTCAATAGTTATAATTCTTAACACTAATTAAATCTTGAAAAACTTAAATTTATATAAAGAAAACCCATTCAATAAAAAAAGCAAACACTACAATAACTAATTTAATTTAGCTGAATTATCCTTTCTCCATTGAACTATTTCTTCAATATTTCAACTCAATAAAACATTTGGAACTTCAAATCATTTTACATTCTCTGGCCTAGTATAATTTGGTTCTTCCAGATTATGCATATTCTCCTTTAACGAATAACTTTCATTTTGTCGACTTTCAGATTCTTTAATTACTCACGGAATCATCCTTGTAATAGATTCAATCATCGTCATTGTCGCCACCTCTCATCACAAAAGAACAAACTGTCAAAGTGAGATTTTTTGAAATTGCTCTGGATAATATTTTTGCATATATAATTCTCGACGATAATCAATTCATTCATACCTTCCACATACAAAAATTAGATGTTCTTGCTTGGAAAATTTGTATGAATATCTCTGATTAAAAACTTCTTTTGCCGGAGATGGAAAAATAATTTTAAAATCAGAATCTCTTAGTTTATTTATTTTTATAATTGATTCTACAGCATCAATTATCGGTTCAGCTTTGATAAGCATTCATGCTCATCATCAATATATTTCATCATCGATTTGCTGATGCTTGTCTTTACAGAACTGTCTAGGATTGCAGAAATTTATCTTTAGAATTCATTTTTCTTGTGCCTTTTTGAGTAATGAAGTAGAAAAAAATGAATCAAATATTTCAGGGAAAAGTGATATTAAATGAATGTTCATCACAAAAAATATTTATAAAATCCTCTCTATCAAATAGATGGTAATATTTTATAATAAGAATACAATAAAAAATACAATAACTTGTTATTGACTAAAGATTTCCACAGAAGATAAAGCATCACTTATAGTATCAAAACATTTTCAATTACGAATAATTTTTATATTTCATCATTGTAATTGAATATCCCTTACAATAACTTCATACAATATTTTAACAATACTTGTAATATTACGTTTTCGCTCTTCATAATAGCTAACTCCTCATTTTTCTTTTAAATTTTTTATTTTATCCCATTTATGATTCCTTATTTCTCTAGATACAGTTCAGAATAAAATAGAATTGAGTGCTCCTTGAGCTGAAGCTAATTTTTCAACGGCATTATCATAAATAGTTTTTATCTTACTGTCAGATATATCTATTATTATAGTTTTTCAATCCTTTTCTATAGAATTTAATAAAATATCATTTGCAATTCAAGGAGAATATTTTGGTATATGTTTTTCTGTTACTTTTATAAATTGTATTTTTTTTCAATAAATTTTTGTAAAATATCTAAAAAGTTCAGATAATCATTTTTTGACTGATATTCCTAACGATTTATTTGTTACTTCTATTTCTTCATTATTTTGTTTTTCATGATATTTTTGGCTATCAGTGTTAACAATTGTTGCTCCAAGATTTTCAATTTCTCCTTTAATACCTACAAAATTATCAAAATCTGGTTCTATTTTATTTTTTTGATCTAAACATGAACACATCACCATCATTTTCACATTAAACTAAAATAGATATACCCGAATTATACACAAAAATCTTAAAAAAATCAAAAATCTATATACTTTTTACTTCATATTATTACGTCTCTCTGCTTCCAAAAATATTTTATACCAATACGTATAATCAAAAGCCGTAAATATAGATTCCAGATATATAAATACAACCAATCAAACAGACACCAAAATCCACGATATTACCTCAATAACAGTATTTCCTATTATATTCATTTGAATACAAAAAATCATTATGATTAAAGGAACTCAGATAGCAATACCTGAATTTATTAAAAATCTGCATCTAATTATTGCCTGTCTAAGAAGTCCTCTCAACGTTAATCATAAATTAGACAAGGCAAGGCTCATACTCTTAATTACAGCATCCCATGCTGAATAATCCTTTAAAACAATATAATAATTAACATACGGCCAAAATACAATTTTTCCTAACACACAAGTAATCCATATAATAAATACTGTTATAATTACAGGATTATTCAAATATCAAAGCATCCAGAATCTGACCGCAAAAATGAACACAGACCACATACTTAATCACCACATATTTACTCATCCAAATTCTGCCATAATTCACCATTTTTTCCATCATTTCACAAATGCTGTTGCAGTTCTCATATTTGGATTATCAACACTGTATAACAAAGCCTGTCTTCATATTGGTCAGAATATTGATATTCACAATAGAAATATTATAGCAATTGATATTATAAGCCATAAAATATTAAATCTCTGGATAGCATTTACAAAATAAACAAGGGCATTAGATATATCTACTCAAGAATTATATTTTATATTTACGATTCAATTTATAAAATAAATAATTCAATAAATCTGATAAAATGTATATGAATATGACGTCAAAAGTGCAAGCCTGATAATTCTAGGCCTGTCAATTAATATTTTAATTGTCTCTTTGACTATTTGTTTTAACATTTATTCATAGATTTTTTGATAATGAAAATTATTTTTCTTCATTTACTCAATGACATTTTTTATATTTTTTTCAGCTTCCACATGGACATGGATCATTTGGTCTAACTTTTTTTCTTGTTGGTAAAATTACTCATTCACTTGGTCAAGACTTTCAAATATCATCAGCATCAAAAACTTCTACTCAATCTTCATCCTCAAATATCATTTTTCTTGGATCTCCACTTGTTTGAGCGACAGCCTTGTTTCAGGCTTGGATAACTACTTTACCATCTTTTTTAGAAATCTGAACAGGAACTTTTCATCAGAATTGTTTACTTGCTTGTTTCAATTTTTCCATCACTTCTGGATTATCTTGAACCATCTCAAATAACTGATTTTGCATTTCTTGCTGTTCAGCGACTCTACGATAGTCTATTCTCATTAATTTAATCGTAGCATCCGATTTTATATTTTGTATTAATTGTTCAAATTTTTCAAAAGATTCTTGCTTATAAACGATAAGTGGATCCATCTGAGCATATCACATGAATCATACTTTATCTTTGAGATACTGCATATCATCGATATGAGCTACTCGAAGTTTATCAATTACTTGTAAATTCACATCTCTCAGAATATTGAAAAGCAGGTTTTGATCAAAATTTTCTCGAGTTTCAGTGAAATATTCTACTAATCTACGATCTAAACTATTTGCAAGTGTCTTGAAATCCATCTGTTCGTATTCAGATTTTTGTTTTGCATCGATTTCTAGTCAAAATTCTTTATTTAAAACTAATAATAAATCTCAAACGCTTTGTCATGTAGCTTCTGCTGTAGAGATTTGCGTATTCAAAATTTCTTGAGAATCTAGCATAAACTGTTGTTTAGCTGTTTTTAACCATTCAGCTTTCTTTTCTTCATTTTCATTTGCTTCAATTATACTATCTCTCGTGAAATAAATTCTCTTTCTTTGTTTATCGATTACAGAATCATAGTCAAATAAGTGTTTTCTAGTACTGAAATGCCGAGCTTCAATTTCTTTTTGTGATCTAGTAATTGCTGATGTGAATTGTTTTTGAGTTAATTCAAGATTTGCTAAGTCTTCTTTTGAAAGTAACATTCCTGCCATAGCTTGGATTCTTTCTCATCACATTTTTCTCATCAAAGTATCATCCAAAGCTACAAAGAAAACTGAAACTCCAGGATCTCATTGTCTACCGGCACGTCCACGTAACTGATTATCGATTCTTCTAGATTCATGTTTCTCAGTTCAGAGAATGAATAATCCATAATGGAAATCTTTCTCTACAGATTCTTTAGTTCATTCAGTATCTAGTGTAATTTTTGCAAAAACATCAGTTTGTTCTTTCTTTTTACTATTAATTTGGATATTAATTTTTACTCCATCCTTTGAAATACTTGATTTTTCAGCTTTTGTGATATCATCATTTTCAAATCAGAATTGATTTTTTAGTCAATCGATAGTCAAATCATATTCTTTTTTGGAATATACATTAAATTTTACAGTAGTCTGATTTTTTAATTGTTTCCCGCACCATTTAGCATAATTATCTGCCATTTTTTCGTTTAATCAGTCTTCCAATTTAATATCGGTTCCACGTCATGCCATGTTTGTGGCTACTACAACTGATTGGTATTTACCAGCATTTGCAACGATATGAGCTTCTTGTTCGTGAAATTTGGCATTCAAAACGTAGTGAGTGATTGCATCTTTTTCAAGGATACGAGAAACATATTCAGATGTGGCAATATCTGCTGTTCAAATTAAGATTGGCTGTCAGATTTCGTGATAAAATTTAATATAATCTTTTACAAATTTCCACTTTATTTGTTGGTTATAATAAACTTTATCATGTTTATCTACTCTGAGAATTGGTTTATTTGTAGGTACAATTACAACTTCGAGTTCATAAATTTTTTGGAATTCTTCAGCTTCAGTGGCAGCAGTACCTGTCATACCAGCTAATTTTTTATATTGTTTAAAAAAATTCTGATATGTAATTGTAGCCATAGTCTGAGATTCACGTTGAATTTGCACATTTTCTTTAGCTTCAATAGCTTGATGAAGTCATTCACTGAATCTTCTTCATGGCATCGTTCTACCTGTATGTTCGTCCACGATAAGAACTTCACCATTTGAAACAATATAATCCACATCTCTTATATACACAGCTTTTGCTCTAAGTGCATTTTCAATATGGTGTATTTCTTCAAATCAGAAATCTTTATAGAGATTTTCTACATTCAAAAGTTGTTCTAATTTAGCAATTCATTTTCCACTTAAAGATGCAGTTTTTGTCTTTTCATCGATATAGTAATCCCCATCTTCTTCTTGTTCTTTTGGCTCATCATTTATTAGTTCACTCAAAAGTCACTTTGAAACTCTTTTCTTTCCACTACATGGAGTCAGCATATTTACGATATTTGCGTAATATGTATACTTTTCTGTAGGTTCTTCTCTAGCTTCAGAAATGATTAATGGAGTTCTAGCTTCATCAATCAAGATTGAATCTATTTCGTCGACAATTGCAAAATTCAGAGGTCTCCAAATCAGATTTCTTCTTTCCATTGTTTGAACTAGATTATCTCTCAAGTAATCAAATCATAATTCAGAATTCTCAACATATGTGATATCTTTGGAATATTCTTCTCTTCTTCTCTGTAAAGGAGTTCATTTAACTACACTTCCAACCGTCAATCCAAGCCATTGATACAAATATCCAATCCATTGAGCATCACGAGATGCTAAGTAATCATTTACAGTCACTACATGAACTCAATTTCCAGATAATGCATTTAAATATACAGGAGCTGCTGCTACGAGAGTTTTTCATTCTCATGTTTTCATTTCAGCAATTTTACCTTGATGGAGAATAATTCCTCAAAGAAGCTGAACATCATAAGGAATCATATTCCAAGTTTGCTTTTCTCATTTTACGTCGTAAGTATCTCATACCATTCTTTTACAAGCCTGTTTTACTACAGCAAAAGCTTCTGGAAGGATATCATCAAGAGTTTCTCATTTAGTTAATCTTTCTTTAAATTCAGGTGTCTTAGCTTTAATCTCGTCATCAGAAAGAGTTTCAAATTTGTCGTATCGTTCATTGATTTTATTTACGATAGGTCGTAAAGTATTAATTTGTTTTTGATTGTAATCTCATCAAATTAAATTAGTTAATCGGTCAAACATAATTCAGTAAACAAATTGAATATAAAATCTTTGACTTGCTAAATTCTAACAAGTTTAATGATTATATTAATCCTGATTAATAAAACAATCTGAAATTTTAAAAAATTTTTATATTTACCTTTTCTTATGTTGTGTATATAATTAAAACAAAGTCAAATTAAAATCTTCAAAATTTATTTATCTTTTTTGCTTTTTTTTAAATAGTGAATATAATTGTGTGTTTTATTTAAGGACAAGAATATTAAATGAAAAAAAAATTATTTTCATTTATTATATTTATGCTAGTATTTTATGTATCAAATATTTATTTTTTATATGTAGAAGCAGCATGAAAGCAGCAACCTGAAATATGTAATTGACCATCAAAAACAATGTCACTATACTTCGATTTTCAGTCTGAAGCAATAGATATTTTGCTATGATCTAAAGTAAATTCAATGCGTTATTCTGCATCTTTTGGGAATTGAGGATTATTTACCAATGAAATATTAACCCTAAAATGAACTACTGCTATAGATTTAATAGCATCAAGTATTGTATGAAATGCCAAAGCTTTTGTATCAAATAGCATCACATCAGTTATTTTACTTGCACTCACCTCCCAATCTGTGATTCAATCCAATCTAGAATGATTCGCCATTTTATTTGCTGACAGGCCTATAGTCAGAGATTACAAAACAACTCTTGACATAGAAACTGAACTATTCAACGTAGCTTATTTTCGTTCAAAAGAAATCGATTTGACTCAAAGTTTCAAATCTGATTTATTAGATAAATTATATGAACTTATAAAAAAATATCAAAAATTATGATTGCTAGAAAATTGAAATAGTATAAAAAAATCTGAATCCATGGCTGATATTCTATTGGATTTGGTAGCTATGAATACAGCAATGAAACACTTTATCTCAGTTTGATGAAATTTATGAACTAGTGCGTTACAAAACTATAATTGATGTCTATGAAATTATAATAATTGTACCAGAGATCTATCCATCATAAAATTTAGTAATACTGCCATAGAAAATCTATACAAAGATTATAAAGATGTCAGAGCTTTTGGTGAATGTAATTCTTATGCCTCATTTTTTAAAAGTAATATAAATAATGCTATAAAAAACAACAAAGAAACAACAAAATCTGCAATTAATGACATAAATAATGCAGCAAAAAGATTAAAATGAGCTCTTATATGAAATCGCAATTGAGAATCTCCAAAAAATCGCTGTAATATATCCGACTACGAAATGGCTCAATTACAAGCATATCGATGATGAAATTTTAAATGCACCAATTCATTAATAAACAGTAACATATCCTCAGCTTTACTCGAAACTAAAAAATATTTCAACGACAAAAAAGCACAAAGATGACAAAAAGAAAAGACAGAAACTATTTTAAAAAAATCAACCAAACCAACCTCAAAAAATATCATCATGTGAGATATTCCTTCGATATTAGCAAACAAAAACACAACCTCAGAAAAAAAGCAAATTCGATACAAAATATATTGAGAAAACACCTCATATAATCCAAATTTCTCAATAGAATTAAATTCAGACTTTCTTGAAGATTTTTGATATATTATAGATCAATATTGACAGTCTCAAGAAAATGCAATAACATCGGATCTATCTGACTTATTTCCTAAATGAAAATGACTACTAGATCAAATAGATACAACAATAAAAAATACAAATATTCTAGAATGAAATTTACAAGATATAGAAGATATACAATGTTCAATGAATTAAATTTTATTTTATTTTTATATAAATAATTATGAAAATCGGAAATATATTCACAAAAATAGTATTATTCGGAATTATTATATTTTCTAATTGCTTTTGTATTGCCTCACGAAAAGATTCTGCTTGTAATATTTACAACATACAAGAAAAGTGATGTAACACTATTTCCAAAAACTATAATGAACCGTTTTGCATCACAAATTTTAATAATAATGATTTTGATGCATCTGATGTTAATTATGCAAAAACATGTCTCATTCCCGCATTAGTTAATAAATTATCACAACCAAAATTTAATAAAATTAGTACAAAAGATATAATCGAACAATATTGTAAAACCTTATTATGAGAATCTAATAATTGAAGGATTTATTTTTCAAAGCCAAGTTCCCAAACTGATAGCTGGGATTGGCAACAAACATTTGATTCTCATCAATCTTTATTTGTTTACGCCTTATGCTCATCATTCAATGAATCATGATCTACACCTTTTATTGATTGAAAACCAACAATTTTACAATCTTTCAAATGAGATATAGCTGAACTATTAAAACTCAATCAAAAATCAGATTGAAAAGATTCATGCTCTCTTAACCAAGATTACTGACTATCAAATTGTGATATGTCTATCTACGTTAGCAAAATTTATGCATGAATTATGTCCGACTTATTTAAGATAAAATACGCTCAAATATTTCACGTAAACAAATCTGAAAATTTTGAGGCAGAAAAAGAAAAAAAAGCCTTAGATTTCATAAATGGATATTATCAAATAGATTACAAAAAATATGAAGATTTTGAAAACGAATATCCAAAAACTGCAACTATACTAGCATCAAATCAAAAATATTATAAAGATGTATTAGATTCTCTAAAAATTATAGATAATTCAAATCTAGCAGATATTGCAAAAGAATCCGAATGTCCTACCACATGAAATATGACAGGAATCAATTTTATATCTTGCGCCTTACACTCATCTCAAGGGGAAAAGATCTCCCTTTCTCCTTCATTTTTAACTCTACTTTATAATGAGATTTTACATTATCGTTTATTCTTTTCTTACTATGAGAATTTAGCGAAATCAACTCAAGAAAGTGATACAAAAATATTAGAATCAAAAATATCAGATTTTAAACAATATTTTAATATACAAATGGAAGCTACAAAACAAACACAGCATGATTTTGAAGATTTGAGCATGACTTATCCTTTACATATCCGAATACTATTAAACACAGAAAAAGCTGAAAATTTCAGAAATACAAGTTTATCAAAAATTATAACATCTTTTTATTCCCTATCCGAAAAACTACAAAATGTACAAATACCAAATAGCTAAATTTAAAAAATTATTAGTTCGATGATTCCTGGGGTTCTTTTTTTCCCAAGAATATGTTTTATGATTTAATTTAAGCGAAGAAATCAAATCAAAATTTCAATGATTTTACAATAAAGGTTTCTCAGATACATACATCACAAATTCGTATTCCCCTACATTTTCCAAAGATCCCTTTAATGATGCTATATCAAATATTGAAGACAAATCTATGCAATTAAAAATAGCTTGATCTCAATATATAGAAAGAATTTTAATAGAAAAATGATGTTACCTATCTCAAAAAAAAATTCGAAGTATTTTATACTATTTTGTACCAGAATTTAGAACAGAATTAGCCAGGAATTTAAAACAAGATCTTTGAGATTATGATAATAGAAAATACATAATTGATGAGAATACTGTTATAGATTACTGTTCAGAATACTATGCATGCGAAAATTTTAATTGATACAATTTCTGACAAAATGATTATAAAAGAATATCAGCTAGCAGTCCTGAAGATTTAAAGACAAACTGCCAAGAATTTTTCCAACAAAATTATATGGAATGAAAAAATAACGAGCAAATAAAACAAAAGATAGAAACAACCCAACTATGAATAGATAAATATCGAAACAATAGTACTGATGATTCTCCATATGATATTATGGTTGATCTGGGAACCCTAGCAAAACTACTATATCATGATGCTCAAGAACCAATATCTCCCGTTTTTTACAATATACCGGTATTTTCCAATTCAAAAAAAGCTCTAAAAGAAAGTAAAGAAGGATCTACAAAAGATTCAACTGTTTTTCCAAATAATTCTACTCCAAGAGATTTAACAATTTGATGAGAAATCATAAATTGAGTATCAATATGATGAGACTGAGATGGCACACAAATAATATGAAATAATAATTGAAACATACAAACTAACCAAGATTCTTCATCACAAGATACTCAAGATTCAACACCAGACATCAGTAATGACATTAAAATAGAGTATGATAATTTAATAGAATGACTAAATGCTCTCAGCATCAAAGATAGTAAATCTAATCTATATAATAATATATGTGAAGATCCTGAAGACGAAATCAATAACAAAAATACAAACAATATTTCAAACGATACAGATAATTCTGATTTTTCTGAGTTATCAGACGACGAATATCAAGAAATCATAGATTATATGCTAGATTCTGTGGATAAATATTCAACATTACCTGAAGATAAAGAAAAAGAAATAGAAAAATCTGCATGAGATACAAGTAAATACATATTGGATGATTCTTCAAGCCAACTTGAAGATTCTGCTAATAAAATAAAAAACTGCCGAAAATCTTGCGAATGACTTCGTATAGACCAAAAAGCATCATGTATGCTCAAATGTTCATGCTGAGAAATTAAATCACCTATTTTCAACCCAAAAGACACTCCCTGACTATGACCAATTTATATAATCAAGTTCTGTAGTGTCCCTTGAGTTGATACAAAATTCTCAGTTTGATGAAAAAGAATACATTCTATCGAAGAATGATTAAAAGAAATTTTCTGAGTTGTAGATAAATTATCTAGAGAAGGAAGACTTGGAAAACGAACACAACAATATGAATTCCTAGATTCATCAACCAAAAAAATAAAATTTGCAGATTCCTTTGCTTTCACTATTGATGTAGAACTTGTAGATATAGCTAACCGTATACAAACACATTCAGACCAATACAAAGAAAAAAAACTAAAAGATTTCAACAACAAAACTTTATCGAATTATAAGATATCAAACCCTTTAAATAATCCTGTATCAAAAAATTCTTATGCTATAGTATGATATTTGTGAGAAGATATTTCAGATTACACAAAATGAGCAAATGCAGATACCAACAGGGATGCTTTATCCGATTTAAATCAAGATTCAAAACCTTTATTTAACGAAATTGATAATTCTACTTCTAATCGTTATAATAGTTTATCAGAATATATTTGAAATTTAATGGATCAGGAATGAACTTTACGAAAACAAACTTCAAAATATGTTTCAGATTTAAATATCTATACAAAAGAATTGAAATCAAAAAAATAAGAAAACATACGTTTCACCGTTATTTTTTTAGAAATGATTTATTATTTTTTCATTGTAAGAACTTTTCTGAGCCTTCCTCTAGTCCATCCGTTAGCAGGTACATAAACCATTTCAGAACCTCCTGATGGAGTTTTGATGAATCTATATCCATCAGGATCTACTCTAAGTCTAGTTTCCCAACAAACTTTTCTACCTCTAAGAAACCAATGATAAGTATTTCATTTTGGATTAGTCATCACTCAAATAGCTCCCCATTCTTTTCCATCATTTAAGTCCAGTCTTCTCTTTGGATATTCAAATCTTTTAGCTCATTTAGTTCTACTAGCTTGTTTTTGAAGCTGAGCTTTCTTCTTGGCAATACCCTGTTTATTTGTTCTTGAAGCCATTTTTAATATTAATTATAATAAAATCTGAATGGTCAGCTGGCAACGAGGATCGAACTCGTGACCTCACCCTTACGAGGGGTGCGCTCTACCGACTGAGCCATGCCAGCATTTCCCTGACATGAAACTTATATCAAATGAATTGGGATTTTCAAGTGAAATTTAATTTGATATAATCAAGCACACATTTCGTATTTTGTCAATTCAAAATATCGGGGAAAGTGGTCAGATTTTTGCTAAAATGAGAAAATGTGAGTATAATTAGAACAAGTTGAATAAATTTTTAGATTTAAATTTATACAAGAAGATGAAAAAACTGATCAACCTAATAGCATTGGTAATGCTAGTAAGTACGAATGTGCTTACACCATTTAGTTATGCAAATGCAGAGATTTCTGGAGAGAATCCTGAAAACGCAGAGGAGAAAGAAGAAATTAGTTCACTTTTAGAGAATGAAAATGAATGATGACTAGGAGAAAATCTTCCACCAATAGGAGATAATGAGAACGAAAATGAACCAGAACAATTAAAGGAAGAAAATAATGGAACTGCAGATTCATCATCAGATGTTCATGATGAAGAATCGGATGAAGCCGATGAAGAACCAGATGAAAGTGGTGAATCAAAAGAAGAAGATAAATGAAGCGAAGAATGAAACACATGAGAAGTAGCTCAGATTTTGGAAGAAACTTCGGAAATAGAGGTACAAGAAGAGAATATGGAGGAAGAAGTAGAAGAGGATATAACACTTCAGAAGGCAGATGAATCCGTGATAATGGAAGTGATAGAATGAACAAAGGTTACTTTATTACCATGAACAGGATTTAATTCAGTAATAAAGACACTAGCAAATGGGTGAGAAGAAGTAGCATATACATGAATAGATAATAATATAGAAAGTTTTGAGAGAGTAAATGAGATACCAGCATGAGTAGTTACATGAAATATATCAGAAGAATGATCACAATATCCAGTATATGCATGGTTTAGTTGATGAATTTTGTATTATACGACACAAGCAGCAACTATTCAAATGAATGAGAATTCACAGAGTATGTTTCAGAGTCTTGGAGTTTTAACAGAAATAGATGTGAGTAGCTTTGATACAAGTAAAGTGACAACTATGAATCAAATGTTTAATGGTTGCAGCAAATTACAAAATTTAGATTTAAGTAATATGAATACTAGTAATGTAACAGATGTATATGGAATATTTGCATGATTAAGTAAATTGGAAGAGATAAATTTAAGTGGATGGGATTTTAGTAAAACATCTGTTAATATGATGAATATGACATACTGATGATTACCATTACTAAAGAAAATAAATATGCAAAATACAAAGTTTTCATGAAGTCTAGCATCAGCATTTGCATGATTAAGTAATGTTAAAGAAATAAATCTCAACTGAGCAGATACAAGTAAAGTGACAACAATGGCTTATATGTTTCAATGGTGTAGTAAATTAGAAAAATTGAATTTAGATAATTGGGTAATTAATGGTAGCTCAAGTACAATAGGTTGAATGTTTTGATGAACAAGTAACTTAAAAAATGTATCAATGAAGAATCGAACAATACCAGAAAACTTTACAAATGCGATATGATGTAGGGTCTCAAGTTTATGTGCAAATGATTTGGTAATAGATGTAAGTAATTGGGATCTTAGCCAAACAAAAGATATAAGTTGATTATTTTGAGATTCAAAAGCGAAAGAAATAAAATGACTAGATACATGGGACACAAGTAATGTTACGAATATGTCTCAAATGTTTCAATGATGTAGTAATTTAACAGAAATAGATGTGAGTAGCTTTGATACAAGTAATGTGACAAATATGAGTTCTATGTTTGGATGATGTAGCAGTTTGACAGGATTGGATTTGAGTAATTGGGATACTAGTAATGTGACATATATGAGTTCTATGTTTCAATGATGTAGTAAACTGGAAAAGTTGAATCTAGAATGATGGATCTTAACATGAAGTGTAAGTAATATGTTTGGATGATTATCGAGTTTAGAAGAAATAAATTTAGATTGAGTGGATACAAAATGAGTGACAAATATGAGTTCTATGTTTCAATGATGTAGCAGTTTGACATGACTAGATTTGAGTAGCTTCGATACAAGTAATGTAACGAATATGTGAGGTATGTTTAATGAATGTAAATTAGAAGAAATAAATTTAAGTTGACGAGATTTTAGGAATATATTTTTATACAACTGATTGATGCAAAATTTTTATACTTCAAATTATTATTATTTAGATTTTATAAAAAAATTAGATTTAACTAATATAAAATTTTCGTGAAATCTTAGTAGAGCGTTTTATGATATGGATAATTTGGAAGAAATAAAATGATTGGATACGTGGGATACAAGTGGAGTTACAAATATGTCTGAAATGTTTTCTTGGAGTGAACATTTAACATGACTAGATTTGAGTAATTGGGATACTAGTAATGTGACGAATATGGCTTATATGTTTCAATGATGTAGTAAATTAGAAGAGATAAATCTAAGTGGATGGGATTTTAGGAAAATTACAGGTGTTTTACCAATGAAATTAGCATCTAATGTAAAAAGATTTAATATGCAAAACACAAAGTTTTCATGAAGTTTAGCATTCGCATTTGAATGATTAAATAACCTAGAAGAAATAAACCTAAGCTGAGCAGATGTAAGTAATGTGACAAATATGAATTCTATGTTTTATTATTGTAGCAGTTTGACAGGATTGGATTTGAGTAATTGGGATACAAGTAATGTAACCAGCATGAGTAATATGTTTCAATGATGTAGCAGTTTGACAGGATTGGATTTGAGTAATTGGGATACAAGTAATGTGACATATATGAGTTCTATGTTTGTTTGATGTAATAAATTGGAAGAGATAAATCTAAGTTGACGAGATTTTAGAAAAGTTAGTAATATAACATCTAATGGTCCAATAAGTTCAGCGTGATCTACAGTAAAAAAATTAAATATGACAAATACAAAATTTTCATGAAATATAACTTATGTATTTGGAAGTTTATCGAGTTTAAAAGAAATAAATTTAGATTGAGTGGATACAAAATGAGTGACAAATATGAGTTCTATGTTTCAATGATGTAGCAGTTTGACATGACTAGATTTAAGTAGCTTTGATACAAGCAAAGTAACAAATATGGATCAAATATTTTGATCATGCGATAAACTAGAAGAAATAAATTTAAGTGGATGGGACTTTAGGAAAATTACAAATATATCATCATATGATTCTCGGATAAAATCAGCATCTAATGTTAAAAGATTAAATATGCAAAATACGAAGTTTTCATGAAGTCTTGAACAAGCATTTAAATGATTAAATAACCTAGAAGAAATAAACCTAAGCTGAGCTGATGTAAGCAAAGTTACAAGTATGAAGCAAATGTTTATTTATTGATGTAGTAATTTGAAAAAATTAAATTTAAAATGATGGAATACAAGTAATGTGACAGATATGTATCAAATGTTTATTAATTGTAGTAAATTAGAAAATTTGGATTTGAGTAATTGGAATACAAGCGGAATGACAGCAAACATGACGCATATGTTTTATTGATGCAGTAGTTTAACATGATTAGATTTGAGTAGTTGGGATACAAGTAATGTAAAAACTATGAATCAAATGTTTGGATGATGTAGTAAATTGGAAGAGCTAAATCTAAGTGGATGGGATTTTAGTAAAGTTACAAATATGCATTCAAAGGGTAATGGGCCATTTCCAGCTTGATCATCTTTAAAAAAAATAAATCTGATGAATGCAAAGTTTTCATGAAGCCTGGTTGGTACCTTTAACGATTTACAAAAATTAGAAGAAATAAATCTAAGCTGAGCAGATGTAAGTAATGTAACAAGTATGAGTAATATGTTTAATTGATGTAGGAACTTGAAAGAGTTAAATTTACATTGATGGAATACAAGAAACGTGAGTGATATGAGCTATATGTTTTATTATTGTAGCAGTTTGACATGACTAGACTTAAGTAACTTCGATACGAGGAATGTTACAAGTATGTGAAGTATATTTTGATCATGCGATAAACTAGAAGAAATAAATTTAAGTGGATGGGACTTTAGAAAGTATGGTAATGCTTCATTGATGATGAATATGACAGCATGATGAATACCAGTATTGAAAAAAATAAATATGACAAATACAAAATATGCATGAAATGCTACTTATGCATTTGGATGATTATCGAGTTTAAAAGAAATAAATTTAGATTGAGTGGATACAAAATGAGTGACAAATATGAGTAATATGTTTGGATGATGTAGCAGTTTGACATGACTAGACTTGAGTAGCTTCGATACGAGTAATGTTACAAGTATGTGAAGTATGTTTTGATGATGTAGTAGCCTAGAAAATTTGAATTTAGATAATTGGGTAATTAATGGTAGCTCAAATACAATAGGTTGAATGTTTTGATGAGCAAGTAACTTAAAAAATGTATCAATGAAGAAGTGGACAATACCAGAAAACTTTACAAGTGCAATATGATGCAGAGCTTCACAATTATGTGCAAATGATTTGGTAATAGATGTAAGTAATTGGGATCTTAGCCAAACAAAAAATATAAGTTGATTATTTTGAGATTCAAAAGCGAAAGAAATAAAA
>Ga0247611_10005000_pt1 | contig 17982 bp, 22 predicted proteins | sample 177DNAGHGhighgp2_FD_192422 | JGI IMG/M metagenome (GOLD analysis project Ga0247611, IMG submission 192422) | Sheep rumen microbial communities from Palmerston North, Manawatu-Wanganui, New Zealand - 1770 DNA GHGhigh gp2 | ecosystem: Host-associated > Mammals > Digestive system > Stomach > Rumen... | reverse complement strand
TTACGACATTTGGCAAAGTTGAAGATCGAACTGTATCATCCGGCATCAACTTCATTGCGCCCTGGCAGAAAATTGTGAAGATGGACAACCGGACTCAGAAAGTTCAGATTCAGACTTCGGCATTCTCAAGTGATATTCAGCAGGTAGATCTGATCATTTCCGTAAACTACTGCATTGACCAGAATACTGCGCAGACTTTGTATAAGACTGTCGGCACGAACTATTATGATAATGTCATGTTCCCTCGAATCCAAGAAAATACGAAGGCTGTGTTCTCTCAGTATACTGCCGAGAATCTGATCGCTAAGAGAGATGAGCTTTCAGATTTGGTTGCCGATACTACTGCCAAAGACCTGGCGAATTATGGCATTACTATTGTAAGCATTTCCATCGAGGATATTGACTTTACAGATGCTTTCACCAATGCGGTTGAGGCTAAGCAGGTTGCCGCACAGAACAAGCTTACGGCTGAGACTGAGCAGGCACAGAAGACAATGGAAGAGGAAGCTGCAGCTGAGCGGGCGGTTATTGCGGCACAGGCTGAAGCAGATAAGGCTATTATTGCAGCCAATGCGGATCTTGAAGTCGTGAAGGTTCAGGCCGAAGCTGCTTTGTATGCTGGCGAGAAGGAAGCAGAGATGAATAAGAGAATCTCTGAATCCCTTACGCCTGAGCTGATTGACTACTATTGGATCAAACAGTGGGTTGGCGAACTGCCTAAGACTGTCCTTGGCAATGGTCTCAACTACATGATTGATCTTGGTGGAGGTGAGTAAGTAATATGACAGATCAAAAATGCGATGTTCATTCACCTTCCAAAGCAATGATTAAAATTGGCGATTTATTAGCAAAAGAAACTAATAAACAAATTTTATTAAGTAAGGAGGTGAGTAAGTAAGATGGTCAGTTATAAGCTTATAGACTCAAAATTATATGCCGATAATGGCGATGGATCCTATACCGGAGTCAAATGGTGCGATCTGCAAAGCGCAACTCTCGAATGCAAGTGTAATGAGGATGACAGAGAAAAGTTTAAATGGTTGATTCTTGGCGAAAATCATTATCGAGAGAAACCTAACGCGGATCCTCTTAGCTACGAGTACATTAGCGATTATATTTACAAGCTATTATCCTTCCATGGCCAGTATCTGGATGAGTTTGAGATCATCGTTGATAAATCTAAGGATTTATATTCAACTGGCGGCGTTATTATTACTGTAAGGCTTCTTAATCACGCTTACCAGACGCAATATGGTTGTTTTATGAGGATCTTTGATGACACATCAGATCTTTTTGAAACGGTCAACAAAAATCTTAACGAATTAGTTCAAAGATATTTGAACGACATCAAAACAAAATCTAAAATTAATATGAAAAAGGAGAATGATATTATGGCACAGTATGATAATTGCAGAAAGATTGAAGTAATCAAAACCCAGGAAGAGATCGAGCTGGAAGAGAAGATCGCAAAGCTCAGAGCGGAATATGACAAGAAGATCGCCAAGCTGCGCGAGGAGTTCTATGCTGCATCTGAAAAAAAGCGGCGTGATGCCAAGGCCAAGGAGCTGCATGACAAGTATCAGTCCTTGATCGATGCCGGGTTCAGCACCGAGCAGGCATATGATATTCTGCAGACCAAGATGAAGCTTGACGAGTTCTAAGAAATTCGCAAAATTTACAACGGCATAAGTAGAGAGGGGAATCTGAACAAGGTTCCTCTCTTTATAGTTTTAAAGGAGGAAATGGCAAATGAGGAAACTGCTCAATTGGATTCGTCGCACTATCAAAAAGATTATTCGGATGATAACGAGAAAGGATCTTGTGGATTACATCATAGCGTTTAATGAAAAAGGCGGAAAAGATAATGTCCGTAGTTTTCTTCAGGAGTACGTTGATGGACGGTACATGATCCTCAAGGACATTACTGAGGATGATATTGTTGACCAAGATAACAAGCCAGTGGCTAAGGCTTTGGTTGCACATGTAACCACAACACAGAAAACTCGTAAAATTCTGGAAAGAGATTTTGGCAAATATTTATATTTTGATAAGGAGGAAATGGCAAAATGATGGATCTCGTAAATTTCAAGAATTCTATCAGCAAATATGATGAGCTGATTGATAATGCAAAACTCGAAATGGATTATCGGATTATTGAGCTTACCGGAAAACATTCTGGTTCATTAGAACGTCGACTATCAGACGCGGATGTAGAAACTCTTAGCCGCGATGTGATCTACAACTACCTTAAGTATTACCGTGATATTCTTATTAGCCATAAGGGGTTCATCGAAACTTATGGCATGGATTTATGCGACGCAGAGCAAATGCATCATGAGTGGGCCAAAAAGAAAATCGTTAAGGAGGACGAAGAATGAGAAAGAATCCCGGGCGCAGAGATCGGCGCAGACTCCAGCAGAATAACCGGACTGAGATGTCCGAAAAGAAGTCGGCAGTCAATGAGCGGAACATGATGTGGCTGTGGCAGAGAAAACACCAGTTCGCTAAGTATACTGGCACGTTCCTGGCAGGATTCAATCGGGGGTGAGCAATATTGGGATATAGACTCGAAATAAGGGATTTGCAAAATCCTGATTTATATTTCTATGGCACAAAGCTATACGGATATGTCGGTAATGAGCTCGAGCTTCCTTCATGCCGTTATCTTATTTCTATTGGGAAGGTTGAAGAAGGCGATTTTTGGGATTATCCATTTCCGCATGAAATGACATTGACTGCTAAACAGTTCAGAAAGTTCATGGAGTTGTATGAAAAGGATTTTGATGAGTACGGGGAATTCGGAAAGCTATCGGAATATCACGATTATAATGTTATCCAAGAACTTTTGAAGTTGGAAAGCAATAAGCACATTGAGTGGGGCTAAAGTGAGGAGGTAAGTAATATGTTCATCCCTGATATTTTTATCCGCGGTATGGATGCAATTCGGTATAGCTCTGCAGGTGTGGAGTTCATCGTGCTGGTGGACTACACCTACACAGATAAAGCCTATGAGCAGCTCCAGATCGCCATTGACGCCTATGATGATGGGCATTATGAGACGCGCAAAGAAGCGATCGAGGAGTACATGAACCCAATCGGATGCGCGTATATGGTGTTTTACAATACGGAAACGCCGTACATGGTCTGGAATGATTTTTGGAAAGAGGTAATTCTGCAATGCCCGATTGTGAAAACTCTGGAGACATGAGGCGTGGACTATACCCATACCGAAAGAAAAAGAGCTGGGAAGAAGAGCAATATGAAAAACTCGTGAAAGATTTTAATTCCTGGCTCGAAGATCATTATCAGAAAATATTAAACGGGGAGGACTGATATTCATGCTTAATTTCATTAAGGCAATTAATCCAGGCACTGTAAAACAGGCTTGGAAGGTATCCAAGAAGTATGTAATTAAAAATGCGCCGAAGATTCTGACGATCATCGGCGTTGCGGCTATGGGTGCGTCGACCGTGCATGCTATTGCGGTATCACCCAAGGCAAAGGCAGAGGTAGATGAGATCGAGCAGGATGAGGACCTGACTCACAAGGAGTATCTCAAGAAGAAGACTCTGACCTATCTGAAGTATTACTGGCCGGAATTCATTCTGGTCTTTGGCGGTGGTGCATGCGTATTTGGCGCCCAGCATATTAATGCCAAGCGTATTACGGCCATATCAGCAGCCCTAGCGACGCAGACAGACAAGCTGGAGAAGCTGCAGAATGTCATTAAGTCTGAGGATGGCGAGAAGAAACTGGAGAAATACCAGGATAAGGTTGCTCAAGAGGACGTGAAAGCACACGCTCAGGGCCTTGATATGTCTACCGTGTATAACACTGGCAAAGGCAACACGCTAATGTTCGATCCAATCGGCAAGAGGTTCTTCCTTAGTGACCTGGAATTCATCAAACGGGAAGCTGAGGAGTTTGCAATGGAGATCGCAAGGCAGATGCAGCATGGTGAAGAGGCTGTGCAGAGTCTGAATGACTGGTATGAGACCATTCATTTGCCTCCTCTTGACGGTCAAATCGAGGTTGGTGGCCGTGATATTCAGGTCGGGCCTAATATCGGCAAGGATTTGGGCTGGCGAAACCGCATGATGAGGCTGCAAATCACATCTGGCATGCTGGAAAATGACCAGACATACTTCGTGATAGGCTTTAAGGACGGGTTTGAGCCCAAGCTTGACCCGAATATTTGCGATGATTATGGCTCTTCGTACAGCAGCCGATATGGCGATGATGAGACAGATATGCCTTGGAGGGGCTAAAACTCGCAAATTTTACAGCCTCCTATATAGAGGAAACTCAAAATTATATATTTTTGGAGGTACTAAAATGGCTACTAATAGGAACAGAAATCGGACTAATAATCGGAATGTTGTTCACGCCAGCCAGACTGCGGACACTATGCCCGCTCCGGCCGAAACCCCCGAGAAGCCCGAGAAGATTAAGCTCGGCGCTCGTCTCAAGCAGACGAAGGACAACGCTATCAACAGCGTCAAGGATTGGAGTGCTAAGCACCCGAAGACCGTGAAGGTATTCAAGGTCATCGGGACTGGCACCGCAATCGCTGGCGGCGTGGTGGCTGGCCTGTTCTGCGCGAATGAGATCGCTAAGCGCAGCGACTCGGCTACCGAGGACAGCACCGGTGAGGACTACGTCCCTGAGGAAGGCGACTACTACCCTGAGGAGGACGAACCTGCTTTGGAAGGTATAAACTACCAGAACCTTGAAGAGTAAATTGAGACTCTGGAAGGAAGCTTATGCTAAAAATGCATAGGCTTCCCTTATTTTTGAACTCTGTGAGAATATGTTCGAAGAACAGCATGAAAGGAGAAATGGCAAATGAATAAGGTTCTTAGCACTGGCAAGGAAGTCATGAAGGCGGTGGCGGCAATTGGCAATGGCGTGCTCAGTGGACTCGTAGCAGGTTTGAGTTTCCTGCCATTTGGTATGCCGGTTCGTATCTGCGCATGTGTGAGTAGTTTTGTCTTGGGCGGAATCCTCACAGACAAGACGGATGCGTATATTGACAAATGCGCGGATCAGATCCAGGAAGAGATTAATAAAGCCGCTGACGAGCTCGATGAAGATGACAAGGAGCTCCAGACAGAGGCATTTGAAGAGTAAAAGCAAGAAGGGCCTGAAACATGGCCTTTCTTTTTTGATTTTAGGAAGGATGGATATTTATGGCTGAAAGATTATTAGAAAACCTCACACCAAACTCGGACAAATACCGAAGTGAACGTGTGGAAGAGGAAAAGCGTGTAGTACGGAAAGTACAGACAAGCAATGTAAAGGTTAAAAAGCGCTCTTTGTTCAGCAATCTCGCAGATACTTTTATTCGCGAGAAGCCGGCCGAAGTTCGTAAGTACGTGTTGCAGGAAGTTGTGGTGCCGGCGATCATGGACACGATTTATGACTGCATCACCAGCGCTATTGGTATGACTTTCTATAAGAAGGCCGATAAAAGGCGTTTTGGCGGTAATTCGAATACGACAGGATCCAGATTCAACTACAGCGCAATCTCTACTCCTAGCATCCGTAAAGAGCGTACACCGGTATATGGAGGCTCTAAAGGCAGTCTCAGAAGCTTCGACAACCTGGTATTTGAGAGCAAGGGCGAAGCTGAGAACGTTCGAGACTCCATGATTGAGTTCCTCGACCGGTATGGCACGATCTCTGTCATGCAATTCTATGATATTGCGGATGTGGATGTGTCGAATGTGGCTTTTACGGAAAACAATTGGGGTTGGAAGCGTGACTCCATCGGGCAAATGAAGATTATCGGTGACTCGGCGAATGGCTTTTATATTAACCTGCCTCGCTGCGAGCCCATTGACTAAATTGATATTTATTTGAGAAAGGATGACTATAATGAATATTGCAAAGACTTTTGGTGCAGCCAAGGGAATTATTATGAGAGCGGGCCTGAAGATCAAGGCTGCTTCTCCTGAGATCTTACTCGGAACCGGCTTGGTGTGTGGTGCAGCAGCAATCGTCACCACTGTTATCGCCAGCCGGAAGGTCGACAAGGTGATTGAAGAGGCTAAGGACGAGCTGGAGGTTGTGAATGACCGCATGACTCGTGCTGAGGACGAAGAGGAAGAGGCTAATGCCCGTCATCAGACTGTGAAGGTCTATGCCTCTCTCGCGTGGAAGCTGTGCAAGCTGTATGGCCCCACTGCGCTTCTTGTAGTGGCCTCAGGAGCCTCTATATTGGCTTCTCACGGCATTTTGAAGCAGAGGTATCTCTCTACTGCTGCGGCCTATAAAGCGCTTGACGAGGCTTACAAGAGCTACAGAGACTATGTGGAGAATGATTTGGGCTATGGCGACTCAGAAAAGGCAATTGCAGCTCAGGCGACCTGCAGAGATGACGTGAAGGAAGAGCTTGAAGACGGAACTGCAGTGAATGTAGAGGGCAATAAGCTCGTTGCGTCTGCTGCCAAGAGAAAGTCTCCATATGAGTTCGACTTCAATCGCTACACCGCAAAGTGGACATGGAAGACCAATCCGGAAGAGAACCGTCTGTTCCTGCAGGCAGCTCAGAATTACATGAATGACCTGTTTCATTCTCGTGGATATTTGTTCCTGAATGAGGTGCTGGAGTATCTCGGCATAGAACAGACTTCTGCCGGTCAGGTAATCGGCTGGATCCGTGGCGAAGGTGATCCGGACGTGGACTTCAGATTCATGGAATGCTACATGCGTGACTGGGCTACGGACAGCGATCTGTGCAAGAAGAATATTCATCTGGACTTCAATTGCTCCGGCATTATGTACGATAAACTGCCGAAGCTGGTGTAAAGGAGAAAGATTATGTGGAAAAAGGCTTTAGCGATTGGAGGTGGGGCTGCTCTGAGCTTTATGCTTGGAGCGCTCACCACATATTTGATCATGCATAAGTGCATGGAAGACGAGATCGAAGCACAGGTGGAGGACGTAAAGCGCGTTTATTCTGCTCCAAAACCGGAAGTCGAGACGGAAGAAGTGGAGCACGAGGATGAAGACGCTGAGGAAATTGTGGATATTTCTGTAGCCAAGGCAAGAGCTGCGGAGAATGTCCAGAAAAAGGCTGATATTCTCAGCATGTCTAGCATCATAAAGCGCGAAAACTACAACATATTCTCGAATCCGACCCCTGCAGCAGTGGAAGCCCAGTTTGGCGATGATGAGGATGAGGATGATGAGTACGTGAAGGCTATGACGGTGGAATCGCCGAAAGAAGGGCCTGCAGATCGTCCGTACATCATCTCCGATACCGACTTCATCGGAGGGCATAACGCACATGAGCAGGTGACTGTCAATTATTATAATGATGGTATCTTGGAGGATGCTTTAACTCCTGGAGCCTTATATGATGATATTGACGGGACGATCGGATATGACTCGCTGAATCATTTTGGAGAGTATGAGGAAGATGTTGTATTCGTCAGGAATGAGCGACTTGGTATCGACTATGAAGTGATTCGCCAGCATAGAGATTATGCTGAGATTCCTGGATTGGACGATTTTGAGTGAGCTATCTCGACTGGCTTGCGTTGATCGCGATGCCTGACGGCGAGACAAGATGTAAGTATGCAAAAGTGCTTTGTTTGCTAGACCAAATCGAGTTCACTTGGACAATGTATTCGGATCGAAATAGGGCTACGGATGGAGAGCATCTTCGTGGAGTATATGAGAATGAAACGGGGATGCTCTGTGATAAATCCGGAGGCGCTTCTGTGCTTGAGGTGATGATTGCGTTGGCCGCAAGATGCGAAGAACAGCTCATGTATGACCCTGATGAAGGTGATCGGACAAGCGTTTGGTTTTGGGAAATGTTCGAAAATCTTGGTCTGGATTCATTCGAAGATGAGTGGTTCGACGAGCGGGAAGTGCTTGAAATCGTTCGTAGATTTTTGGAAAGGGACTATTATCCTGATGGATATTTGGGGCCGTTTTGGATTTCTAAGTATGAAAAAGACCTTCGAGAAATCGATTTGTGGTACCAAATGAACTATTACATGCAAGAGAAATTCTTTAAAAATTCATGAAAAATTTGGGTTTTGTGATAAATGTGATAGTTTTTTTTCTACCTAATGCGTGAGAAAAAGTGTTTTTTATATATAAAGGTAGGCTTAAAAAATGGAATTTTATCACACAGCCAGAAAGGAGGCAATATGTGGATTTCCTACGAATAAGTTTTAGAGCAAGTAAACGCGGAGAAGATGGATCGTATGTTGTTCATCCGATTTTTGTTGTCAAAAAGTCAAAGGACTTGATGATTCGTGGCGGAGACTTTTACGCCGTATGGGATGAACGTAAGGGGCTGTGGAGCAAAGATCAGGATGATGCTATTACGATGATCGATGATGCTATGGACGAGTATAAGAACAAGTTTACCGATTCAGATAGAATGGTTTCTTTATATTTGTCAAATGGCGACACTAAGATGATCGATAAATGGCATCATTATTGCCAGAAGCAGATGCAAGATAATTACCACAATCTTGACGAGAAACTGGTGTTTGCGAACAGTCCTGTGAACAAGGAAGATTACGCGAGTAAGAGGCTTCCTTATGCATTAGCTGAAGGCGACCATCATGCTTGGGATGAGCTTGTGGGCACTTTATATTCTCCGCCTGAGAAACATAAGATTGAATGGGCCATCGGATCAATCGTGTCTGGCGATTCAAAGAATATTCAGAAGTTCTTAGTTTTCTATGGAGCGGCAGGAACTGGTAAGTCTACGATTCTGAATATTATTCAGGAATTGTTCGATGGATATTATTGCACGTTCAGCGCGAAGGCGTTGGGAAGTACAACCGACGCTTTTGCATTGGAGCCGTTCAAGAATAATCCGTTGGTAGCGATTCAGCATGATGGTGATCTCAGTCGCATCGAGGATAATACTCGTCTGAACAGTCTTGTGTCCCATGAAGAAATGACTGTGAATGAGAAGTTTAAATCTCAGTACACAAATAGATTCAATGCAATGCTGTTCATGGGCACGAATAAACCTGTGAAGATTACAGATAGCAAGTCTGGCATTATTCGAAGATTGATTGATATTAGCCCTACAGAAGAAAAGATCCCGTTCAAACGGTATAAGCAACTTATGAAGGAAATCGGCTTCGAATTAGGAGCTATTGCCTGGCATTGTCTGCAAGTTTATCAAGAGGATCCGGATGCATATGACCATTATCTTCCGAAAGTTATGATCGGAGCTACAAATGATTTCTACAACTTTATGGAAGATAATCTGTTCGACTTTAAGAAAGAAGATGGAATTACCCTTCAGCAAGCCTGGGCGAGATACAATGAGTATGTCCAGGAGGCGAAGGTTCCTTATCCTTATAGCAAGCGGGTGTTCAAGGAAGAACTGAAGGATTATTTCAGAGAATTCAAAGATCGGACAAGAGATGCTGAAGGACGACAAGTTTGTAATTATTATACTGGCCTGAAATTAAGTAAATTTGGCATTGAGGAGGACAAACATGTACAGTCTGAAGAATTGGCTAAAAGTAGAAGCTGGCTGGAACTTACTTCCGACACGTCTGCATTTGATGTGGCCTTTGCTGAGGCGAGAGCTCAGTATGGCGTTGGCGATGGAGAAATCCCCGAAAAAAGATGGGACAGTGTCAGAACGTGTCTCAAAGATCTTGACACTTCGAGATTACATTATGTACGAATCCCTGAGCATCACATCGTCATTGACTTCGATTTGAAAGATGAAGAAGGCAATAAATCACGTGAAAGAAATTTGGAGGCAGCTGCTGGATGGCCTCCGACTTACGCAGAGTTCTCGAAGAGTGGGGCAGGACTCCATCTTCATTATGACTATAATGGTGACCCTAGTAAGCTTAGCCGTGTTTACGCTCCTGGTATTGAAATAAAGGTGTTCACCGGAAAGTCATCTCTGCGAAGGAAGTTGAATGGATGCAATAATCTTGGTTTTACCACGATTGGATCCGGATTGCCTTTGAAGGAGGAGAAGACTACGGTATCCGAAAAGACTATCAAGGATGAACAGCATCTTGAGAAGCTTATTAAGAAAGCGCTACGCAAGGAGATCGAGCCGTATGCTACGAAGCCTTGCGTAGACTTTATATTTAAGATTTTGACGGATGCTTATGAAGATCCTAATATGCATTATGACTTAACGGCGTTGAGGCCTGCTGTAATGGCGTTTGCGGCCTCTAGCAGCCACCACGCGCAAGATTGCCTTAAGCTGGTATCCCGTATGCCCTTTAAGTCAGAAGAGCCTGGAGAGGCTGTAGAGGCCTCTAGCGACAAATTGATATTTTTCGACTGCGAGGTTTTTCCGAATCTGCTTCTGGTTAACTGGAAGTTTGAAGGAGAAGGCATTCCGGTTGCAAGAATGATCAACCCTACACCAAATGATATTGAGGCTTTGCTTGCCCATCGGTTAGTTGGCTTTAACTGTAGAAGGTACGACAATCATATTCTATATGCCAGGCTTAAAGGCTGGGACAATGAACAGATATTTACATTGTCCAACCGTCTGATCAACGGTAGCCAGAATGCCTATTTTGGCGAGGCATATGATTTGTCTTACACCGATGTCTACGATTTCTGCAGTAAGAAGCAGAGTCTTAAGAAGTGGGAGATTGAGCTTGGCATCCATCATCAGGAGCTCGGTCTGCCATGGGATCAGCCTGTTCCGGAAGAACTTTGGTGCAAGGTCGCGGAGTATTGCGATAATGATGTTATTGCAACTGAAGCTGTATTCAATGCCCGGCATGAAGACTTCGTAGCTCGAGAGATCTTGGCGGATATTTCCGGGCTCAACGTCAATGCTACTACAAACCAGCATACCACCAGAATTATATTTGGCGCCAATAAGAAGCCTCAGAGCCAGTTCGTGTATACAGATCTGTCTGAGATGTTTCCCGGCTACAAGTTCGATCACGGAACCAGCACCTATCGCGGGGAAGTTACAGGCGAAGGCGGCTATGTATATTCTGAGCCTGGTATGTATGAGAATGTGGCGTTGCTTGATATTGCGTCCATGCATCCTACAAGCATCGAGTGTCTGAATCTGTTTGGGCCTTACACCAAAAACTTCAGCGATATTAAGCTGGCCCGAATCCGAATCAAGCATGGCGAGTTTGAAGAAGCCGGAGAGATGTTCGGCGGAAAGCTTGCCAAGTATCTTGGAAGCAGCGAACAGGCTGATGCCTTGGCTTATGCTTTGAAGATCGCGATCAATTCTGTGTATGGTCTGACTTCGGCGAACTTCGAAAATCCGTTCAGGGATCCGAGGAATAAGGACAACATCGTGGCCAAACGTGGTGCGCTGTTTATGATCAATCTGAAGCATGAGGTGCAGGAAAAAGGCTTCACTGTTGCCCACATCAAGACCGATTCCATCAAGATCCCTGATGCTACTCCAGAGATCATCCAGTTTGTCATGGACTATGGCAAGCAGTATGGCTATACATTCGAGCATGAGGCAACTTATTCCAAGATGTGCCTGGTGAATGACGCAGTTTATATTGCCAAGTATGATGATGCCGATAGTTGCCAGGAGAAGTATGGATATATTCCAAGCGATATTCGGAAGCATCCTGGTGAGTGGACAGCGACCGGCACGCAGTTCCAGGTGCCTTATGTGTTTAAGACCTTGTTCAGTAAGGAGCCGATTGAGTTTGCTGATCTTTGTGAGACCAAGACTGTGACCACCGCTTTATATTTGGACATGAATGAAGATCTTCCGGATGTGAGCGATATCGAGAAGAGTCTTGAGAAGCTTGAGAAGAAGGTCGATCCTGATGGATCTAGGCCATTTGACTATGAAGAAGTCAAGGCCGAGTATTTGGCGGAGATTGCAAAAGGACATGACTACAAATTTGTAGGTAAAGCTGGTTCGTTCTGTCCGATTAAGAAGGGTTGCGGCGGAGGATTGCTGGTTCGTGAGAAGAATGGCAAGTTCAGTTCTGCCGCAGGCTGCAAAGGTTATCGTTGGCTTGAGTCCGAAACTGTGAAAGTTCTCGGAAAAGAGCAAGATATTGATTTGCGGTATTATGCCGCTATGGTTGATGACGCGATCGCTTCGATCTCGGAGTATGGAGATTTCGAGGCCTTCGCGTCTTGATATTTGAAAGGAGAAATTATGAGTAACGAAAGAATCCCTAATCTGTCTGTTGAGAATGCTAGAATTATTTTCCGCAACTTCGCTGGTAAAGAAAGCAAGTTCAATCCTGCTGGCAAGCGTAACTTCTGCCTGCTGTTGGACGAGGATACTGCTGAGAGGCTTGCCGACCAGGGATGGAATGTGAAGACCCTTGCCCCCAGAGATCCTGATGATGATCCTCAGCCTTACATTCAGGTCGACGTGCGGTTTAGTAACTATCCTCCCAACATCTATTTGATTTCCGGTAAAACGAAGACCAAGCTGGATGAGGATACTGTTTCTATTCTGGACTATGCTGAGATCGAGAATGTGGATCTGATTATCAATCCTTCTCATTGGGAAGTTTCCGGAAAGAGCGGGATCAAGGCCTATCTGAAAACTCTCTATGTTACGATCGTCGAGAACGAGTTCGAGAAGAAGTATCGTGATTTGGATGAAGATGATGACGATATTCCATTTAATGTCTGATTGATATTTGGAGGTCCATAAGTGGTTACTTTGTACGATTATCAGTGGGATGCTGTTGATCGGATGGAGAACGGAAACATTCTTTGTGGTGGCGTAGGTTCCGGAAAGTCAAGAACCTCAATAGCCTATTACTACTGCAAAGAATGCGGAGGCGAGCTTCGAGGCAGAAAGAGGAGTATGAAGGCGCCGAGGAACCTTTATATTATCACGACTGCCAGAAAGAGAGACACTCTAGAATGGGAAGACGAGCTTGTTCCCTTCGAATTACCAGAAACTGTTGATATTCACATCGACTCTTGGAACAACATAAAGAAGTATACCGAAGTCAAGGATGCATTCTTTATATTTGACGAGCAGCGTGTGGTTGGATATGGCGCCTGGACAAAAGCATTTCTCAAGATCACACGAAGTAACCACTGGATCTTACTGAGCGCTACGCCTGGTGACACTTGGATGGATTATATTCCGGTATTTCTGGCAAATGGGTTCTATCGGAATAAAACTGAGTTTATCACCAGGCATGTTGTTTACAGCAGATTCTCGAAGTTCCCAAAAGTCGATAGATATTTGGAGCAAGGGCGGTTGCTTCGATTGCGAGATAAGATCCTGGTCAAGATGGATTACGTGAAGCCTACGGTTGCGCACAATGAGACTGTGGATGTTGAATATGATCGAGCATTGTACAAAGATATTATGGCTCGGCGATGGAATGTCTATACCGACATGCCAATTGTCAATGCTGCAGAATTGTGCTATGCGGCTCGAAGAGGAATCAATAGTGATCCAAGCAGAATCGAAGCAGTAAAGCGCTTGCAGAAAGAGCACAAGAAAGTAATCGTGTTTTACAACTACGATTATGAACTTGATATTCTTAAACATGCTGATTATGGCGAGGCCGTGGAGATCGCAGAATGGAACGGGCATAGGCATGAACGAATTCCTTTAAGTAAAGAATGGGTTTATCTTGTTCAGTATACAGCAGGAGCAGAAGGATGGAATTGCATTAAGACTAATGTCATCATTTTCTACTCTCTGAATTACTCGTACAAGATTATGGTTCAGTCAGCCGGCCGGATTGATAGAATGAACACACCTTACAAAGATTTATATTACTATCGCCTGAAGTCCAGCTGCCCTCTGGACCTCGCCATATCTAGAGCACTTAAGAAAAAGCAGAACTTCAATGAATCGCGGTTTGTTTCTCTGTAAAATTCGCAAAAATTACATAGCTTATAATAGAGGGAGAGGAAATACGTTCATTTCCTCTCTTTTTGCTCTGTAACAGACTTTACAGAGCTTTTGTTTTTAAAGTTTGGAGGATTTTATGCTTGAAAGCAAATTTCAGGGAGCCTTGATCAAAGAGCTCAAAACGCTGTTTCCAGGCTGCCTGGTTTTAAAGAACGATCCAAATTACATTCAGGGTTTCCCCGACCTTACTGTGTTGTATCGAGACAAATGGGCATTGCTGGAATCCAAAAGGGAAACCAAGGCATCTCATCGGCCGAATCAGGATTATTACATTGATATTGCTGATGGCATGTCTTTTGCAAGATTTATTTGCCCCGAAAACAAACAGGAGGTTTTGTATGAACTTCAACAAGCATTCGAATCTTGAAGGCAAGCATGCCTTTCTCAGTGCGTCAAAGTACCATTGGATCAACTACGACGAAGAGAAGCTTGCTGTGGCTTTCCAAAACTTTATGGCGGCTCAAAGAGGCACTGAGCTTCATGAGCATGCCAAACGCTGCATTCAGTTGGGCACGAAGTTGATGAAATCGAAGAAGACATTGAACATGTTTGTCAATGATGCCATCGGCTATCGAATGACTCCTGAGCAGCCTTTATATTACTCAAATAATTGCTTCGGTACTGCAGATGCTATCTGCTTTAGAGATGGCGTTCTCAGAATTCATGATTTGAAAACTGGCGTGACGCCGACTCATATGGAGCAGCTTTATATTTACGCTGCTCTGTTTTGTTTGGAATATGACGTTAAACCCGAAACCATTCAGATCGAGCTTCGAATCTATCAGTCTGATGATATTATCGTTGAGATTCCAGATCCTGAAGTGGTGAAAGCGATCATGGCAAAGATCGTAGAGTTTGACGCCTGCCTTTGCAGAATGCAGGAAGGAGCATAAAGAATGGACGATCAATACACTGGATATTTGGAAGACTCGAGTGAAGACGCCGAGCATTATGGTACACCGAGACATTCCGGTCGATATCCTTGGGGATCTGGTAAGAATCCGCAGCACAACAAGATATTTTTACAAAGAGCACGCGACTTACAAAAGCAGGGGCTTACTTCTACCGAGGTAGCGAGAGCTTTTAATATGAGCACCACACAGTATCGTGCTTTATATTCTTCTGCTATGAATGAAGAGAAAGCTGATACTATCTTGCAGGTTCGGAAGCTTAAAGAAAAAGGCATGTCCAATACAGCGATTGGCGAAAGGTTTGGTCTTCCAGAGTCAACGATTCGCAACTATCTGAAAGATGATTTTCAGCAGCGCACCAATTCCACGAGAAATATTGCGGAAGCTCTTAAGAAGCAAATCGAGTCTAAGCCATATTTAGATGTTGGCAAAGGCGTTAATCGACAGCTAGGAATTACTGACACACAGCTTAAGACTGCTGTCGAGATGTTGAAGCTTGAAGGATATAAGACTCATGATATCAAGGTTGAGCAGGCTACTAATCCAGGTAATTATACGATTGTTAAGGTTTTGACCAAAGATGATGTTCCGACTCCTGAAGGAAAAGAGAATCGTTGGCAGATAACCAGTCCCGAAGGGATATTCTTCACGGATCGTGGTAGCAGCGTTCGCGAAATTAAAAAACCTGTCAGTCTTGATTCTAAACGTGTCGGTATTCGTTATGCTGAAGACGGCGGAACCGAGAAAGATGGCGTTATTGAAATTCGGAAGGGCGTCGAAGATTTGACCCTTGGTAAATATATGTATGGTCAGGTCCGCATTGCAGTGGATGGCACACATTATTTAAAGGGTATGGCTGTTTATAGCGAAGCTAAAGATTGGCCAAAAGGTGTTGATATTATGTTCAACACTAATAAATCGAAAGATACTCCGAAAATGAGCAATGATCCCGATAATACTGTCTTGAAAAAAATCAAGATGGATAAGAAAGATCCGACAGCTTACAAGACTCCTGAGAATCCGTTTGGCGCAGTTACTGAGCAATTCGATTATTTTGATAAAAATGGTGAAGCGCATCAGTCTCCAATAAATTTTGTAAACAAAGACGACGATTGGGACAAGTGGAAAAAGACGCTTTCTTCGCAATTTTTATCAAAACAGCCTGTGACTACGGCAAAACAGCAGCTTGCTGTGACGTATCGTCAGAAAGAGGACGAGTTCAATGAAATAATGGCTCTTACAAATCCGACGATCAAGCGCAAGCTTTTAGAGTCTTTTGCTGAAGATTGCGATGCTGCTGCAGTGCATTTGAAAGCTGCTGCATTTCCTAGACAGGCCACGCATGTTATTTTGCCTGTAACAAGCCTGAAGGATGATGAAGTCTATGCCCCGAACTATAATCAGGGTGAAGAGGTTATTCTGGTTCGATATCCTCATGAAGGGATATTCCAAATCCCAAGGCTTAAAGTAAACAATAATAATGCTGAAGGCAAGGCTATTTTAGGAAATGCAAAGCATGCAATTGGTATTAATTCGCATGTTGCAGAGCAGCTTTCCGGCGCCGATTTTGATGGCGACACGGTTGCAGTTATTCCGACGATCGGACAGAAGTTCAATACCAAGAAAGTTCTTGATGGTCTGAAGGACTTTGATCCGAAACAGGCATATCCTGCATATGAAGGGATGCCGCATGTTCGTGATAGCGGTTTTAACAGAGGCCGCGAAATGGGCATCGCTTCAAATCTTATTACGGATATGACGATTCGAGGAGCTACTGAAGATCAGATTGTTCGGGCCGTCCGATATTCCATGACAGTTATCGATGCTGAAAAGCACGACTTGAACTGGAAGCTTGCTTATAAAGACAATCGTATTCAGGAACTGAAGGATGAATTCCAGGATGGTGGCGGTGCTTCTACGCTTATTTCCAAAGCGAAGGGCGAGGTTCGCATACCTGAAAGGAAAGAACTTGTCAGCACCAAGAAAATGACGGAAGAAGAAAAAGAACGTTATTTGAATGGCGAAAAGATTTATCGAAATACTGACGAGTACCATGTCACATACAAAAAAGTGAATGGCAAGATCCCTGTTGATGATAACGGCAAGAAGATATGGATTGAGACAGGCAAAAAGCCTAACATGACCACACTCACCAACATGGAATATGCGACGGATGCCCATACGTTATCTACAGGCTCCCCAATTGAAGAAGTTTATGCTGATCATGCGAATAAACTCAAGGCCCTAGCTAACCGTGCGCGCAAGGAGTACCTGGCCACCGGGCGTCTTCAGCAAAATGCAAGCGCAAAAGTAACTTATGCAAAAGAAGTCGACGAATTGAAAGCCGCTTTGAATATTGCTGCTAAAAATGCTCCTTATGAGAGACAGGCCCAACTCCTTGCCAGTTCCATCATAGCGTCCATCCATAAGGACAACCCTGACATGGACAAGGATGAGCTGAAGAGGCTTAGGAGCGTTCAAATCGAGCAAGCCCGCAGGCGCGTCGGATCTACAAGCAGAAAGAAGCTTGGAATTCAGATTACTGATCGCCAATGGGAAGCGATTCAGGCAGGCGCCATCTCGGATAGTGTTCTAAGCGAGATTCTTCGTTACACCGACACTGCTGAGATTCAAAAGCGAGCAACTCCCAGAACAGCAAAAGAGTTCTCTCCTGCTGCCAAGGCTCGTGCGAGAACGCTTCTTAACCTGGGCTATACCCAAGCCCAGGTTGCAGAGGAGCTTGGCGTGTCCGTATCGACCATCAATAAAGAAGTTAATGGCGTTCTTGACTGATTGCGATTAACAGATTGAAAGGAAGTTTTAACATGCGTAGAGTTTACATTACAACTTCTGACAATCCTTTTGATCCTGAAAAGCAATTCGATCAATGGAAAACTTTTGATGAGCTTCAAGGTTACAACACTTGTTCGTACTTAGCTAGAGTGGTACGGAGTTCGCCTGATTTGTCGCCTTTGGATCAAGCAATTGCTCTTGAAACAGCAATTGATGAGATTGTTCAGTACAATGTTCTTGGCATTTACAAAAAAGTAGTCGTCGATGACTAATTTTTGTAGCAATTGTTAACGTTTTGCATCGGTTTTTCCAGTTATTTTCTTTAAAAATAAGAAAATAATATGGAATACCGGTGCTTATATCATTTTTAGACACGGGGAGGGGGTCGAAAAAATACCCTCCCCCTTCCACATCGCGCTG
>Ga0247611_10004999_pt1 | contig 17985 bp, 15 predicted proteins | sample 177DNAGHGhighgp2_FD_192422 | JGI IMG/M metagenome (GOLD analysis project Ga0247611, IMG submission 192422) | Sheep rumen microbial communities from Palmerston North, Manawatu-Wanganui, New Zealand - 1770 DNA GHGhigh gp2 | ecosystem: Host-associated > Mammals > Digestive system > Stomach > Rumen... | reverse complement strand
CTATAGTTTCATCTAAATAATTATCCATTAATTTATCTAACTTTGTTGTTTCATTTTCAATTAATTGATTCAATTTATCAATTCTTTGTAACATCTTCTTTTCAGGATGTTCATCTATATCAACTCCTTTAAATAATCGCTCTGCTAATTCTCTTCTATTATCTGTATTATGTGTAAGATTCCTAAATATAGCTTCTGCCATATATTGTAACTTCCACTCTGGTACTTGACCCATATCACAACTATCTTTGAATCTATTCTTAGGTCTAGTTTTTTTGTTATAACAAATATAACAATATGTAGTTTCATTTTTATTTTTATGATAGATCTTTCTATTAAAATTAGATCCACATTCACATACTAACTTTTTACTCCAAATATTTTTAGGAACTCCTAACGCTTGTTTTCTTCCTAACTTAATTGGTCTTGAATGACTATCCATTATTTGTTGAACTTTTTTAAAATCTTCTTTAGATATAATTGGCTCATGTCTTCCTTCAACTACTATCTTTTCTACTTCTCCATAATTTATCTTTGCTTTTTGTTCTAGATAATCTGGTATGTATGATTTTCTATAAACTATAGTACCTGAATAAAATGGATTTCTTAAAACTCTTGAAATGTATGGAGCACTCCATGTTGTTAAACCTGTAGAAGTTGGAACACCTTTTTTAGTTAATTCATCTGCAATTTTTACTGTACCTTTTCCATTTAAATATTCAGAGTAAATATATCTTACAATTTCAGCTTGTTCTTCATTTACGACCAAATCTTTACCAACTTTGTCATATCCAAGAATATTACCTGAACCATAGAATACTCCATTTTGAAATGATATCATTTGACCTGCTTTAACTCTTTGGGAAGTTTTCTTACTTTCATTTTGAGCAAGAGTTGCCATAATAGTAAGTTTTAACTCGCCATCTTCATCATTAAATGTCCATATATTATCTTCAGTAAAATATACTTCTACTCCAATCTTTTTTAACTTTCTAGTTTCTTGCAATGTATCAACTATGTTTCTAGCAAATCTTGATACCTCACGAGTAATTATTAAGTCAAACTTTCCTGCTTTTGCATCCTCCATCATTCTCATAAAGTTTTTTCTTTTCTTTGTAGATGTTCCTGTTATACCTTCATCTATATATCTATCATATAGAATCCAATCAGGATTTTTCTTTAGAATATCATCATAGTATTGAACTTGATTATCTAAAGCAGATAATTGAGCTTCATGTTCAGTTGAAACTCTAGCATATATTGCCACTTTCCTTTTCATTAAATCACCTCTATAAAGAAATTATCATTTTTATAATAAATAGTTTAGGATGCGATTTTTTTAACAAAAGAAAAAGAAGTATTTCTACTCCTTTATCGCACATTTGACATTTATTCTATATATCCTATTTGTGATGATTCCAACTCTTTTTTAATTTTTTCTATCATTTCATCATTCCAAAATCTTATTACATTTAACTCTGTTAAATATTGTATTGTCAGCATTTGTCTTGATGGTGAATACATTAATGTATCTGGAACATATTCGGTTATTGAAACATTTTGAATTTGATTTTTTGATAATACAATACTTAAACTATTTTCCTTATTTTCGCTGTTTTTATAGTTTTCGAGTAATTTTTCGTTATGGTGTGATAAAAGATTCTTTAGTGAGTTGTAAACATATTTATCTACCATAGAAGTAGCATAATAATAAGAAATTTTTCCATCATAAGGATTCAAATAAATATGATTGAAAAAATCTATATCAACAATGCAACCATGAATACGGCCATCGCCGCCTATACTTTTAATACCTTTTGATATTTCTTTTAATGCATCGTTATAGTTCTTCATTGCTTTACTAATTGCAAAAGTTAAAATATCCATTGTATTATAGTAATAATTAATATCTTGGTTCTTTAAAATCCTTACTGATCCACCGTTAAGTAAATATAATTTTCCTTCTATATTTTGGTAAAAGAAACAATAAATACCATTCTTTTTTAGCATTATCAGTTTACCATCAGATTTATTAAAATCCATTCTAATTCCTATACCCCTATTAAAAGTAAAATAATCATCACGGCTTATTTCATATATTCCATTTTCAAAATATTGAAAGTAATCAAAGTTTTTTGATAATTCAAAATACTTTAATCCAATATTACTTCTATAATAACCTATTTGGTTGTCTGAATAAACTGTCTTTTCATCATCAATTGAAAATGCATTTTGGTGAGTATGGCCATTAACGTATATCCATTTTTTTACATAATCGCTAGTATTCCAATTTTCTTTTTGAGTGTGAGTTAAAACAATTAATTTTGTCTTATCAAGAGCTCCTTTTACATGTTCATACAATTTATTAAATCTGTCGGTTTGCATCTTGTCTTCTTCAAGTGTCTTAATAGTATCTCTATATAACCCACAAATTGCATTGTATTTATTATTTAAACCACTAAACCCTAGTCCTCCTAGTATCATTAATCTACTTCTATTACTTAATTCCTTTAAATAAGTTTCAGTAGAAGCTAAGATTTCTTCTTCATTTAATATTTTTATTCCCTCTTCATGGAAAAATAATAATTCATTTTGCAAAAATATTATATCTTTAAACTCTTTAAAAAAATCTCTATATTTTTGAACAATATCATTCAATCCGTTTTCTGAGATTTCATTATCAATGTTCCATATTTCATGATTTCCAAGAATAACAATAATATAACCCTTCCATTTTTTTCTTAATAATTTATAAAAAATTTTAGTTAGTTCAAAACTCGATGATGTATCGCCACCAATTAGAAGACAATCATATAATTCTGCATTTTCTGTTAAACGATCTATCATTTTTTTAATAAATTGTATAATTTCAATATATGAAGCGTGTTCAGGAAATTTTTTTGCAATTTTATGGCATAAGTGGATATCGCTAATATAATAAATTCTTCTATTATTATTAGAATTATCTGTCAAGGCTAGTCCATAATTGTTTGCTGATATTTCATTATCTTCATTTTCCATATATGGAATATTCAAATAATCCTTATTATTCAGAATAACATTATCATAGGAAGTAGAATCATACAATCCATGTTCAATTAGTACATTACTACTTATTAATAAATTAGAGTAATCTAATTGTTTTACGTCTACACCTTTAAAGTCAAAATCAAATAAATCTGCTTCAGAAAGATCATTATTAACATATTCAGAAAAATCATCAAAAGAATTAAATTCTTTATTTTCAATGTCATCCTTATAAGAAAACTTTTCTGTAGTATAAAATTTATTAGTTACTTTATCATATTTTTTTTGAACAAAAATCCTTATTCCACATTTTCTCTCTAAATTTATTATTTCTTTGTCGTTATCAAATTGAGTTGGTATGGCTTCTCCAATGGAGCGTGTATATACTGCTTCTTCATTTTCTTTTAATTTTACTGCTGTTTCTAACGTTGCAATAATTAGTTCTCTAGTTCTTAATTTTTCTGGAACAATATCTAAAATATTGCAATTAGTTTTTACAGCTTCTAGATACATTTCATCTTTAATATATTTTCTAGGTATATATTCTATACAACTAGGATTATTTTCAAAAGCTTTTAAACAAATTTCTTTATTTCTCTTTTTATCACTTATATACCTTAAATTATTTCCATCTGTCATGATTAATTCCATTGCCATTTTATCATCTATGTATTCACTTGGGAAATATCTAATACATTCTCCATTTAATTTAATTGCTTCGAAACAAAACTTTTTAGTTTTAATATTATTAGGGACAAATCTCATAGCTAAAGAATCGTGTTCAACTGCTGCCAAACATAATTCAGTTGTTAAAAATTCTTCAGGAACTTCTTTTAAATTAAATGGATTAACTTTTACTGCTTCAAAACACATTTCATATGTTCTGATTTTTTTAGGAATACTGCTAAAACTGATTTTTCTTTCTTTAATCCTTTTTATGTATTCATCTGTTGATTCAATAAAATGTTTTTTACTTTCTACTAATTCTAAGCCCATCAACTCACCACCAATCTACTAATATTATTATATCATATATTTTGATTAATCATCTCTGTTAGATATTTCAAAATTTAGTTTCCACTCTAGATACTCTTCATCTGATATTTCTAAGTTTTCTCTTTTGCCTCTCATCTCTTTCCATTCATTCATAGCTTTTTGAACAATATCATTATATTTTGTTTTTTCAAAACTATCTGAATCAAAACTTATCTCAAAATATGGAAACTCTTCTTCTAACCACATATGGAAGTAAACTACATCAATTGGATTATTAAAATCATATTTCTTTATAGCATTAACACTTACTTCATATAAATCTGCAATATCCATTAATCTTTCTTTACTAGGTCCTCTATCATTATTCTCATAATATCTAAAAGTCTTATGTGGATCATCACCTCCAAATCCAAAATATTCTGCGACATCATCTGCGTCCATGTGTCTCAATCTTCTCACATACTCTAAACGAGCTCCTTGTGATAAATTTTTTAATGTTGGTTTTCTAAAATACATATTCATCATTCCTTTCTTTTTTATATTTTTTCTTCCAACAAAAAAAGTAGCCCTAACCTTATTGCTACTTCTTTTTCAAATTTTTTTATATTCTAGTATCACACTAGCTAACCCTTTTTTATTTAGTATAATAAATACGATATAACCATCAACTCCTTTTATTACAACAAAAAAAGACTCGCTTGAGTCTTTTATAATCTTTTTAGTTTCACGCTTTTGCGTTCTAATTTTTTCTCGCTTTGATTGCGGCTTGTGCAGCAGCTAATCTAGCAATAGGAACTCTGAATGGTGAACATGATACATAAGTTAATCCTATGTTATGGCAGAATTCTACAGATTGAGGATCTCCACCATGTTCTCCACAGATACCTAACTTAATATTAGGTCTAGTCTTTTTACCTAATTCAACAGCCATCTTAACTAATTTACCAACACCATGTTGATCTAATTTAGCAAATGGATCTTGTTCATATATTTTATTTTCATAGTAAGAACCTAAGAACTTACCAGCATCATCTCTAGAGAAACCAAATGTCATTTGAGTTAAGTCATTTGTACCAAATGAGAAGAACTCAGCAGATTCAGCTATTTCATCAGCTAATAATGCAGCTCTAGGAATTTCAATCATTGTACCAATATGATATTCCATATCAGAATTCTTTTCTTTCTTAACTTCTTCAGCAGTTTCTACAACTATATTCTTAACAAAGTCTAATTCTTTCTTTTCTCCAACTAATGGAATCATTATTTCTGGAACAATATCGTATCCATCTTCTTCTTTTACTTCAATAGCAGCTTCCATTAAAGCTCTAGTTTGCATACGTGCAATTTCTGGATAAGTAACAGCTAATCTACATCCTCTATGACCCATCATTGGGTTGAATTCATGTAATTCATCACATACTTCTTTAATATGTTCTATAGTCATTCCCATAGCTTCAGCTAATGCAGACATTTCAGCATCAGTTTTAGGAACAAATTCATGTAAAGGAGGATCAATATAACGAACTGTCATTGGTAATCCTTTTAATTCCTTATACATAGCTTTGAAATCACCTTTTTGATAAGGGATAAGTAAGTCTAAGTATTTTTCTCTATCTTCTTGAGTTTCAGATAAGATCATTCTTCTTAAGTTAAAGATTCTTTCTTCATCAAAGAACATATGCTCTGTTCTACATAAACCAATACCTTCAGCACCTAATTCAATAGCTTTAGCTGTATCTTTAGGAGTATCAGCATTAGTTCTAACACGTAATGTTCTGAACTTATCAGCCCATTCCATAACTCTACCAAATTCACCAGCAATTGTAGCATCAACTGTTTTAATTTCTCCATCATAGATGTTACCAGTTGAACCATCAATTGAGATTACATCTCCTTCATGGAATGTTTTACCAGCTAATGTGAAACATTTATTAGCTTCATCCATGATAATATCTCCACATCCTGATACACAGCAAGTACCCATACCTCTTGCAACAACTGCAGCATGAGAAGTCATACCACCACGAACAGTTAAGATACCTTGAGCAACTTTCATACCAGTAATATCTTCTGGTGAAGTTTCTAGTCTAACAAGAACTACTTTCTTCTTATTAGCAGCCCATTTTTCTGCATCTTCTGCAGTAAATACTATTTGTCCACATGCAGCACCAGGAGAAGCTCCTAAACCTTTACCAATTGGTTCAGTTTCTTTTAATGCTTTAGCATCAAATTGTGGATGTAATAATGTATCTAAGTTTCTTGGATCAATCATAAGAACAGCTTCTTCTTCAGTACGCATTCCTTCATCAACTAAATCACAAGCAATCTTTAATGCAGCTTGAGCAGTTCTCTTACCATTTCTAGTTTGTAACATATATAATTTACCATGTTCTACAGTAAATTCCATATCTTGCATATCTCTATAATGAGATTCAAGTGTCTTACATACTTCTTTAAATTGTGCAAATGCTTCAGGGAATTTTTCTTCCATCTCAGCAATCTTCATTGGAGTTCTTACACCTGCAACAACATCTTCACCTTGTGCATTAGTTAAGAATTCACCAAATAACCCTTTTTCACCAGTGGCTGGATCTCTAGTAAATGCAACACCTGTACCACAGTCATCACCCATGTTACCAAATGCCATTGATTGAACATTTACAGCAGTTCCCCATGAATAAGGAATATCATTATCTCTTCTATATACATTAGCTCTTGGATTATCCCATGATCTAAATACAGCTTTAACAGCTCCCATTAATTGCTCTTTTGGATCTGTTGGGAAATCAGTACCAATCTTAGATTTATATTCTTCTTTAAATTGTCTAGCTAATTCTTTTAAGTCTTCAGCAGTTAATTCAACATCTTGTTTAACTCCCTTAGCTTCTTTCATCTTATCTATTAATTCTTCAAAATATTTCTTTCCAACTTCCATTACTACATCAGAATACATTTGAATGAATCTTCTATAACAATCCCAAGCCCATCTAGGGTTATTAGATTTTTCAGCTAATACTTCAACAACTTCTTCATTTAAACCTAAATTTAGAATTGTATCCATCATACCAGGCATTGAAGCTCTAGCACCACTTCTTACTGATACTAATAATGGATTTTCTTTATCTCCAAATTTCTTACCAGTAATTTCTTCCATCTTAACGATGTATTCATTGATTTGAGATTGAATTTCTTCATTTATTTCTCTACCATCTTCATAATATTGAGTACATGCTTCTGTAGTTATTGTAAAACCTTGAGGAACAGGTAAACCAATATTAGTCATTTCGGCAAGGTTAGCACCTTTACCACCTAAAAGTTCACGCATATTTGCATTACCTTCAGTAAATAAATATACATACTTTGTCAATTCTATCATCCTTTCATACTCCTTTAGTATAACATGATTTATTTACTTGTAGTACAAAAAAAGATAAAAGTTGACTTTTATCTTTCATTTAAATAAATAAACATTGCTCCATTGCGGTATAAAGCTATGTTTTTACCATTATATTTATACAATGTATATTCTTTATTATATTCTTGTTTTACACCTGAATTAACTTGTTTAAATAAATTATCATCAGTATCTATAATATCTAAATCAAATACATCTTCTAAATCTAATAATTTATAATTATTATTTTTAATATCTTCTAATGTATATGAATCTTTAATATCAAATTGACCTTGTTTAGTTCTTCTTAGATTAATCATATATGCATATGTACCTAATGTCTTACCTATATCATTAATTAAACTTCTAATGTATGTTCCTTTTGATACTAATGCTCTAAACTTAATAGTCTTATCATTTATATCAAGGACTTCTATTTCTTTAATATCAACTTCTCTTTTAGGTAATTCTACATTAAAACCTTGTCTTGCATATTGATATAGTTTCATACCATTTACTTTAACTGATGAATATATAGGTACTTCTTGTTCATATTTCTTTTGATAAGAATTAATAACTTTAATAATTTCTTCTTTTGATACTTCTTTATCAGATGAATTAATAGTTATACCTTCTATATCATATGTATCCTTTTGTTCACCTAATACCATCTCAGCTATATATTCTTTATAAGTAGATGTTATTACATCATTTAATTTAGTATATTTACCAATGGTGCAAACTAGTACACCTGTAGCAATAGGATCAAGTGTTCCAGTATGACCTATTTTCTTAGTATTAAATATTTTCATTAATTGATGACATACATCAAATGATGTCATATTCTTATCTTTATCTACAATTATTAATCCATTCATACTAATCACTTCTTCTATTGTATGATTAAATTATATCATATTATTTTAAAGTAATATAATGTCTTGTATTTATATCTAATTCAATATATTTTCTTTCATTTTTAGATGAATTAACAAATTTCTTTTTCTTTAATGTAGGAGTATGAGTTACATTTCTATTTAACTCATCTCTAATTATTCTTTTTGTAATCTTTAAATATTTTATTAATTGTTCTTTTTTCATATTATTACCACCTAAATGTTTTTATAATATCACATAATAATTAAAAAAAGAAGAGATTATCTCTTCTTAGAATAAAGCTTTCTCATCTTTATATTGTTTACTTACATATACTAATAATACAAATGTAAATATTACTGATGTTAAAGCAAATGATAAGAAATTAGTATAATTTATACTTGATAAGTATAAATCATTTAATATTTGTCCACCATTAGCAATAGGAATGAAATATAATATATCACTTGATACATTAGCTAGATTTGTAAACATAGGTATTAATGACACAAATGATAAGAATGATACTTTACTTTGTGCTTCTTTAAATGTCTTAGCTCTACCACATAGGAAGATAGCTAATACACCAACTAAGCAAGATATTAATATTAATGAAATAATAGTTAATATAACTGTTAATGGATTAACATTTAATACCATATCTTTAAATGTTTCTGTATGATTTTTAATAAATAGTAATGCAGGCACTGATGTAAATACACCTATAATAGAAGATATAATACATGATGTAACAATTGCTAATAACTTACCACCTATAATTTCATTAGAAGTTAATGGGAAAGTTAATAATGTTTCAAATGTACCTCTTTCTTTTTCTCCAGCAATTAAATCAGTAGAAGTATTCATTGCAGTTACTACTACTATCATAACTAAATAGATTAAAGAAAAGGAAATAATATAATTAGTAAAGAAGTTTCTTCCTTCTTCAGCTTGTTCTTCTAAATCAACATTTATGATTCCAAATACTTCTTTTGGTTCAATATTATGTTCAACTAAATATTTAGCTCCTAATATATTATTATAGCTTTCATAATGTCTTCTTAATATTTCACTTAAAGTCATACCATCTGTAGATGATGTATCTAAATATAAAGTATAATTATTATTATCTTTTAATACATAACCTTTTATATTTTTATTATTATATTCTTCTTTAAGTTCATCTTCACTTTTAGTTATTACTTCTATTTTACCGCCCATTTGATCAAATAGTTGTTTTTCATCTTCATCCATTTGATAGTTAATACCTATCTTTAAGTCTTGTACTTCATTTAATGAATCATATAATGCACCCATGCCAATAATAAATGCAGGTATTATTAATGGCATAAATAATATAATTGATAAGAACTTTTTATCTCTAAATATTGCTCTTATTTCTTTTTTCCATGATATTAATACATTACTCATTTTTATCATCTCCAATCAAAGCAAAGAAAGCATCTCTTAAATTATCAGTATTTGTTTCTTTTAATATTTGTTTAGGAGTACCTGTAGCAATTACTCTACCTTTGTTTAATAGAATTACTCTATCACAAATATTTTCTGCTTCTTCCATGTAATGAGTAGAATATATAATACCCTTACCATTCTTCTTTTCTTCTTTAATAAAATCTAATATAACTTTAGATGAAATAATATCTAGTCCAGATGTTGCTTCATCAAATATATAATACTTAGGATTATGAACTAAGCATCTTGCTATACCTACTCTTTGTGTTTGACCTGTAGATAAAGTTTCAATTCTTTGATTCTTAAACTTTTGCATACTAAATCTTTTAACTATATCATCTATTCTATTGCTTGCTTCTTTTTTATCTACTTTATAGAAATCTGCACACATTTGCATTAATTCCATTGGAGATAATTCTTTATATAATTTAGTATTACCTGATAAGAAAGATATCATCTTTTTTATCTCTAATTCATTCTTTTTATAATTCTTATCATCAATAGTAATAGAACCTTTATTAGGTTTCATAATACCTGCAATAATACGTAGTAATGTTGTCTTACCTGCACCATTAGGTCCTAGTAGTCCAACTACTTCACCTTCTTTAACTTCAAATGATATATCATTATCAGCTTTAATCTTAATTTTCTTTTTATTTTCATCAAGTTTTTCAAACTCTTTTACTATGTTCTTTATCTCTATCATATTAAACTCCTTATAGAAAGATTATAACAAAAAAAGAATGACTATTCATCATTCTTTTTAATGTCTTTAATTATTCTTTCTATATTGTTACCATACTCAATAGATTCATCTACATAGAATCTTAATTCAGGCATCTTTCTTAAGTCTTTCATCTTAGCTGCTAACTTAGTTCTTAAATATGGTTGAGCTTCTTCTAAATTCTTTTGTACAGCTTCCTTATCTTCATCACCCATATAAGTATAATATACTTTAGCATAAGATAAATCATTAGTAACTTCTAATCCTGTTAATGTTACATGTTTTAAAGTAACATCTCTTGCTTCTAGTAACATGATAGATGATAATTCTCTTAACATTTCAGAAGATATTCTTCCAACTCTAATGTTATTCATTATCTTTCTACCTCAACTTCTTCATAAGCTTGTAATTCATCATCTACTTTAAGATCATTATAACCTTCAACAGTTATACCACAGTCAAATCCTGATTTAACTTCTTTAACTTGATCTTTTTCTCTTTGTAAAGAACCAATCTTACCATCATAGATAATTACACCATCTCTTATTACTCTAACTTTAGAATTAGCTTTAATAATACCATCAGTAACTCTTGAACCTGCAATAGTACCAACTTTAGAGAACTTGAATAATTCAAGTATTCTAGCAGTACCTGTAACTCTCTCTTCATATACAGGATCTAACATACCCTTCATAGCTGCTTCCATATCTTCAACTACTTTATAAATAATAGTATATAATCTTAATTCTACATTAACATTTTTAGCATAATCTTTAATTGCATTTGTTGGAACAACATTAAATCCAATTATTACTGCATTTGATGCTTGAGCTAAAGTAATATCTGATTCAGTTATAGTACCAATTCCAGATCTTATTACCTTACATCTAACACCTTCAACATCAATTTTCTCTAATGAATTCTTAACTGCTTCTTCAGAACCTCTAACATCACATTTTAATACAACATTTATTTCTTTAGTTCCACCTTGAATAGCAGCAAATAAATCATCTAATGAAACTGGTTTAGTTACATTATTCTTATTCTTTAAGTCAGCTTGTCTCTTTTCAGCAATTTGTCTTGCTTCTTTTTCTGATTCAAATGCCATGAATTTATCACCAGCACCTGGGTTACCAGTTAAACCAGTTATTTCAACTGGAGTAGATGGACCAGCTTCAACTATATCTTTACCTAATGAATTCTTCATAGTTCTTACTCTACCATTGAAAGTACCAACTACTATAGGATCACCAATTCTTAATGTACCATTTTGAATTAATAATGATGCTACACCACCCATTTGTTTATCAATTCTTGATTCAATTACTGAACCAACTGCATAACGATTAGGGTTAGCTTTTAATTCAGATACTTCAGCTATAGCTAATAATGTATCAATTAATTTATCTACACCTTCACCAGTCTTAGCTGATATCTTAAGATATGGAATATCTCCACCCCATTCTTCTGGAGTTAATCCTTCTAATGCCATTTCTTGCATTACTCTGTTTGGATCAGCATTAGGTTTATCAATCTTATTAACTGCAACAACAATAGGTACTCCTGCTGCTTTTGCATGATCAATTGCTTCTTTAGTTTGAGGCATTACACCATCCTCAGCAGATACAATAATAATTACTATATCTGTAACAGATGCACCTCTTGCTCTCATTTCAGTGAATGCTTCATGTCCTGGAGTATCAATGAAAGTAATCTTATTACCTTTATAATCAATTTGGTAAGCACCAATTGATTGAGTAATACCACCAGCTTCACCTTCAGCTACATGAGATTCTCTAATATAATCTAATAAAGTAGTTTTACCATGGTCTACATGTCCCATGATAGTAATAACAGGAGGTCTTACTACTAAGTCTTCTTCCTTATCTACTATTTCAAATTCTTCAAAATTAGTTATATCTTGTGTTGCTTCATTTTTTAATGTTTTATTATATTCAGCAACTAATAGTTCAGCTGTATCTCTATCAACAGCTTGTGGTAATGATATCATCATACCTAATTCCATTACTTTCTTAACTAATTCTACACCATTAACTTTTAAAGCATTAGCTAAGTCTTGTAATGACATATTTTCTTTATATAAAACAACATTATCATCAACTTCAGTTGTATTAGAAGTTAATTTTTCTTTGTTCTTATACATTTGTTTCTTTTTATTTTGATAATCTTTATCTTTTGTTACAGTTGATTCAGTATCTCTTCTTCTTTTTACCTTTTCAGTAACTCTTCTATCATCAGATACTATTGTTTGAAGTTCATCACCCATCATAATATCTTCTACTGCATCATCTATAACATCTGTTTCTTCAAGTGTTAAATCTTCATTGGCAGATATTAAATTCATTGTGTTATCTAACATAACGATATCATCATCTGATAATATATCATCTTTATTAGATACTTTTATACCTAACTTAGCACATTCGTTTAATACGTCTTGCACAGTAAAGTTCATATCTTCTGCATATTCTTGAACTGTCATATAAACACCCTCCTTATTAGTTTATTTTATTAGTTATTTCTTCATATACTTCATCAGTAATAGTAGTTTCTAAAACTCTATCTAATATCTTTTTACTTTTAGCTAATTCAACAACAGATAAGTCTTTCTTAATATAACATCCATGTCCATTTACTTTACCTGTTTCATCAACTATTATTCCATCATCTGTTTTAACTATTCTTAATAATTCCTTTTTAGGTAGTTTTTCTTTAGTAACTACACATGTACGCATAGGAATTTTCTTCATTATTGATTTCCTTCTTCTTGGATTTGAGTCATTGTTTTAATATCAATTCTATATTTAGTTAAACGTGATGCTAATTTAATATTAATAGCTTTCTTACCAATAGCCTTAGATAATTCATCATCAGGTACTATTGCTAAAGCAACTTTTTCTTTATCATCAGATACAATGTTAACTATAACATTTTGTGCTGGAGATAAAGCATTAGCTATATACTTACAAATATCTTCATCATATAAGATTAAGTCTACTTTTTCATTTCCTAATTCTTTTAAGATATTAGCAATTCTAGAACCTCTTTCACCAATACAAGTTCCAATTGGATCTACTCTATCATTTGTACTTGATACAGATACTTTAGATCTATTACCAGCATCTCTTGCTACACCATGTAATTCAAGAGTACCATCTTGGAATTCAGGTATTTCATGTTCGAATAATCTCTTAACAAAACCATATTGTCTTCTTGATAATAAAATTAATGGTCCTTTATTTGTATTATCTACCTTAGATACATATACTTTAACTTGAGAACCCATCTTTAATTCTTCACCAGGAATACATTCAGCTTTAGGAAGTAATCCTCTAGCTCTACCTAAATCTACATAGTAATTCTTAGCATCTTCCATAGCTAATGTACCTAACATTAATTCATCTTGCTTATCTGCAAAATCAGCTATTAAAGATTCTTTTTCAGCTTCTCTAATCTTTTGAGTAACTACTTGTTTACAAGTAGAAGCTGCTACTCTACCAAAATCTGCTGGTGTAACTTCTTCAACAAATTCATCACCAACTTTTGCATCTTTCCATTTTTCTTGTGCATCTTCTAATAATATTTGAGCATCTTGGTTTATTTCAGGATCTAGTACTTTAATATTTCCTTCTTCATCTTCTATTTCTTCGCCATAGATATAATCATCTACAACTACATAATATCTAAATACTTTAAATTCTCCTGTTTCTTTATTTATTTCAACTTTAACATTAGTTTTAGAACCATAGTTTTTCTTATAAGCTGCTGTTAAGCCTTGTTCCATTGCTTCCCAAACAACGTTTTCATCAATATGTTTTTCTTCAATAATATTATTTAATGCTTTAATAAATTCCTTACCATTCATTTTTTAATTCCCTCTTTCTTTGCTTGATACTTCTAGTGTATATTGTTCATCAATTAGATCAGTTTCATCTAATATAGGATTAATAATATTTGTTGCTTCTACTATGGTATCTAAATCTATACCATTAACTTTATCTAATATTACTCTTAAGGTATTATTATTCTTTTCTTCTATCCATACAATAGAATCTAAAATAATATCCATCTTATCCATTTCCTTTTTAATTAACTCTTCTAACTTACTAATAATACTGTCCATGTATCCTCCTTAATAATAAACAAAGCAGGCAACTTCTTGCCCACTTCAAAATGCTATACATAATATAACATAATAACTTATATTAATCAATAAGTTATTGGTTGTTATAGTTAAATTTATATTTATGTGTATCACTTATTAAATTAATATTAGATATATTATTATTAATAACTGATACTTCACCTGTATAAGTAATACCATTTATAACTATATTATTATATTTATATATGGTTTTACCTTCTTCTTCTATTTTAATTCCAGAATTACCTTTTAGTATTTTTATCAATGAATCATTCATAATAATATCTTTATCAATATCATTTAATAATTCATTCTTTAATACTTGTTCTTCACCTTGTAATTCATATATATTATCATTCTTAATAATATATGAATAAGTACCACTTGCATATTCTAAAGTGCCTGTTAGAATTGAATTACCAAATACACCATTTAATACATAGAAAGAATCATTTATGGTTATTGTTGCTGTATATTTAGAGTTATCTAGTAACTTATCTAATATATCTTGATATCTTATTACTGCTTTAGTAGTTGTTGTTACTGTATTATTTCTATTCTTTTTGTGATTACTATTTATTGTAGTAGTCATGACAATAGCAAGAGTAACAACTAAGATAATATATACACTTAACTTAAATATTTCTTTAAATCCAGGAACGTATTTATAATTTCTTTTAAATACCTCTAGCCATGATAATCTTTCTTCTTGATTATCATTATTTTCCTTTTTATTCTTCATTATTAACCTTCTTATTAATTAAATTATCTTTATTATAACCATTTAAGAATGATTTAACATCCATGATGTTCTTTCCTGCTCTTTTAATCATAGTAACATCAATTAAACCATCAGAACATTGTATCGAAAATGAATCTTTATTAACAGCAGTTATAACTCCTATTTCACCAGTCTTATCAGCGCCTAATCTTGCTTCAACTATTTTTATTTCTTCACCATTTAATAAAATATTTGCTAATGGACTAGGATTTAATGCTCTTATATAATCATATACTTCTTTTTTAGTCTTACTAAAGTCTAATCTTTCTTGTTCTCTAGTAATCTTTTTAGTATACGTAGCAGCTCCATCATCTTGTTTAATATTCCAATTATCATCAGCTATTATCTTAGGTAAAGTCTTTAATAATAAATTCTTACCAACAATAGATAATTTATCAGATAAAGTACCATATGTATCAGTTATATCTATATCTATCTTATCCATATTGATAATATTACCTGTATCCATTTGTTCATCCATATACATAATAGTTATACCTGTTTCTGTATCACCATTCATAATTGCTGATTGAATTGGAGAAGCTCCTCTATATTCAGGTAATATAGAACCATGAATATTGATACATCCATAGTATGGGAAATCTAATAATTCCTTTGGTACTATTTGTCCATATGCACATGTAATAATAATATCTGGATCTAAATCTATTATATCTTGATATTCTTCTCTTATTTTATGTGGAGTTAAGACTTTTATATTATGCTTAAGTGCACACTCTTTAACAGGAGAAGGAGTTAATACTTTCTTTCTTCCAACTTCTTTATCTTCTTGAGTAACTACACCTATAACATTTGTTTCTTCTATTAACATCTCTAAAGTTGGTACTGAAAAATTAGGAGTACCCATATATACAACTTTAAGATTTTTTAAATTTTTAACCATATTAAAGCACCTCTTTATTAATTATAAATTAAAAAGAAAAGTAATTAAATACTTTTCTTATTTATTACAAAATAATATAGAGATATACAAGTAATTAATAATGTTACTAAAGAAAGTGTTATTAAAGCTTTCTTGAATCCTAGAACTGCATTATTGGATACTTCACTAACACCTAATACAGAACCTTTTAACAAATTAAACTTATATTCTACAGAGGCATTTCCTCTTTTAGCAGTAATAGTAAAACTATTCTTATCTCTAATATCTACTATACCTTGTCCTTCAACTTCTATGTCTTCTCCATCAACCATAACGTATAATTCATCAACATCTGTACCAACACGTAAATCATATACGTATTTATTTGGATCAAATTGGAAATCATATCCAACTACTTTAATCTTAGTTACATTAATAACTGTTTCAGTTGTAACGACTTCAGTTGGTTCTTCTACAACTACTGTAGTAGGTTCTTCAACTACTACTGGAGTTTGTTGAACTTGAGCTGGAGTTTGAGTTGTAACCCTTTTTGTTGTTGTTCTTGTTGTAGTTGGCTTTGTTGTTGGTTGAGTTGTAGGTGTAGGATTATTAGGTCTTGCACTTACTGTTATAGTTGCACTTTTAGAGATAGCTGAATTCTTATCAGTATCATAGTCAGTTATATCACCTGTAACAGATATAGAATATGTACCAGGTTTAGATGTATCAACAGCATATGTTTTATTTGTTGTTACATTACCATCCATATCAAATCCTACGATTTTATCACTTGCAGCACCAGATACATTCAAATTCCATGTACCAGCTACTACAGTAACTTTAAATGATGCAGTATCACCAACATAAACGTTTGAGCTTGTAGCAGATACATTTACAGATGCAGCAAATACACTACTACTTACAAAACACGTTAATAATAAAATTGTTAATTTAATTAATCTCTTCATTTTATCACCTTATTACAATGTTGTTATACCTTTCAAATATTTTACTATCTTCATTAAGTCTGCTGAGTTAATAGTACCGTCACCAGTTACGTCTGCAGCTTTTACTTGAGAGTTAGTCATTCCACTTGTACCCTTTAAGTATTTAACTATTTTCATTAAATCTGCTGAATTAATATTTCCATCAGATGATGTATCACCTTTAATAGCAAAATAATATGTTGTATTACCAAATACTAATCTACAATCTGTAGTAATTGTTCCACTTGTTATCAATCTATTATTAGCATCATATACTTTATAATCACTATTTAATACTTCGATATCATTAGCAAGATCTTCTACTGTATACGAATCATTATTAGCTGATGTTATCAGCACTTCATTGTTTACTGATAAACTATTATTTAAGATATTTAAACTTTCATTTATGACGAAGTCAATTATTCTATAATTACCTTCAGAATCTTTAATATATAATTCATATAAACCAAATAGTTTATTGATATTATTTATAGTAAACTTCTTTTCTGAAGCGTCATATATTATTTCAAATTGATCTGAAATATCATCATCATTATCATCTAATACTTTATATTCTGTAACATTTAAATTATTTTCATTATTGATTGTTATATACACACTCTCACGATAATTTGATAAGTCTTGTTTTGTTATAGTTGAATTGCCAAATGAATAAT
>Ga0247611_10004998_pt1 | contig 17987 bp, 14 predicted proteins | sample 177DNAGHGhighgp2_FD_192422 | JGI IMG/M metagenome (GOLD analysis project Ga0247611, IMG submission 192422) | Sheep rumen microbial communities from Palmerston North, Manawatu-Wanganui, New Zealand - 1770 DNA GHGhigh gp2 | ecosystem: Host-associated > Mammals > Digestive system > Stomach > Rumen... | reverse complement strand
GAACTGCCTGTGTGGCAATAGCTTTGAACGCTGACCAGAAGAAACCTATTGTAAAAGCTGCAAAGGAATATTTCACCAGTAAGATGAACGCTCAGGAGCTGGCTACAAGCGTTGAAGGTAATGTGTTAATATATCGTTCGAGCACAGGTAAGGTGAATGTGAACGTGCTTTTCAGTCAGGATACATTCTGGCTTTCTCAGAAGCGAATGTCTGAGTTATTCAACGTGACAATACAAGATATCAGTTATCATTTGCTACAAATCAATGATACGGGAGAATTGCAATTGTCCACAGCAATCAAAAAAATTTTGAATCCGTCGGACAATTGCGATGAACAGGGCGTTCTGCTGTATAATCTGGATGCGATTATAGCCGTTGGTTATCGGGTGAATAGTTACGAGGCGACCCAATTCCGCATCTGGGCGCGGGAGATTTTGAAGGAGTATATCATCAAGGGCTTTGTGATGGACGATGAACGTCTGAAAGGCAAGAATCCCTTTGGGGCAGACTACTTTGAGGAATTGCTGGATCGCATCCGTGAGATACGTACCTCAGAGCGTCGTTACTATCAGAAGATAACGGACATCTATGCCGAGTGCAGCAGCGACTATGACAAGAATAGTGAGATAACACGATCTTTCTATAAAACGGTGCAGAATATGATGCACTATGCCGTGACGCATCAGACGGCTGCAGAGATTGTCTATGACCGTGCTGATGCGGAGAAGCCTCACATGGGACTGATGACGTGGAAGAATGCGCCTGATGGCAGAGTCGTTAAAAGTGATGTGACGATAGCCAAGAATTATCTGTCAGAGAAGGAAGTGGATGAACTGAACTTGCTGACAACGGCTTTCCTCGAAATTGCAGAGCGAAGGGCGAGGCGGCATGTCTTGACAACGATGGCTGAATGGAAACAGGTGTTGGAGCATTATCTGAAAGTGTCGGATGCTGACATTCTGCCCGATGCAGGTTCCGTGACCCATGAGGAAGCTGAAGCCAAAGCATTAGGGGAGTATGAGAAATTCTGGAGGATTCAAGACCAGACATTCCTCTCAGACTTTGACAAACTGATTGAAGATTTAGGCAAATAAACATAGAAATTCAATCCCCACACCAAGTATTAAAGTGTGGGGATTTGGTTTTGAACACCTTGTCAAGCAACTTGAAGTTGTTGTCGTTGATGATGGAGAAGTCTTTGGTGATATAGACATATGCAATTTCGTAGTTGCCAAGGTGGTTGAGGGCTTCATCAATATCACCCTTACTGAACTTCATCAGGTTCCTCGATAGGGTGGCGAAAGTATGGCGGGCCTGGTAAAATTGGAGTTTATTGATACCAACAGCCTTGCCAATCGTCTTTAAGCCGATGTTCAGGTTCTGATTGAAGCACTCAGCAAAGTAGTATTTCTTGTAGAATCTGAATATCCGGTCTTCGCGTTTCCATTATTCAGTGGTGCAAATGTGGTGCATTATATAAAAAGAAAATCCGCAAGATTCTGTATGTTAATTTCTTGCGGATTTTGTAAAGTGATCCCGTTGGGATTCAAACCCAAGACCTTCAGAACCGGAATCTGACGCTCTATTCAGCTAAGCTACGGGACCGAAATGAGGCTGCCTAAATGGAGGCAGGGCGACATTCGCGTGCAAAGGTACTAAAAGTTGAGCGAAGAACAAAATAAAGTTGTTTGTTTTTTTCCTCCATTAACAACTTCCATTAACTTCCATTAATAGCCATCTGCTTGTTGCCGGCCGTATATTGCAAACTCAATTCTTCCTTCCACGTTTAGCTCTTCTTTCTCTACGAATCACATTCCCCACGCAGAGGTATTGACCGTTGCTTCTACTTCTTTCTCGATGTCATCGGGCAGGTTGCAGAAGAAGTCGAGGCCGGTGCGTTGTTCCAATTCATCAATGCTAATGGCGTAGTCTTTGGCATTGGCCTTGGTGATGCTGACATTCTGATGCTCTGTCCAAAAGGCGATGGCCTTGTATTGGTGGTTCTTCACACAGAGCACAGCCATGTAGAAATATTTTGGCACGAGAAGGCCCGTGCTGGTGGTGGTCAGAATCTGACTGGAGGCATCTATGGTTCCAGCTTTGACGACGTAGAGCGTGTCGCGGAAGGAGGCGTCGTTGCCCCAGCCGGTCACTTTGTTTTCCAAAGTCTGCCATAGGCCACCGTTGTGCTTCTGGTATTGCGGATGGGCGTTACTGATGAAGAAGGTCTGCTTGTTTTGCTCAATGGAGCTCTGGCGGTCGTTGGACATGCACATGTGACCACGGGAGAAGCCTGTGCCCTTGAAGTCGCTGTCGTGGGTGCGATAGATCTCGGGAATGTCAGGATCATCGGTCCATGAGCCGTTGCGTCCCACATTGTTGTTGGGCAGTCCGTTGTGAAATTCGTAGCAAGTCCACCGCTGACTCTTCTTTGAGCAGTCCCATTCCAGGGAGTAGGTGATGCCGTAGTCTTGGGTAGAGTGGGAGATTACGAGATTTGTGTTGTCGCCCTTGACTTTGGGAAACTCCATGCGCCAGATTTCCGGGTTTCCAGTAGTGGTGACAATGTTGCGGTTGACGTTGTTCGGATCGATGGTGGGAGATTCTCCTCCTTCGTCTTCCCACTGGTCAACAATCTGCACTTGAAGGTTCTTGACCTCCCAGGTAGTAGATGACGTGGTGCAGGAATAGTAGAGGGCGATAACGACATTGCTTTCCCCCAGGAAGCGAGAAGGAATTTCACGATTATAGGTGGAAAACGTGTTCCAGTTGATGTTGTAGGATCCTGCCCATTCCAAAGTTCCGGTGATGTCTGTCCACTTTGTTGTCGTAGGGTCTCCAGTATAGTTATCGGTGATGAGCACCTTGTTTTGGGTATTAGTCCTTGAGTAAGCCAGAATGTATTGGAACGAGAGGGTTACTTCCAGAGCCTTTGTCATGTCGTAGGCAGGAGAAACGAGATAACTCTCCGACTCCGTAGTTTTGTTGTTGACATAGCCAGTAGCTTTGGCAGTCTTGAAATCGATAATCCATGGTTGTCCTTTCACATGCATGTTGGTGAAGGTTCCGAAATTGTTGGAGAAGGTTTCGTTGGCATATATCTGGTTGACGGGTCTGGCTCCGCTCTTGATGTCCGGGCGTCGTAGTGACAGACTGTCGATGTCGGCCTTGGCAAAACGATGTGTGTTGATGCCCCATGTCACGGTCATGGAGTCAGGATGTTCAAAGGTGATGCTCTCTATGCTTCCTGATTGATAGGCATGGAAAGAATTTCCCTTGCTGACGTAGATGTTTTGTGAGAAGGCAAGGGCTGTGTAGAAGGTTATCAAAAGTGTAAGTGTGGTTTTTTTCATGTTTCATTGGATTTGCTGCAAAGGTACAAAAAATACAGAAATGGAGGAAACTTCAAATGTTAAATAAATAAGGTAAACACATGGAACCTCATGAAGGAAATGATGTATGATGGACAAATTGAAGTAAAAGCAAAAGAAAGTCTGTCATTTTGCAAAATTAATCGGATAAATCTTTGCATATTGACAATTGTTTTGTATCTTTGCAGCCAAGTTTTAAAAGAAAGAAATGAGTAAGCTGATTCATCCAAAGAACTATAAACCGCTGCTCGACATGCGTCAGACGGAGCAGGGTATCAAACTCATCAAAGAGTTTTTCCAGCAGAATCTCTCCACGGAGTTGCGTCTTCGTCGTGTCACGGCTCCCCTCTTTGTGTTGCAGGGACTTGGTATCAATGATGACCTTAATGGAGTGGAGCGCCCAGTGACGTTCCCCATCAAAGATTTGGGAGATAAACGTGCAGAAGTGGTTCACTCGCTGGCCAAATGGAAGCGGTTGACATTGGCAGAATATCAGGTGGAGCCGGGCTATGGCGTCTATACCGATATGAATGCCATTCGTGCTGACGAGGAACTGGATAACCTCCATTCGTTGTATGTGGATCAGTGGGACTGGGAGGCTGTTGTGACGAAAGAGCAACGTACGCTGGCTTTCTTGAAGGATGTGGTGGAGCGCATCTATGCAGCCATTCTACGCACAGAGTATCTGGTCTGTGAGACCTATCCCGATATTAAGCCCTTCTTGCCTGAGAAAATACACTTTATTCATAGTGAAGACCTGTTGCAGATGTACCCGGAAAAATCTCCAAAGGAGCGTGAAGATGCCATCTGTAAAAAGTATGGTGCTGTGTTTATCATTGGCATTGGCGGGAAGTTGTCTAACGGAGAGAAACATGACGGGCGAGCTCCTGACTATGATGACTGGTCAACGGTTGCAGAGAATGGTCAAGCAGGTTTGAACGGAGACATTTTGATATGGTATCCGGTTTTGGAGCGTTCTTTTGAGCTTTCGTCCATGGGAATCCGAGTGGATAAAGAGAGCTTGTTGCGTCAGCTGGCCCTTGAAGGTAAAGAAGAACGTGCTGGCTTGTATTTCCACGAACAGCTTCTCAACGACCATCTACCTTTAAGCATCGGTGGCGGCATTGGTCAGAGCCGTCTCTGCATGGTGTTGTTACATAAAGGACATATCGGAGAGATTCAAGCCAGTATATGGCCCGACGATATGCGGTCGGAATGCCGACAGTTGGGTATGCCACTCATTTGATGGCTCTCGCCTGTTACATCCAGAACTTTACCAGGGTTCTCTCGGATTAGGAGAGGTGAAGGTCAAGTTCCAGACGTAGTTTTTCGATGGCGGGATTATCTTTTCTGATTAAGTCAAAAAGTTCCTTCCGTGAAAGGATAGGCTTTATTTCTTCTGCCTCAGCCAACCGTAAGGTTAGGCTGAGGTTTTTGTTATGCAGCGTGTTGCAAAGGGTAACCTTGATGCGCCCTTTGATGTCGTTGAGTTGGGACATCAATTGTTGGTTAGTAACCACGACCTCCACTTCTGGAAAGTTGGTGATGGCGGGTCTCATGTTTTTCATGCGTTGGGCCAGCCCGATCATCTTCTGTGGCATGCGGTTGCACATGGCCATCCACTCAAGTTCCAAAGCTTCCTGGGTGAAAGCCACGTTGTCGTTGGTGGTGGTTTCTGGTTCTACGGCCTGCTTAGCGATGTGGTCATGGTTTCTCAAGTCGGCAAAGGTCGAGCCAAATCGTCCAATCTTCAGCTTAACTCCCGGAGAAGCTTGCGTTGAAACCTTTGAAGACATCGTGGCGGTCTTTGGAGACGGCTCCGTACTTTGTGGCTGTATGACATTCTTTGAGGGTTGTGCGGTGTGAGCACGTTGTTGCGAGGCCCTCGTCTCGCGAGACAACGGCTGTCCAGCCCCGGCCACCTGTGCTGCCGGTTTAGGCTGAACCTTAGACACCAGTTTCTGAAACAGGGATTTCAAGCGCTTGGGGCTACGCCCCGCCGCAGGAGAGTCTTCCGGCTGTGTGAGCTGTCCGACCTGAATAAGGGTCAGCTCTACGAGCAGTCGCTTGTTGGAAGACTGCCGGTAGTTGATGTCGCATTGGTTCATCAACTTCAGTGCAGCGTAGAGGAAGTTGGTGGGACATTTCTTGGCCTGTTCCTGGTAGCGTTGACGCTGTTGGTCGCTGACCTCCAGAAGGGGGAGCGTCTGTGCATCTTTCGCCATGAGTACATTGCGCACATGCGAAGCCAGACCCAACACTAAATTACCGCCGTCAAAGCCTTTGTTGATGAGTTGGTTGAGAAGTACCATCATATCGCTCACCTTGTTTTCCACGGCCAGATCGACGAAGTGAAAGTAGTTGTCGGCATCAAGCACATTCAGGTCTTCAATGACTTTCTGGAAGGTGATGTTGCCTTGGCTAAACGAGGCGGCCTGGTCGAAGATGGACAGCGCGTCTCTCATGCCTCCGTCAGCTTTCTCTGCGATGACTGCCAGGGCTTCTTCTTCATAGGTGATGCCTTCTTTTTCGGCTACCCTCTTCAGATGGTCAATGGTATTCTGCACTGTCATCCGCTCAAAGTCGTAAATCTGACAGCGTGAGATGATGGTGGGTAAAATCTTGTGTTTTTCCGTTGTGGCCAGAATGAAGATAACATGTGCTGGCGGTTCTTCCAGCGTTTTCAAGAAGGCATTGAAGGCTGAGGTTGAAAGCATGTGCACCTCGTCGATGATGAAGACCTTGTATTTTCCCACCTGCGGTGGTATGCGTGTCTGGTCCATCAGCGCCTTGATATTCTCCACGGAGTTGTTGGAGGCAGCGTCCAGTTCAAAGATGTTGTAGGAACGTTGCTCGTTGAAGGCCTGGCAGCTTTCACAGTTGTTACAAGCCTCACCATCCTCTGTGGGCGACATGCAGTTGATGGCTTTGGCGAAGATGCGGGCACAGGTGGTCTTGCCAACACCGCGCGGACCGCAGAACAGGTAGGCATGGGCCAGTTTTCCGCTCTTGACGGCGTTTTTCAGCGTCGTTGTCAAGGCCGCTTGCCCTACCACCGAGTCGAAAGTCATCGGCCGGTATTTGCGGGCAGAAACGATATATTCTTCCATAACGATTAATTAATTTTCTGCAAAAGTAACGAAAAAAGTCGAGAATCTTTCAAATAAAAGGAGGATTTTCCGAATAATGTTGTATCTTTGCCGCATAAAACAAAAGAGAAATATGGCAACCTATCTAAATGTGTTCTGGAGCTTCCTGAGCCACTACAAATATCTTATTGTTGTAGTGGTGGGCGTCGCTATTGTTGGTGTACTTGATGAAAACAGTTTTCTGCAACGTATCAAGTATGAAATGCAGATTAGCGAGCTGCAGGACGAGATAGATGAGTTTACTGCCCGCTATGAAACGGACTCTCGTCAGCTGAGACAACTCAAGCAAGACCCGAAGGCTATAGAGAAGATAGCTCGTGAACGCTACTTCATGAAGTGTGATGATGAGGATATCTTCGTGCTCTCGACAGACATGGAAAAGAAGGGAGGTCAGCATGAGGGAGCTCACTAAGTCCCAAGCTGTGCTTTTCCTGTTGGGAGGAGTGCTGATGGTGTCGGGTGTCGGTAGCTTTGTTTTTATGTGGCATCAGGAGGTGGCCTGTTGGGTGTTTTTGGCCGGAGCTGTGTTGTTTTCGGTCCTGCAAGCCATGCAGGTATATGAAGGTCAGAGTTTTGTTATTCGCAGACTGAAGCGTTTGATGGGTTTGGCTCAGCTGGCTTTTGTCTTGTCTGGCATTCTGATGGTCGATACTGTCAATTTCTTCTTGCGCCCTCTGTTCTCCAATCAGTTAGTCTATATCCAGTATGTGTATAACAAGTGGGTGGTGTTGTTGCTCATTGCCGCAATCTTGGAAGTCTATACCTCCCACCGCATTTCTTCTGAACTGAAGAAAGAGAAGTGTTGAAAAACGCTAAAAGATGATGCAATTCAATTAAATAGCATAAAAATTTTTCCCCACTTCAATAATAGGTAGTATCTTTGCGTGTCCGTTGGCAAGAAGGACCACGGCAAGACAAAAGATCATATATGAAGAAACTATTATTTGCTCTGCTGACAATTTTTTTGCTCACCTCTTGTGGGCAAACCTATGATATTCAAGGATCATCCAATCTTTCGAGTCTTGATGGACGCATGCTTTATTTGAAGGTGCTGCAAGACAATGATTTCAAAAGTATCGATTCTTGTGATGTTGTCCATGGGCAATTCCATTTTCAGGGTGCGTTTGATACCGTACGCATGGCCAATATCTTCATGGACGACGAAGGCATTCTTCCGCTTGTGCTTGAAAGCGGAAATATTTCTATCAAGATCAACAATACCCAGCAGACCGTCAGTGGAACTCCACTGAACGACGAGTTGTTTAAGTTCTTCAGCCAGTACAACCAGCTCAAAGCTCGTCAGGCAGAACTTGTCCATCGGCACGATCAGGCCATCATGGACGGACAGAACATGGATGTCATTACGGCGCAGTTGAATCGGGAGGCTGCCGCCATCTCAGAGGAGGAAGACCACCTTGTGACTTCTTTTGTCACAGACAATTTCGACAATGTGCTTGGCCCGGGTGTCTTCTTCATGGTCACCATCGGCTTCCAGTACCCGGAACTCACGCCGTGGATTGAAGATATCATGAGCAAGGCGACAGACAAGTTCAAGAACGATGCCTATGTGAAGGATTATTATCAGAAGGCGCAGGAGAACGAGCAGATCATGAACGGGATGAAAGAAGTTCCCGCCAAGTAATATAAAAATCCTAATATGTCATTAGTCATCGAACACGGTCGTCTCGTCAGTGAGGGCCGAGTCTTTGAAGGATCGATAGTGGTATCAGACGGCCGCATAGCAGAGGTTTGTGAAGAATCGTCACCTTCCGGTCACTACGATCAGCATATAGATGCCGCTGGATGTTTTGTCTTGCCGGGCATCATCGACACTCATGTGCATTTCCGTGAGCCAGGGCTGACGCAGAAGGCTGACATGGAGAGTGAAAGTCGTGCGGCAGCTTATGGTGGTGTGACGAGTTTTTTCGACATGCCAAATACTGTTCCGCAGACGACGACGCTCGAAGATTGGGAAGAAAAATTCCATATTGCCAGCAGCAAGAGCCATGTCAACTACAGTTTTTTCTTCGGTGCCACCAATGACAACTACACCCTGTTCAGTCAGCTGGACCGTCATCGTCTTCCCGGCATCAAGCTTTTCATGGGGAGTAGCACCGGCAACATGCTGGTGGATCGCTATGGAGCCCTGCTTAAAATCTTTGAAACGGCGGCAAAGCTTGCACTCCCATTGATGGCACATTGTGAAGACACGGAGACCATCAATCGCAATATGGAGCAGATGAAGAAAGCCTATGGTCCCGACCCAGATGTGATGCTTCATCCGCTCATCCGTTCTGCAGAGGCCTGTATGGAGTCTTCATCCTTGGCCGTCCATTTGGCGCGCACTTATGGCACACGTCTCCATGTGGCGCATGTCTCTACGGCAAAAGAACTGGAACTCTTCACAGGTGGAAACATTACGGCCGAGGCCGTCATTGCCCACCTCTTTTTCACCCAGCAGGATTATCTCACCAAGGGAGCTCTCATCAAGTGCAACCCCGCAGTGAAGACCCTGGCCGACCGTGAAGCCCTGCGTCAGGCGCTAACCGATGGTCGTATAGCGACGGTCGCTACCGATCATGCTCCCCACCAGTTGACAGACAAGCAGGGTGGGGCAGCAGTTGCAGCCTCGGGCATGCCAATGGTGCAGTTCAGCCTGCCCACCATGTTGGAGCTGGTAGATGAGGGCGTGCTTCCCATAGAACGTGTCGTTGACCTGATGTGCCACCAGCCGGCACGGCTTTTTGAGGTGAACGACCGTGGCTTCATTCGTCCCGGCTACAAGGCTGACCTTGTTGTCGTACGTCCTGAAACACCGTGGACAGTAACGGAAGAGGTCATTCAGAGTAAATGTAAATGGAGTCCCATGACGGGACATGAATACCGGTGGCAGGTGCAGCAGACGCTGTGTAATGGTCACCTTATTTATAATAAAGGAGCGTTTGATGCAGCAAGCAGAGGAGAAGAGATACGCTTTAGATGAGGTCAGACCCCTCATAGATTGGCTCTACTTCGATCATGCGTGGCAGATGGGACAAGCCAAAGACCTCGCAGGCGACGGAAAGGCAACCTATGATCAGCTGCGTTCCGATGCAGAGAAGATGCTCGACGACTGGCATGGACGCTATTTTACGCATAGTCTCTTTCTTTTGATGGAGGCGGGAAGTGATGTCGATGACATCGTCCTCTGTGAGGAGGACCGTCAGGTGAGACTACCCATGCTGCGTCAACAGCAGGCAGCCCTACCCGGTGTTCCCAGCCTGTGTCTTGCCGACTACCTTCCACCTGTTTCGGGAAAGCAGAAAGGAATCATCGGACTATTTGCCGTCACCGTGGATAGGGAGATGGAGGAACCCGTGCCTGGAGATCCCTATCAGACCATGCTGCGCCAGACGCTGGCAGACCGTCTGGCAGAAGCTACTGCAGAAAAACTTCACAAAGAGAAGATGGAGGGTGGCATACGTCCGGCAGTGGGATATCCCTCAATGCCAGATATGAGTATGAACTTTGTGCTTGACGAACTGCTTGGCTTCCGTCGTATCGGCATCCGGCTCACGGAAAACGGCATGATGAGACCTCACGGCAGTGTCTCCGGACTGATTCTTACCCATCCACAAGCCCGCTACTTCCATCTTGGCAAGATAGATGAAGTTCAGTTGGCCGACTATGCCGCACGGCGAAACCTGCCATTGGAGACCGTTCGTAAATACCTGCGTGCGGTGCTTAAACAATAAAAAGAAAATGATAGCAAGAATTTCTATACTGATTATCTTAGGCATCCTTTTGCCCGACTTCTATGTTGAACGCCATTACCTGTCTCGTCGTCCCGGATGGCGATGGTGGAAGCGAGTGTTGTGGTGGCTGCCGTCCTTTTTCTTTGTTGTCGCCACGGCCTTTTTTGCACAGGAGCCCGACTTCATCCCCACAGATGCCAAGCCGCTGTTTCTCTATCTTCTGATACTGGGTGTCGTCGCATTGCCCAAGGCCGTCTTCGCCCTTTGCTCACTGGTGGGACTTGGCTGGTGCCGCTTGCGCCACAGTCGCAAGAACTGGGGAAACCTGGTGGGCTTTTTTCTTGCACTATTGTCTGTCTATATGGTTCTTTACGGCTCCTTCGTCGGACCACGTCATGTAGAGGTACGCCGACAGGCTATCACCTTCGAGCATTTGCCAAAGGCGTTCGACGGCTATCGCATCGTATTGTTTTCCGATGTCCATGTCGGTACTTTCACACAGTGTATGCCGGAGGTGATGAGAGAAGCTGTTGACAGCATCAATACCCAACAGGCAGATGCCATTGTCTTTGCAGGTGATCTGGTGAATCAGGAGCCCTCGGAGCTCTATCCTGTGCAAGATCTGTTACGTTCGCTCAAAGCTCGCGACGGCGTCTTTTCTGTATTAGGGAACCATGACTACAGCGACTATATTGATGCCGATCCGATTATCAAGGCAGCCAACGATAAAGAGATAGTCAGCCGACAGCGCCAGTATGGCTGGCAATTGTTACAGAACAGCCATCAGAAGGTAACCAGGGGAGCGGACTGTATTGTCTTTGCTGGCGTGGAATATGAAAGGAAAAAGTCGGAGGAGCAGCAGCCTGACATAGAGAGGACACTGGCCGATGTTGACAGCGGTGCCTTTGTTATCATGGTGAACCATTCCCCCCAGACATGGCGTAAGCGACTACTTGCCGATGAGCGCATAGCTTTGACACTCAGTGGACACACCCATGGCGGACAACTGGAGCTCTTCGGACTGCGTCCATCACAATGGAACCACAAGGAAGACTTTGGCCTCTATACAGATGGAGAAAGCCGACTGCTTGTGACCAGTGGCATTGGCGGTGTCGTACCGTTCCGTCTGGGTGTCCCGCCGGAAATTGTTGTTATCACCTTGAGGAGGGGTGCAAGAAAATAAGAGATAACCGAGAAGTGATATGAAAATGATGAAGCTGATGTTGACATTTCTCTATCGTGTGTGGCAATTGTTTGTTGCAGCACCTTTGGCTTTGTTGGCCTCTATCCTGACGGCATTGACTGTTACTATAGGCTGCACGTTGGGAGAAGGACATTTCTGGGGCTATTGGCCCGCCCGCCTGTGGGCTCGCGCCATCATCCGAGTCTTGCTGCTTCCAGTCAAGGTCGAGGGGCGCGAACATTTGCAGCCGGGACAGTCGTATGTCTTTGTCGCTAACCACCAGGGGGCATTCGACATCTTTCTTGTGTATGGCTTCCTGAATCGTAATTTCAAGTGGATGATGAAGCACCAGCTGCGCCGCATGCCACTGGTCGGCATGGCATGTGCCGCTGCCCACCATATCTTTGTTGACAAGCGTGGTCCCAGCAAGGTGAAGGAAACCTACGACAAGGCGCGTGCTACTTTGCGGGACGGCATGTCGCTGGTGGTGTTCCCAGAGGGTGCCCGTACCTACACAGGCCACATGGGAGAGTTTAAGCGAGGAGCCTTTATGTTGGCCGATGAACTGCAGCTTCCTGTCGTGCCACTCACCATCAATGGCTCTTTCAACGTCATGCCACGCATGCGCGATATGAAGTGGGTATGCTGGCATCCGCTCCGTCTGACTATTCATGAACCAGTCTTTCCAGTCGGTCAAGGCAAGGAGAACATACTCCACCTGGAGCAACAGAGCTACCAGACCGTTATGTCGGGGCTTGTACCTGAATATCGGGGATATAAGCCGAACCCAGACCAGTGAGTAGGTTGTTTTTGACATATTTTCTTTGTTTTATTTGTCAAATATGTTTTTTTCTCGTACCTTTGCATGAAACAAGAACTTTATATGAGCGACTCCATCGTAATCATCCCGACTTATAACGAAAAAGAAAACATAGAGAAAATCATCCGAGCAGTTTTTGGCTTGGAGAAAGAATTCCATATCTTGGTGATTGACGATGGTTCACCCGACGGGACGGCAACCATTGTCAAGAGGTTGATGGCCGATGAGTTCAAAGACCGCCTTTTCATCTTGGAGCGTAGTGGCAAGCTTGGCCTTGGCACAGCTTATATCATGGGCTTCAAGTGGGCATTGAAGCGACAGTATGACTATGTCTTCGAGATGGATGCCGATTTCAGTCACGACCCCAACGACCTGCCACGTCTCTATGCAGCCTGTCATGATGAGGGCTATGACGTGGCCATCGGGTCACGCTATATCAGTGGGGTGAACGTGGTCAACTGGCCCATTGGTCGTGTCCTCATGAGCTACTTTGCCTCGAAGTATGTGCGTCTGGTGACAGGTTTCAAAGTGCATGACACCACGGCGGGTTTCAAATGCTACAAACGCCGGGTGCTGGAGACCATCGAGCTCGACAAGATTCGCTTCAAGGGATATGCCTTCCAGATTGAGATGAAGTTCACCGCCTACCGCATAGGTTTCCGCATCAAGGAGGTGCCGGTTATTTTCATCAACCGTCGGGAGGGAACCTCAAAGATGTCGGGTGGCATCTTCGGTGAAGCTTTCTTTGGAGTGATGCGTCTGCGCCTTGACGGATGGCTGAGGAAATATCCCAAAATAAAGGACAATGAAGCGTGATAATTACCTTTTATACTATTAACCACAAATATTAAGAAAATGATGAAAAACTTCTTGAAATCAATGACTGTTGCCGCACTTGCCTTTTGTTGCACACCAGCTATGGCACAGTCGTCAGACGGCGGATACCCTATCGGACTTTGGGTGACTAACTATGAAGAAGTAAACAGTGCCCGTTTCTTTATCACCCGTAACCTTGAGGCTCAAAGCGAGGTCAACAATCAAATGGGTTGTGGTGTCTTCAACCTGACCAATGCACAGGGTGATCCTGTTCAGACTGGTGTACTTAACTACACAGGACGCAGTGGCGATAATTTCTTCTTCAGCATCAAGACCGAGAACGGCGAAGAAAGCAAAGTGTCCCTGAAGAAATACAAAGAAGGTGAAGACCTAAAAGTGAAAATAGTAAAGGTGACAGGTGCCCTTGCTAACAACATCATCCTGAAGAGCAGCCTACTCATGTTGCCTGGCGGCTATTCCAATGGCAGTGCCTACGACCCCACACCATTTGCCCTCAACACGGCCGAACTTCTTCCCATCCTACGCGAAGCTTTGCGCGACAAGCTGTACACACCCGGTTTGGGCGATGTGAAGCAATTCATCAACCTTCATGAAGGTGTTGACCTGTCAAAGCCGCTCTATGCCAAGTGCAAAGGAAATTCGTCTGTGAATCTTCGCAAGAAAGGAAGCACCTCTGCAGACATCTACGGCGAGATGACACCCGACATGACGCTGAAAGTCTATGATGAGTGGAACGGATGGGTGAAAGTGTATGTACAGGAGAAGAAAGTGGCCTACGTCAGCCAGTCGGTTATCACGCTGACCAACACCCCCGGCCAGATCACGACAGCCGAACCATCAGCAGGTGGGACGACTTCAGCTTCTTCTTCAGCAGCTGCTACAACGGCACAACCCGAGAAGTGCCCACTCAATGGCGACTGGAGCGGATGGATCGGTAAAAACGGATGGGGAGAGATTGCCCTCTTCATCACTTCAAATAAAAAAAATGACCTCTATCATGAGCTGCCCAAGATACAAGGCAATGGAAGCATCAACTACTCTGACGAGTTCTTCGAGAGCGGAGGCGGCTGTGTTCTGGTTTTCAACCGAAGCTTAGGCAACAATGCCTACGAGTTCACCGTGCAGAAGAAAGAGGGTAAGCAAGTGAAATCAGGTAAAGTAAAGATTAGTATATCCGGCGGCAAGGCATCCATTTTCGGTTTGGATGCATGGGCCAAGCAGTTGCCGTTCCATAACGTGACGCTGAACCCCAACCAGTAACCCAACAAAAGACTTGAACGCTACAGAACTGAAAAAACTCTATAGTGCCTTGCCTCAGTGCAAGGCATTTTCTAAATTACTGGAAGACCCATCGGTGAAGACTGTCTTCCTGCAGGGACTGGTTGGCTCGGCAACACCCTTGTTGTTTGCCAGTGCCGGCACGTCGTGCTGCCTACTCTTCATCTTGTCGGATGTTGATGAGGCTGGCTATTTCTATCATGACCTTATGCAACTGATGGGCTCAACGACGGCAGAGCCCTCCCCAAAAAAAGAAATCGACTCTGACGGGACTTCTGCCAAGGGCCGTGAGCGGGTGATGTTTTTCCCCTCTTCCTATCGCCGGGCCGTGAAATACGGACAGCGCGATGCAGCCAACGAGATACTCCGTACCGAGGTTCTGGCGCGGCTGTCTTCTCTCAGTCATCAGCCTTCCCCTCTCTACATCGTCACCTACCCGGAGGCCTTGGCCGAACTGGTTGTCTCCAAGAAAAACCTCGATGAGAGAATCCTGCGAGTGGGGGTAGGACAGGTTATCGACATGGTAGATATGGAGCATACACTGCGCGACTTTGGCTTTACGGAAGTGGACTATGTCTATGAGCCGGGCCAGTTTGCCCGCCGTGGCAGCATCCTTGATGTCTATTCCTACTCTTGCGAATATCCGTTTCGCATCGATTTCTTCGGCGACGAGGTAGATACCATCCGAACCTTCAGTGTAGAGGATCAGCTGTCAAAGGAAAGACGCGAGCAGGTGGATATCGTGCCGGAGTTGGCACGAACGGATACAACCAAGGAGCCCTTCCTCGATTTCTTGCCGAAGGATGCAGTGCTTGTCATGCGCGACTTCCTGTATATCCGTGAAACGGTAGGCCGCATCTATGAGGAAGGATTCTCGCAACAAGCTATGACCGAGCGCATGGAGGGTGCCACAGAGGTGGAACAGCAGGAGATTCGTCGTGAGATGTTGCGAGAGTGCCAGTTGACCACGGGAACACAGTTTGCCGATGCCGCCTTGGGCTTCCGTCGGGTGGAGTTTGGCGCGTCGCCCAGCGGGAAGTCGCAGGCCACGCTTCGCTTCAACATGCTGCCCCAACCGCTGTTCCATAAGAACATAGAGTTGCTCAAGGAGACCTTTGAAGACTATCAGCTTCGGGGCTATCAGCTTTTCGTGTTGGCCGACAGCAAGAAGCAGCATGAGCGCATACAGGCCATTCTGACACCGCCGGAAAGTGAAAAACCGGCAGGACATAGCTTCGTACCTGTTGGCTTTACGTTGCACGATGGCTTTGTTGACAATGACTTGCAGACCTGCTTCTTCACCGACCATCAGATCTTCGACCGCTTCCATAAATATAATCTCAAGAGCGATCCGGCCCGTGCAGGTAAGATGGCACTGACCATGAAGGAGCTGCAGGAAATGGAGGTTGGCGACTATCTCGTGCATGTGGATTACGGCATTGGTAAGTTCGGAGGCCTGGTGCGTATTCCCATCACCAATCCGCAAACTGGCAAGCAAGGCTATCAGGAAGTCATCCGACTCATCTATCAGCACAACGACAAGGTAGATGTCAGCATCCACTCGCTTTACAAGATTTCCAAATATCGTCGCAGTGAGACGGGTGAGCCGCCACGTCTCTCCATCCTTGGCTCCGGGGCATGGGAACGATTGAAGGAGCGCACGAAGAAACGCATCAAGGACATTGCCCGCGACCTCATCAAGCTCTATGCCAAGCGGCGCAGTGAACAGGGCTTCAGGTACTCGCCCGACTCCTATCTGCAGCACGAGCTGGAGGCGTCGTTCCTCTACGAAGACACCCCCGACCAGCTGAAGGCTACCAGCGACGTGAAGGCCGACATGGAGTCGGCGCAGCCCATGGACCGACTGGTGTGTGGCGACGTGGGCTTCGGTAAGACGGAAGTCGCCGTCCGTGCCGCCTTCAAGGCTGCCTGCGACTCCAAGCAGGTGGCAGTGCTTGTTCCTACCACGGTGCTGGCCTTCCAGCACTATCAGACCTTCCGCGACCGCATGAAGGGGCTGCCTGTCAGGGTAGATTTCCTCTCCCGGGCCCGCACGGCCAAGCAGACGCGTGAGGTGCTGGCCGACCTGAAGGATGGAAAGATCGATATCCTCATCGGTACCCACAAGCTCATTGGCAAGCAGGTGCAGTGGAAAGACCTCGGCCTGCTCATCATCGACGAGGAACAGAAGTTTGGCGTGAGCGTGAAGGAGAAACTCCGCCAGTTGAAAACCAATGTTGACACCCTCACCATGTCGGCAACACCAATCCCCAGAACCTTGCAGTTCTCTCTGATGGGAGCACGAGATATGAGCATCATCCGCACGCCTCCCCCCAATCGCTACCCCATACAGACTGAGCTCGGCACCTACAACGGTGAGCTCATTGCCGATGCCATTGGCTTCGAGATGTCGCGCAACGGACAGGTCTTCTTCGTCAACGACCGCATCTCCAATCTTCCGGAAATCAAGATGCTCATCGAGAAACATGTGCCCGACTGCCGTGTGGTCATCGGTCACGGACAGATGAAGCCCGAGGAGCTGGAGAATATCATCATGGGCTTCATCAACTACGACTACGACGTGCTGCTTTCTACTACCATCGTGGAGAACGGCATCGACATTCCCAATGCCAATACCATCATCGTCAACGATGCCCATAAGTTCGGGTTGTCCGACCTCCACCAGATGCGTGGACGTGTGGGACGCTCCAACCGCAAGGCCTTCTGTTATCTGCTGGCTCCGCCCAAGGCCTATCTGCCACCGGAGGCCCGCCGCCGACTGGAAGCCCTCGAAACATTCTCAGGCCTGGGCAGCGGCTTCAACCTGGCCATGCAGGACCTTGACATCCGTGGTGCCGGCAACCTGCTCGGCGCCGAGCAGAGTGGCTTCATGGAAGACCTGGGCTATGAGACCTACCTGAAAATCATCAAGCAGGCCATGGCTGAACTGAGAAACGAAAGTCAGCACTCCATGCCGCCTGCCAGCAGGTCCAGCGAAGAGACCCCGGCGCCTGTCCCGGAGCATTTCTCCGAGTCTGTCCCGGAACCAGTCTCAGGAGCGCTCTTCGTTTCCGACTGCTCCGTCGAGAGCGACCTGGAGATGTATTTCCCCGACACCTATGTGCCAGGCTCCTCCGAGCGCATGCTGCTCTATCGTGAACTCGACAACATAGAGGACGACCGCACGTTGGAGGCCTATCGCCAACGACTGGAAGATCGCTTCGGACCAGTCCCACACGAGGGTGAGGAACTGATGCAGGTGGTATTGCTCCGCCGCCTGGGTAAGCAGCTCGGCTGTGAGAAAATCATTCTGCGTCAAGGACTCATGAACATGCAGTTTGTGGACAATGCCGATAGTCCCTACTATCAGAGCGCGGCTTTTGGCCGGGTGTTGAACTATGCCACGCAGCATCTTCGCCGTTGTCAGCTGAAGGAGGTGAAGGGCCGCCGCCTGTTGCGCATTACCGATGTCCCCACTGTCGGCGAAGCTGTGAAAGTGCTATTTTCAATTGAATCCTTTGATTTCTCATGAAAACATCGTATCTTTGCAAACGAGACAGAAACAACAGTCATATCAACACATAAACCAAAAAAAAACAATGAAACAGAAGAAAT
>Ga0247611_10004997_pt1 | contig 17991 bp, 15 predicted proteins | sample 177DNAGHGhighgp2_FD_192422 | JGI IMG/M metagenome (GOLD analysis project Ga0247611, IMG submission 192422) | Sheep rumen microbial communities from Palmerston North, Manawatu-Wanganui, New Zealand - 1770 DNA GHGhigh gp2 | ecosystem: Host-associated > Mammals > Digestive system > Stomach > Rumen... | reverse complement strand
ACCTCTATCCACTTCCTGTCTGCTTCCTGCTCGACTGTTCCGTCCTTCATAAAAGCGTCTACATAGGGTTTTGCGCTGCCGTCAAGGATGGGAACTTCCCTGTTGTTGATACGTACATACGCATTGTCTATGCCGAGGCCGGTAAGGGCGGAAAGCAGGTGTTCTACGGTACTTACAGTCACACCGGCGCCGCTGATAGTAGTACTGCGGGCGGTCTTCGATACATTCTCGGCCACTGCATCCGCATAGGCTTCATGACCGTGGATCTTGGGAAGGTCTGTCCTGATAAACCGTATACCGGTGTCTACAGGAGCAGGACATACCTGCATGACGGCATATAGGCCGGTATGCAGACCCTTTCCCTCGAAAGAATATATCTTAGATAGTGTGTGCTGTTTCATAAAAGTGGCGGCAAAGATAGGAAAACTTTTCGTTATTCCTCACCACTTGCCTTAAACTTTGCATAAGCACGCATAAAAGTAGTTCTCGGGATAGCAGGCATACCGATCAGAACCTCACCGCTCTTGCGGACATTTCCGATAACGCCGGCCTGAGCCGCCACGGTAGTGTGGGGAGCGAGCTTGATATGTCCTACCACACCCGACTGGCCTGCCAGGATACAGCCCTCTCCGATCTGGGCAGAGCCTGCGATACCGCTGAGGCCCGCCATGGCCGTGTTCTTTCCGACCACTACGTTGTGGGCTATAAGGCAAAGGTTGTCGATCCTGACGCCGTCTTCGATGATGGTGCTCTCCATCGGGGCTTTGTCTACAGTAGAGTTGGAACCTATCTCGACATCGCTGCCGATGATTACGTTTCCTACGTGTTCGATCTTCTTCCAGGAGCCGTCCGGCTGAAGGGCGTTGCCGAAACCGTCATCGCCGATGACGCAACCGGCGTGGAGGATAGTTCTGTCTCCTATTACCGTATCTGCGAAAATATGTGCTCCGGGATAGATGATACATTTCTCACCGATCTTGACATTGTCTCCGATAGTAACATTGTCAAAGATTTTGGTGCAGTCCCCGATCTTTGTCTTCTTTCCGATAGTCACGAAATCGCCTATCCAGACCTTCTTCCCTATCTTCGCGCTGCAAGCGATACGGCAGCGGCCGCGGTGGCGTCTGAAGGTTTTGTGCTGCGACTTGACATACTCGAGCAGATCTGCAAGAGCGCTGTAGGCGTTTTCTACCCTGACGAGGGTGGGGGTGACGGGCTCCTTAGGCTGGAAATCCTTGTTTACCAGGAGGATAGATGCCTTGCTGGTATAGACGTAATGTTCGTATTTAGGGTTCGCGAAAAAACAGAGTTCGCCCGGTTTACCATGTTCGATCTTTGCGAATGTAGTCGCTGCTGACTGCGGGTCGCCTTCTACAGTTCCTTTAAGAACTTCGGCGAGTTCCTTTGCTGTAAATTTCATGCTATCTTATTAAAATCTCCAACCTATGGTTAGCAATGCGGCGCAGAGCAGCCTTCGCTGGCTGATGCGGGGAGAATAAACTGTTGAGTAATCTGAGTAGGGCTGGAAAACGGTCGACGGATAAAGGGTTCCCTTCACTGCGAAGTCTGCGAAGAACGAACCCGCAGGATTGAATCCCAGGCCCAGGGAACCGCCCCAGACAAAGTCTTTATAGTGTTTACCTACACCGGGAAGAGTCTTCCTGCCGAGGTAGTAATCATCAGCGTAGTCGTTATAGGTAATCTCAGCTCCGGTAGCGTCCTGATAGTACTTTTCAGGAGAAGTTCTCATCGAGCCTCCAGCCCTGAGGACGAGCGCATTACCGACATTGAACTCGGTACCGAGACGGAAATTATGGGCAGCGCCGCTGAAGGCTCCTAAACGGGCATTGTCAAAGCCATACTCTTCCTCGTCTCCTTCGATTGACTGGAATTCCATACGTCCGTAAGAAACGAGTTCGTAGTCCAGACTCAAAAGACCGGCGCGGCCGAAGGTCCACGCCAAACCGGCATCCAGAATGCTCGGGGTCATAAGGGTATACCTGTACCAGCCTTCCTCGCCGGATCCGCTGAAGTTCTTACCGTTGTCATAGCGGACCTTACCGCTGTGTTGCCATGTTTCTTCAACGGACATGTCAGTCCTGGTCTGATAAGCCAGACCGAGCCTGAGGCTGTTTGTAGGGAGCCAGATAAGACCAGCCTTGAAGTAAACGCCGGAAGCCGATGCGTAATAATTGTAACGATAGGCGGCGTCGCTGAAATAAGTATCTTCAGTACTGGAGTCTGCGTAGGTGAAGGACACGGGGAAATCCTCAACCGTTGCCGCTACCTCGGAAACGTTCTCAACGTTCGTGTAATTTACCATCGGGAAGCCGATGTTGAAACCCAGGAAGAGGCGATCTCTGAGGTTGAAACCGAAATTGAGGAGCATGTCGCTCTTATAGCCGATATGGGTAACCGAAGAAGTCTGGATAAGATCGCTCGGGACGAACTTGTCTCCTTTGTCTGAAAGGACCTCGGCGCAGCCTACATATTCGTTGTTTGTCCCGAAGGCATTGATAAGGCCGATGTCGTAGCCCATCGCTACATCCCAGTAATTGGAATAGTCGGGATTGTCATAGAAATTACTGGAAGACAGGGCTGAAGGAGCGATATTAAGGTCTGTAGCTGCGGCTGCCATCTCGCCGAAACGGGAAGACATTCCATTCCTGCCGCTGCTGACCATCCTGGAATTATAGTCCTGAGTACTGTTTACCGCAAACGCAAAGACAAAAGCCCTCAGAAAATCGCCGTCTGTATCATATCGTGTACTGAAAGCGATATTGGGAAGCTTAAAAGCCGGGTTGAAAGTATTCTGACCCAACTGGTAAGGGCTGGTAGGGCTCAGAGAGTAATGTGTCCTTCCTACTGAGAGGCTCAGGGAAGGAGTAATCACCAGCTGAGAGTAACCGGCCACGGCGGAACCTGCAGGATTGATTCCGATAGTTCCGAGGTCGCCTCCCAGGGCCGTAACGGCATTGGAGAGACCGGCCGATTTAGCCGAGCCTATATAATCGTTTTCTGTCAGAAGGTATGCGTCGTACATCGACTGCGCGCCTGCTGCGAAACACACCGCCAAAAACGCGGTGAGAGTTATAATAGTCTTTCTCATTTCAGTCTGTTTTATCTGCGTCCGCCGCCGCCGTGGGAACTACCGCCGCTACTGCTGTGGGAGCTGTGTCCGCTGCTGTGTGAGGAACTGCCACCGGAATAGCCGCCGCCGCTGCTGCTTCTGCTGCTCGACGAGGAGCGGTAAGACGATGATGAATTGTCGTAACTGCGGGGCTGGACATCTGAGTGGCCGCTGTTATAAGATGCAGAAGACCGCGCACGCGTTGCAGATGTCGTGCGATAATTGCGGGTCTCCGAATATCCCTCTCCCCTGTTGATTGCGGTAGTACGGGGGACGTTGCGGGTTGCTCTCAGGCGGTCTATGTCGCGCTGAGCGGCCGCGGAGGCCGTTCTGGCGCCACGGCCGTAGGCCGACGAGCCTGAACGGTAATAGCGGCCGGAAGTAGCGGAACCTGCCCTGCGGGCGTATGTTCCGCTATGGGCATAGCCGTAGTACGGACGTCCATAGCCCCAACCATAATAGGGATAGCGATAGTAATAGGGATCATACCAGCCGTATCCCCAATAATAGTAGTCCCAGGGATCGTACCAGCCATAATAGTAGGGACTTCCCGGGTAGTAAGGAGAGCCCCAATAATAGGGATAGCCCCAATCGTAGTAGTAACTCCAGCGGGAATGCCAGCCCCAGTGATAGGGTCGCCAGAACCTGTACTGGTAATCTTCTTCCCAGTAATCATACGAACCGTTCAGAGTAGAATCAGTCTCGTTGCGGAAATTATCAAGCGAGGCCCGATAGCGGAACTCTTCTTCGCTTTTGGGTTCCTGGCCGCTTGACCGAGGATTAGGTTTGTAGTAGATTCCGTCCTGGAAGCGATTAGCCTCGGAGTACACTCCTGCGGAACCGCATGAGACGGCACATAAAAGAGCCGCCGCAAAAAATATCAAACTGCGTTTCATATGAACCTCCTACAATAATTTTTACTATCTTTGCCCGCAAGATTCGTACCCGCGCGGGAGCGGGACTGCAAATTTAGCAAATTTTATACATAAATACGATGGCAAAAGAAATCACACCGCGAAGCGAGAACTACTCACAATGGTACAGCGACCTCGTCGTCAAGGCCGATCTCGCCGAGCAGTCAGCAGTGAGAGGATGTATGGTCATAAAGCCTTACGGATACGCAATCTGGGAGAAAATGCAGAGCGTACTCGACGCCGCCTTCAAGAAGACGGGAGTCCAGAACGCCTACTTCCCCCTCTTTATCCCTAAGTCTTTCTTCAGCCGTGAGGCCGAACATGTAGCCGGCTTCGCCAAGGAGTGTGCGGTAGTAACTCATCACCGCCTTATGAACGACCCGGACGGAAACGGCGTAGTAGTGGATCCTGATGCGAAGCTCGAAGAAGAGCTGATCGTCCGCCCGACCTCCGAGACCATCATCTGGAGCGTCTATAAGAACTGGATCAAGAGCTGGCGCGACCTCCCTATTCTCTGCAACCAGTGGTGTAACGTCGTACGCTGGGAGATGAGGACCCGCCCGTTCCTCCGTACAGCCGAATTCCTCTGGCAGGAAGGCCATACAGCCCACTCTTCGGCCGAAGAGGCCCAGGCGAAGGCGATGGAGATGGTCGGCGTCTATGCGAAATTCGCCCGTGAGACCATGGCCCTGCCGGTCATCGTCGGCCACAAAAGCCCGAACGAGCGCTTCGCCGGCGCCTTCGATACCCTTACGATCGAGGCCATGATGCAGGACGGCAAGGCCCTCCAGGCCGGAACGTCCCACTTCCTCGGTCAGAATTTCGCGAAATCGTTCGATGTCCAGTATGCAGACAAAGACGGCTCGCTGCAGTACGTATGGGCTACCTCCTGGGGCGTAAGTACCCGCCTCATGGGTGCGCTGATAATGGCCCATGGCGACGACAACGGCCTCGTCCTGCCCCCGGCCCTCGCCCCGATCCAGATAGTGATGGTCCCGATCTTCAAGACCGACGAAGAGCATGATGCCGTTATCGCCGAGTTCGAGAAGATCAAGGCCGGTCTCGAGGCCATGGGCCACAGCGTCAGGATCGACGACCGCGACACACTCCGCCCGGGCTTCAAGTTCGCGGAGTGGGAGCTCAAGGGAGTCCCGGTACGCCTTGCGATGGGCGCCCGCGACCTGGCAGCCGGTACGGTAGAGGTTGCCCGCAGGGATACCCTTACTAAGGAGACCATGGCCCTCGAGGGTATCGAGGACCATATCCACGGTCTTCTTGACGACATCCAGGCCAACATCTACAAAAAGGCTCTTGACTGGCGCGATTCAAACATCAGGAAGTGTGATTCCTGGGAAGAGTTCAAGACCGAAATTCAGAAGGGCGGCTTCCTTCTCTGCCACTGGGACGGCACTGCCGAGACCGAGCAGAAAATCAAGGACGAAACCAAAGCCACCATCCGTTGTATTCCTATCGACAGCTGTGTCTGCGAAGAAGAAGGAGTAGACATCTACTCCGGAAAACCTTCCAAGGGACGCGTCGTTTTTGCAATAGCTTATTAATTTTGTAACGATATGAAAAAAACATTTGCTTTTATCGGTGCTTTCGCACTCGCTATAGCCTCTGCATTCGCTCAGGATGCAGTTCAGAAAGCAGCTGAAGATGCAGCCGCCGAGATTTCAGGCGCTCCCAAAGAGGAAGCCGTTGCTCCGAAACCGAAATACTGGACTAACTCTCTGTCCGTAAGCCTCGGCGTCAACAACACTCAGCTCAAGAACTGGGCAGCCGGTGGATACAACACTATCACCCTCGCTTCCGCTCTTGACGCAAAGGCAGACTACAAGAAGGACCTTATGAGCTGGAACAACCGTCTTCAGCTCGACTACGGTTTCCTCAACTCTTCTGATAAGGAAGGTGTTTTCCAGAAGAACAACGACCGTATCTATCTCGAGAGTAAGTGGGCCTATCAGACTAAGGCAGACTCCAAATTGAGCTACACCGCATCCTATGATTTCCGCAGCCAGTTCACCGATACTCCTAAGGATTACACTCAGGACGCTCAAGGAAATTGGGTTGCAGGAGATCCCGTTTCAGGTTTCATCTCCCCTGCCTACACCAACCTCGCACTTGGTATCCAGTGGGTTCCCAACGAGTGGTTCGACATCAACGTCGCTCCCCTTACCGGAGGCTTCACCATCGTAGGTAACCCTGTTCTCCGTTCGAGCTACGGTATGAAACTCGGCGTCGCAGAGGATGACCCGGCATACGCCGCTGCAGTCGCAGGCGGAGATGCCGCTCAGATCGGAGGCTACTACAAGAGCGCTCTGTTCCAGTTCGGTGCCCAGGTCAAGGCCAACCTCAAGTTCAAGATCAACGACAACTTTACGGTAGAGTCTCAGGCAACCGTCTTCACCGACTATCTCGCCGAGCCTTACTTCCGTATCAACTGGGACAACGCCATCGACTGGCAGCTCTCCAAACTTATCAAGCTCTCCTTCAAGACCTGGATGATCAACGATCCCAACGTCCTCGTTACCGACGAGGCTACCGGAACGACCAGCCCTCGCGGATGGCAGTTCAAGGAGTTCATGAGCTTCGCATTCACCTACACGATCGCTTCCAAGTAATTGTGAAAATTCTTCTCGCAGTCAGCGGAGGCATCGATTCGATGTATATGGCAGAAAGGTCGCTTCGCGGCGACCTTTCTTCTTCGTATGCTGCACTCGGGGCTGGCGACGGGCTGGAGTTCGCCGTGGCCCATTGTAATTTCGGGCTTCGCGGGGTCGAAAGCGACGGAGACGAGAAGTTCGTCCGGGAGTGGTGTGAGGCGCGCGGCGTGGAGTTATACGTCAGGCGCTTCGAGACCGCTGATCACGCCGCGCGGGAAGGAATTTCGATCGAGATGGCCGCCAGGGACCTCCGATACGGGTGGTTCGGGCAGCTGTGTGTCCACGAGGGATTTGAAGCGGTTGCCGTGGCCCATAACGCCGACGACAATGCCGAAACGCTGATGCTCAATCTGCTGCGCGGATGCGGCTCCCGCGGGCTTCGCGGGATGTCGGCCGATTCCGGCGAGTTCCCGCGCAGGGTCCTGCGTCCGCTGCTTGCTGTCTCTCGCGCCGATATTCGCGCATGGATGGAGGGCGAGGGCCTCTCCTGGCGCGAAGACAGCACTAACGCGGAGACGGTCTTCAAGCGCAACAAACTCCGCGGAAAGGTAATGCCGGTGTTCGCGGAGATCAATCCTTCGTACTTGAGGACTCTCGCCGCCGACATGGAGCGTTTCGCTCAGGTAGACGATATCGCTGAGGATTATTACCGGCAGGCTGCCGCGGAGTGTGTTCTTCCAGACGGCGCCATCGACCTGAAAAAGGTCGTCACCTACAAACATTGGGAATACTTGCTGTTCCGCTTTACAGAAGGGCGGCTAAACGCAGACGGACTTCTCCGTCTGAAGAAGTCCGTCGAAAGCGGCCGCCCTCTCGGGGGCAAGATATTCGGACCTTACAAAGTCCGAAAGGGAAAACTTCGTCTTATTTGACAGTAATTCTGTAGGGCATTGCGGCGAAAGTGAACTCACACTTGCCCTTCTTCCAGTTGTCAAACCACTTAAGATAGATACTGTAGTCTTCGTCCTGAGGAGCCATCATGCTCGAGAACAAGTCGGCTACGGTATTTACCTTGGGATATTCGACTATATTCCAGGCTGCGAGGTTGGAATCTCCCGCTGCAGTAGCGGCGAAGGCGATAGCATCTTCGAGGGTTCCGATCTCGTCTACAAGGCCGATCTCAAGGGCATCTGCTCCCGCCCAGACGCGACCCTGGGCGATCTCGTCGATCTGCTCGGGAGTCTTGTCGCGGGCTTCTGCTACGATATGGACGAAGCGCTCGTAGATTGCTTCGATACTGCGCTGCATGTAGGCGTACTCTTCGGTTGTAAAGGGCCTGGTAAGGGACATCATGTCGCCGTGTTTGTTGGAGGAGACGTTGTCGATTCCGACATGGGCAACGTCCTTAAGGACCTTGCTGAATTCGGGAACCATTCCGAACACACCGATAGAGCCGGTGATTGTAACGGCGTCTGAGTAGATCTTGTCTGCGTTGTTGGAGATCCAGTATCCGCCGGATGCGGCATAGTTTCCGTATGATGCGATAAGAGGTTTGTTGCCGGAGATGAGGTCAAGTTCGTTCTTGATCTTTTCCGATGCTGTTACGCTTCCTCCGGGGGAATTGACACGGAGAACAACGGCCTTGATAGTGCTGTCTTTTCTGATACCTTCGATAATGCTGGCGAAGCGGTCTCCGTCTACGTTCTGCTTGTCAAGACCCTCGACTATCTCGCCGTCTGCATAGACGATAGCTATCTTCTGGCGGGCGCGGACGTTGTTCTTGACCTTTTTCTTAGCGTAATCCGCAAACGGAATCATCTTGACATCCTTGAAGGACTCGACCTGAGCGAGAACTGCGAGTTTCTCCTCGAGACCCGAGCGGTCTACTGTCTCGTCTGCCAGGCCGCAGTCTACGAAGTCCTGAGGGAGGCAAAGTTTCAGATCATCGATAGCATTATTAATCTTGTCTGCGCTGATCCCGCGACTCTGGGCCATCTCACCTACCATTGAGCCCCAGATCGTATTGATAAACACCTGGGTCTGATGCAGGTTCTCCTTGCTGGCATTGCCCCTGATAAACATCTCGCCGGCAGATTTATATTTACCGTGGCGGATGAGCTGGACCTTTACGCCTATCCTCTCCAGCAGGTCTCCGTAGAACATAAGCATGGAACTAAGTCCGTTGAATGTAGGGGTTCCTCCCAAAGATGAAGTTACATACACCTTGTCTGCTACTGAAGCGAGATAGTAAGAACCTGTACTAAGATTCTCAGTATAGGCGACTATCGGCTTTCCGCTCTGACGGAATTTCGAAAGGGCGATGCGGAACTCCTGGAGCTGAGCCGTCCCGAGAACAGCCATATCAGGCTTGAGGTAGATAGCCTTCACTCCGGGATCTTCCGCCGCGGCCTCTACGGCCTTAACTGCCTGACGCAGTCCGAGAGGAATACGCTGCTCGGCACCGAAAGAGAGGACTTCATTTGCCTGCTCTGCTATCTGTACCTTGGAAAGATCGACCTTCAAGAGACCCTCCGCAGGAACAGCCGCGGTCTTATTGCCGGCTGAGGCGATTAAACTGATAACAGTAAAGCCCAAAATCCAGAGGACGAGGATGCCGCAAATCACTGCGAGCATCATTTTCAGAAATTTTTTCATCTTGTCATTTTTGATTCGTAGACAAATGTAGTAAATTTGCTTGATTTAGTTCAGTTATATGGCACAAAAACCTTCTATCCCTAAAGGAACCCGCGATTTCGGCCGCCTGGAAATGGCCGAAAGGAATTACATATTCGATACTATCAGGAGCGTATTCCGTTCTTTCGGTTACTCCCAGATAGAGACTCCGGCGATGGAGAATCTCTCCACTCTTCTCGGGAAATACGGAGAAGAGGGAGACAAACTTCTGTTCAGGATTCTGAACTCAGGAGACGCCTTCGCTTCGGTCGATCCTGCGAAACCCCTGGTAAGCCAGGTATGCGAAAAGGGTCTCAGGTATGATCTTACCGTTCCCTTTGCCCGCTATGTAGTCCAACACAGAGACGAAATCTCCTTCCCTTTCAAGAGATTCCAGATGCAGCCCGTCTGGAGGGCAGACCGTCCTCAGAAAGGCCGCTACCGCGAGTTCTATCAGTGTGATGTAGACGTCATAGGCTCCACCAGCCAGCTCTGCGAGCTCGAACTCGTACAGATCGTAGACGAGGTCTACCGCAGGCTCGGAATCAATGTGTTGGTGAAAATCAACAACAGGAAGGTCCTCAGCGGTCTTGCAGAAATCTGCGGCGCGCCCGATAAGGTAGTAGACATTACAGTAGCTATCGACAAACTGGACAAGATAGGTCTTGATGCAGTCAAGGAAGAGCTTCTCTCGAAGGGATTATCTGCCGAAGCAATCGCCCTGCTCGAGCCCGTTCTCAATCTTAAGGGAACATTTGAGGAGAAGATTGCAGTCATGCGCCAGCTGATGGCCTCTTCTGAGGTCGGTCTTAAGGGTCTCGACGAACTTGAGGAACTGTTCGGCTTTATCTCCGAAGCAGGAATTACTACCCCTTGCGAAATCGACCTTTCCCTCGCGCGCGGACTTAATTACTATACGGGAGCCATCTTCGAGGTCAAGGCTCTCGACTGGGAAATCGGATCCATCAGCGGAGGCGGCCGCTACGATAACCTAACCGGCATCTTCGGCCTTGCCGACATGTCCGGTGTAGGTATCAGTTTCGGCGCAGACCGTATCTACGATGTCCTTAAGGGTCTTGGAAAATTCCCCGCCGGGCTCGGCTCCGCTTCTCAGCTCCTGTTCGCAAATATGGGCGAAACCGCTTATGTACTGCCCGTAGCCACAGCCCTGAGATCCGCCGGAGTTTCAGTTGAGATTTACCCGGACGCCTCTAAGCTTAAGAAGCAGTTCGACTACGCAGACCGCAAGGGTATCCCCTTCCTGTCTATCTGCGGCGAGACCGAGGCAGCATCCGGCCAGATCCAGATAAAGAATCTCGCTTCCGGGCAGCAGCGTTCCTTCCCCAAGGACGACCTCGCTGCGATTCTGGACTTTCTTTCAATAAAATAATAACATAACAATATGGTGACGATTATCGTAATAGTAGCAGTCGTGGCGCTGGTAGCGCTGTGGCTCGTCGGTGCACAAAGAAAACTCGTGTCGGCAGATGAACTCTGCAAGAATGCTCTCAGCCAGATAGGCGTACAGCAGAACAGCCGTTGGGATGCGCTGACAGCTCTCGCTGAACTTACCAAAGGTTACAGCGAACACGAATACAAAACCCTCATGGACGTAATAGGCCAGAGGACTGCTATCGGACGCAACTCTACTGTAGCAGACGCTTCCGCTCAGGAAGGAAAGATCGCCGAGGCTATGAGGCTTATCAACGTAGTAGCCGAGCAGTATCCCGCCCTTAAAGCTAACGAGACTTACCTTAAGACGATGGACGAGGTCAGCAAGTACGAGAATCAGGTCCGCCTGAGCCGTATGACCTTCAACGACACCGTTACAAGATTCAACAGAATGGTCAGGATGTTCCCTGACAGCATCGCAGCTGCGATTTTCGGTTTCCAGGCAAAGGATTACCTGGCCGAGCCTCAGGGTAAGACCGAAATGCCCTCGATGAAATAGCTCCCGCTCCCCCTATGAAGCGCTTCCTTTCAGTTGCGGCCGCACTGCTTACTTGGGTCTTCGCCGCTCAGGCGGGATCTATCCGCAGCATTGACATCAATCTCTCGCTCGATAGCGAGGGCTCGGCCCACGTAACCGAAATTTGGGACATCAACGCCGACGAAGGTACTGAGTGGTACCTGGTGAAAAGCAATCTCCGGAACATGTCGATACGCGATTTCAGCGTCAGCGAAAACGGAGTGATGTTTACAAACGAAGGAGACTGGAACGTTCGGAGGAGCATCAAGCAGAAGGCCGGAAGGTGCGGTATCGTCAGGGGTAAAGACGGAGTAGAGCTCTGCTGGGGCCTCGGATCGATGGGAGACCACATCTTCACCGTCCGCTATACGATTACCGGCGCCGTCCAGGCCCTCCACGACTACGACATGCTCCACATGCAGCTCGTCTCCCCCGGCTTGTCGTCCAAGCCGGAAAAGGTCAGCGTGAGGATAAGCGCGGAGGGCGTGCCTCTTTCCGCCGACAATTGCCGCGTATGGGGCTTTGGATTCAACGGTACCTCATCCCTGGAAGACGGCTCTGCGGTATACCGCAGTACGGAGCGTTTCAAATACAAATCTTCAGTAATTGCTCTTCTGCGCTTCAACAAGGGTATCTTCTACTCCCCCAATGCCGTAGACAAGGATTTCGATGAAGTCCTCAGTTATGCGCTGGAAGGCTCTTCTTATGACGAAGACGATATCAGCGGATGGGTACTAATGTTGAGTACCCTCTGCTGGTCGCTTCTGTCTATACTCCTTATAATAATCGCGGTCAAGTCTCATTACAAATCCATCCTCGGAGTCCCTTCGATGAAACACATCGACTGGTGTAGAGACGTCCCCTTCAAAGGAGATATACTCGAAGGCGATTTCGTGTGGAAGAAAGTGAAGTCTGGAGCAGCCCAGGACAGCCAGTTGGCCGGAGCAATGATACTCCGGATGGTAGAGCGTGGCATACTTTCAGTCGAGCGCGATGATAAGGATAAGGTCGAATTCCACTTTGGCGACAGCGCATCTTTTGAAGGACTCCCCGGCTGTTACAAGGAGCTCTACGACATGATGAAAGAGGCTTCCGGATCGGATCAGATACTTCAGGACAGAGAGTTTTCTCGCTGGAGCAAGGCCCACTACCGGAGGGTCAGCAAATGGGCGATCTCTACCTCAAAGGACGCTCTGGAGTGTATGAAAAACGACTTCTACATGAGTCTTGGCGGCAAGTTCTCCGAAGAAGGAAAGGAAGAGGCCCGCAAGCTGGTAGGCTTCAGTAAGTTCCTCAAAGACTTCACCCTTATAGGCGAGAGAGGAACTCGCGAAGTAGGCCTCTGGAACGACTATCTCGTATTCGGAATGATCTTCGGAATAGCAGATAAGGTTGCCAAAGAACTCGCCGACATAGATCCCAAAGTATTCAGCGAGACCGTCTACGCAGATCCTATGACAGCCCGCCAGATTATCTGGATGACACATAGAATGGGTTATGCCATCACCAACGCCTCAGCCTCGGCCCAGATGAAAGCGGCCTCCGGCGGCCTGGGAGGCATGACCTCCTTCGGCGGCGGAGGCGGCTTCTCGGGCGGCGGCTTCGGAGGCGGAGCAAGATAGATATGAACAAGCTGGAAGACATACGGGCAAAGATAGACGAGGTCGACGAGCAGCTCTCAGAGCTGTTTGCCAAGCGTATCAATCTCGTAAAAGATGTTTCAAAATTGAAACACGAACAGGGCCTCCCCATAGAGGACTTGAAGCGCGAAGCAGAGATACTCAAAAAGCATTCTGAGCGCTTCAGCGATCCTGAAGACAAAGCCGCGTATGAGCGATTCCAGCGCGAACTGATCGCCATCAGCAAAGACCTGCAGAAGCTATGAAAAACATGATCTTCAAGCGCAGGCTTCCTATCCCCAAGGAACTTAAGGAGATGTACCCCGTCTCCCCGGAAGGCGTGAAGGCCAAGCAGCGCAACGATTCCGAGATACGCGATATAATCACCGGTCAGAGCGACAGGATGCTTCTGGTGATAGGTCCCTGCTCGGCCGACCGTGAAGATGCAGTTATCGAGTACATCACCCGCCTTAGCGCCCTTCGCGAGCGCGTTGAAGAGCGGATAATGATAGTTCCCAGGATATTCACCAACAAGCCCAGGACTACCGGCTCGGGCTATAAAGGAATGCTCCACCAGCCAGATCCGCTCGGCGAAGACGACGTCCTCCAGGGCCTGATTGCGCTTAGAAGACTCCACATGCGAGTCCTCAACGAGACCGGAATGTCCTGCGCAGACGAGCTGTTGTATCCCGAAGAACACCGCTTCCTGTCCGACCTTCTGTCCTACGTTTCGGTAGGCGCACGCTCGGTCGAGGACCAGCAACACCGTCTGACCGCGAGCGGCCTGAGCATTCCTGTGGGAATGAAAAATCCTCTCAGCGGCGACCTTGGAGCCATGATCAATGCCGTAAGGGCCGCCCAGGGCAGCCATACCTTTATATACCGCAACTGGGAAGTCCAGAGCAAGGGCAATCCCCTCGCCCACGCCATCCTCAGGGGATATAAAGACCGCGAGGGAGTAAATCACTCCAACTACGAGGGCGAAAGCCTGCTGAAACTTGCCGAGCTCTACTCTGAAAGCGGCCTGCAGAACCCTGCTCTTATCGTGGATACGAACCACTCAAACTCCGGGAAAGACTATTCGAAGCAGCCGGAGATTACCAAAGACGTCCTCAAAAGCGCCAAGAGCAATGCGGAAATCAAAGCTCTTCTCAAAGGTTTCATGATAGAATCCTACCTGGAAGACGGTTGCCAGGAGCCGGGAGAGACAGCCTACGGCAAATCCATCACCGATCCCTGTCTGGGATGGGAGAAGACTGAAAAACTGGTTCTGGAACTCGCGGAACTCTGGTAAGAATCACCTTGCGTTCTTGATCGATCCCCCGGGTATAAGCGTCGGGGTAAGCATTACGTGGGATGCAGGCATTCCGGGGTTTGAAATACGTTCGAACAAGACTTTAGTTGCAAGGCGGGCCATATCCTCGAGCATCTGGCTCACTCGGGCGATAGGCGGAATCATGTAATCCAGATAGATATTGTTGTCGAACGAAATCATCGAGATATCTTCCGGAATCCGGAGATTCATTTCGCGGATAGCCTTCATAGCTCCCAGGCCTATAGTATTACTGAGGGCGAAAATCGCCCCGGGACGATCCTGACCTTTAAGGAGCATTCGAGTCTCAAGATAGCCGTTCTGAATAGAGAACTCCCTGCCGACCACCTTGATGCGGTCCTCCAGTCCTGCCTCTTTCATGGTATCCGTATAGCCTCTCACCCTCATTTTATTAGGCATGGAAGAAGTCACACCCTGAAGACATACGATATCTTTGTGGCCGGCGTCGATAAGGGCGCGTGTAGCCAATACTCCTCCCTTGTAATTGTTGGTCGTTACATACGGAAGAGTAGTATCCTCAAAATATCTGTCTACCAACACTACCGGAATACCGGAGGCGTCCAGCGCAAGCAGGTCTTCTTCTCCCCCGCAGGGAGCCGCGATAATACCTTCTACCTGACGCGCGCTCATAGACTCGAGAGCGAGTTTCTGGTTCGATTCGGCCTCCATCGTGTCAATTATAATAGTAGTATACCCATGGAGACTGGCTTCGGAGATGATAACGCTCGCCATATCTGCGAAGAAGGGGTTGCTGAGCGAGGGGATAACCACTCCTATCGCATAACTCTTACTCGTACGGAGAGTCTTTGCGCTGTGGCTTGGCGTGTAGTGACAGCGACGCGCCTCCTCCATAATCCGCTCGGCTGTCGCCTGCGGGATACGGTGTCTGCGCGCGTCGCCGCTGAGGACGCGCGACACGGTCGAGACAGAGACCCCCAACCTGGAGGCTATCGTGGATAGAGTTTCTTTCACTTGCGAAACTTTGCGCACTTTTTCTTGAGGTGCGCGACAACAAAAATACGCAAAATATTGCAGTGTATGCGGAAAAGATAATTAAATTTGAACTGCGAGTTGCGCAATCGTTTGCGCGCATACTCCCTGAAACGCATATAGATTATAACACTACAATACCTTATGTCTAAGAAAATACTCGTCATAGGCAGCAGCAATACTGATATGACAATCAAGTCTCCAAGACTCCCCGCCCCCGGAGAGACTATTCTTGGCGGTACTTTCGTAATGGGTCCCGGAGGAAAAGGGGCCAATCAGGCTGTAGCAGCCAGCAGGCTTGGAGGAGATGTAACCTTCATCTGCAAGGTAGGCCGTGACATGTTCGGTGAAAACGCAGTCAAGGGCTATCAGAAAGAAGGAATCGACACTTCTCATACACTTTATTCCGACCAGGCCTCCGGTACTGCGCTGATTCTGGTAGACGACAGCGGCGAAAACTGCATCGCAGTCGCCCCTGGCGCAAATGGAGACCTCTCCCCCGCTGACATCGACTCCGTAGCCGATGTCATCAAGAAAGCAGACTACCTTATTCTTCAGCTCGAGATTCCGGTAGAAAGCGTCCTCAGGGCAGCAAAAATCGCCCACGAAGCAGGTGTATATGTAATCCTGAACCCCGCTCCTGCGTGTAAACTCCACGAAGAGATATTCAAGTACATCTCTCTTATCACTCCGAACCAGACCGAAAGCGCCCTGATGACAGGAATCGAGGTCAAGGACGAGGCCAGCAGGACTAAGGCTATCGACTCCTTCCATAAAATGGGCGTGAAAGACGTTATCGTCACTCTCGGATCGAAGGGCTCGCTCGTATGTCAGGGCAACGAACAGATAATGGTCGAGGCTCTTAAAGTAAAGGCGGTAGACGCTACCGCGGCGGGAGACACCTTCTGCGGCGCGGTCTGCGTAGCCCTTTCCGAGGGAAAGACCCTCGAAGAGGCAGCCCGCTTCGCAACTAAGGCCTCCGCCCTCACCGTCCAGAAAATGGGCGCTCAGTCCTCAATCCCCTATATCACCGATATTAAATAACAATAAATAACAACGACTATGTTCATCGTTAACAGCTACCTTCTCGCAGTAATTTTCTGCTTTATCACTATGCTCTGCTGGGGCTCCTGGGGAAACACTCAGAAGCTCGCCGCCAAGACTTGGCGTTATGAACTCTTCTACTGGGACTATGTAATCGGAATGGTCCTCTTCTCCCTTCTGCTTGCCTTTACCGCCGGTTCGATCGGCGCAGAAGGCCGTCCGTTCATTCAGGATCTCGGTCAGGCCAGCTGGTCCAGCATAGGCTGGGTTCTGCTTGGCGCAGTCGTTTTCAATGTCTCCAACATCCTTCTCTCTGCCAGCACCTCGATCGCAGGTCTCGCAGTCGCATTCCCTCTGGGAGTAGGAATCGCTCTCGTTATGGGCGTTCTGAACAACCTGCTTCTCCACCCTGTCGCAGGACAGAACACTACTCTCCTCTGGATCGGCGTTGCTCTGGTAGTAGTTGCCGTTATCTGCAACGGTATCGCATCCGGTAAGGTCTCCAACGAGCAGAGAGATCCCAAACAGAACCGCAAGGGTATCATCCTCGCAGTTCTCGCAGGTCTTATCATGTCGTTCTTCTCCGCCCTCGTCTACAACGGAGTCGACCTCGACAACTTCGCTGCCCCTGCAGCCGGTAAGCTTACCCCTTACACCGCAATGGTAATCTTCGCTCTCGGAGTATTCCTCAGCAACTTCATCGTCAATACTATAGTGATGAAGAAGCCCTTCGTGGGCGAACCCGTCTCTTACGCCCAGTACTTCAAGGGAACCTTCAAGACACACCTCGTCGGTATCCTCGGCGGTTGCATCTGGGCCCTCGGTACTTCGCTGAACTACATCGCAGCCGGTAAGGCAGGCGCAGCAGTCTCCTATGCCCTCGGACAGGGAGCTCCTATGATCGCCGCCATCTGGGGCGTATTCATCTGGAAGGAGTTCAAGGGAGCAAAGAAGGGAGTCAATCTTCTTCTTACCCTTATGTTCGTCCTCTTCCTCGCAGGTCTCGGACTTATCGTTGTCGCTGGAAACTAATCCACTCATGAAAAAACTGTTTACAATAATACTTGTCGCGCTGCTGGGCTTCATCTCAAGCCCGGCCGCGTCGGCCCAGATCAAGACCATCACCGGTTCGGTCAAGGGCGCAGACGGAGAAATCCTCGTCGGCGCGACCGCGGTGGCCTCGTCGGGAGCCTATGCTATCGCCGACATGGACGGTCTTTACGAACTCAGGGTCAAACCTGGTGAGACTGTAGTCTTCTCCTCCTTCGGCTACGACGATGTAACCGTTACGGTAGGTCAGGACAATACCTATGACGTAGTTCTTCCCGTCTCCGCAGCTACCATGCTTGAAGAAGCTGTCGCTATCGGTTACGGTACTACTACAAAGAAGGAAGTTACCGGTTCCGTAACCAGCCTTAAGGTCGAGAACCTTGACAAGGGCGCGTTCGGAGACGCATCCGGACTGCTCCAGGGCAAGGTCGCCGGTCTTTCTATCACCAACCCCAACGGAGGTGACCCGAACGGCCAGATGGAGATTCTCCTTCGCGGTACCAACACCCTTTCCGCAGGTCAGGGTCCGCTCATCATCATCGATGGAGTAAGCGGAGCCGATCTCAGGACCATCAACTTCCAGGAAGTCGAGACCATCGACGTCCTTAAGGACGGTTCTGCCGCAGCTATCTACGGTACCCGCGGAACCAACGGCGTTATCAT
>Ga0247611_10004996_pt1 | contig 17992 bp, 10 predicted proteins | sample 177DNAGHGhighgp2_FD_192422 | JGI IMG/M metagenome (GOLD analysis project Ga0247611, IMG submission 192422) | Sheep rumen microbial communities from Palmerston North, Manawatu-Wanganui, New Zealand - 1770 DNA GHGhigh gp2 | ecosystem: Host-associated > Mammals > Digestive system > Stomach > Rumen... | reverse complement strand
TGAAAGTCGGATTAGCAAGTAAAAGGAAAATGTGTGGATGGGACGAGCGCACAAGGGATATGGTTCTCGGAATTGCATAACGTCATGTCAGAATTATTGAGCGTCTGCCCTGATAATGACAATAACAATTGTCTTAAACTTTGACATTTTCAGCAAAACAAACTACACAACTACACTATATTTAATTATATAACTATAAATAAGTCGTTTACGCCATTCCAAAAGCTCATTCAAACTACACTAAAACTACACTAAAACTACATTAAAACTACATAAAACTACACTTCATGACGGTTATTTAGCCAGAAGAGAAGCCCTTTGTCCATCAAAAAAAGCATCTTTACGAGTCGAAAACAGCATACTTGCACCAAGGAAACAGCATACTTGCACCAAGGAAACAGCATACTTGCACCAAGGAAACAGCATACTTGCACCAAGGAAACAGCATACTTGCACTAAGGAAACAACATACTTGCACCAAGGAAACAGCGTGCTTGCACCCCGCAAAGGGGCCGTTCCCACGGAGGGAATGGCTTCTCTGCGCCGTGCATGAAAATTTCTTGCGCCGTGCAGGAAAATTTCTTGCGCCGTGCAAACTATCGGAGTCAAGCAACATCCCTTGAAGCCGTACACACCCATCCGATGTAGTTTCAGTGTAGTTTCAGTGTAGTTTCAGTGTAGTTTTGTTTTTCATCAAAACACTAATATCCAATGCGTTATATCAAAAATGTAGTTAGTGTAGTTAGTATTACATTATTTTTTTTCACACAGAAATCAGACACAAAAGAAAAAGTGACTGAATCCAGTCACTTTTTCTTTTTGGGTATTTACTTCTTCTCCTCTTGCTTGGGGGTATAGCGGACAGTAAGCGTGGGCGTGTAGGTGTTCTCCAGAATGACGGAGATGATGCCGGTGGCAGCGTCGAAGTTGGCAATCTTGTGGTCGTCCTTCAAGATGGGACAGTCGGGCCAAGCTCCCAGTTCCTTCTCCAGTCCGTCACGCAACTCCTGCCACATGGCGCGGGTGCTGTCGTTGGAGGAGAGCAGGTAGGTCTCCTGTACGGCCTGCAGTTTCTCGTCGCTGAAGGCTACAAGTACGCGGTAGTGCTCTGCGGGGTTGGCGAAGACGGCTGTGCGTCCGCTGTCCGAGGCGGTGGAGTCGATGGCGAAGCCTCGTGCAAGCATGGAGTCCACAAACTGACTGGTGGGCATCGTAAAGACGAGCCCACGGTAGTTAAAGGGTGCCTTCTTTTCCTCATCGCAGGCGGTGAGGGTGGCTGCTATGATGCCGCAGCAAGCGAGGCACATCAGGGAATAAAGCAGTTTCTTCATCTTTGAACTTTGAACTTTGATCTTTGAACTTTATGATTAGTTTTCAATTTTTCAATTCAAGTTTCGCATTCGCTCAACTTCTTTGTAGTTAAGAAGTTATCGCTTCGCTCTTCCTTCGGACAGTAGTTAAGCCATTACTCTGTTTGCTTATATTTTTGCACTTCGACATTTGGCTTAACTTCTTTAACTTCTTAACTTCTTAACTACATTAGAAAGTTGAATTTTTCAACTTTTCAACTTTTCAATTCTCTTCCGACAGCATGGTGACCTCGATGCATCGGTGGGCGTTAAGGATGGTCTGTGCCATGCGCTGTACCTGTTCGGCGGTCATGGCCTCGACCATCTTGCAGTAGTCGGTGTCGAAGTCGGTGTCGTCGTCCAGTTCGTGCCAGATGACGTAGCTCCAGTAGTCGTTGGTGATGGCAGCCTGCTGGTACTGTTTGACCAGATACTGCTTGATCTTGTCCATGCTGCTGGCGGCAGGTCCCTGCTTGGCGATGTTCTCCAACTGCTGGTAGATGATGGGGTTCAGCTCCTCGTAGCGTGACGGGTCGGCATTGTAGGTGATGCTCAGCAAGGCGTTGGGCTTGTCATCCTTGTCGAGGTCGAAATTGACGCTGACACCGTATGTGCCGCCTTTCTCCTCACGCACGGAGTCGGTATAGGCTACCTGTAGCACGCGCTTCAGGAAGTCGAGTTCAAGGTCGCTCTGGGGTGTGAAGGGCACGTCAGCGGCATAGAAAATGCCGACGTTGGCCAGCGGGGTAGCCATCTTCTTGCGGAACACCTTCACCTGCGAGCCCTCCACCAGCTGGGGCACGTTCTTCCAGTTCACCTGCTCGTGCTTGTGGGTCGAAGGCAGCGTTGCCAGATACTGGCATACCAGCTGGCGCAGCTGCTGCTCGTCGTAGTTGCCTATGATGACGGTCTTGAAATTGGAGGCGTCGCTGAAGCGGTCCTTGTAGATTTCGATGATGCGGTCGTAGCTCACCTTGTCGAGCGTCTCCTGCACGACGGGCTTCAGTCGCGGATGGTTGCCGTAGAGAATGGCGCGGATGGAGTCGTTGTAGTCCACCTTTGGCGATGCGTTACGGTTGGTGAGGAAGGCGCGTGTGCGGTTCATGAGTCCTGCAAATGCCTCGTCGTCGCGTCGCGGCTGTGTGAAGTAGAGGTAGGCCAGTTGGAAGAGCGTGGGCATGTCCTGAAGCGACACGCCGCCGTTGATGCTCTGGGTACGGGAACCCACGGCGGGCTGCAGGCGTACTGACTTACCGGCCAGCATACGGCGCAGCGTGGTGGCATCGAACTGTGCCACACCTGCCTCGGTGATGGCGCTGCCGATGAGTGAGAAGTTGGGAATGTCGTCGTCGCCGTACACCGACGTGCCGCCCTCGCCGCGTATGGTCACCGACACGGCGTCAGACGAGAAGTCGGTCTTCTTGACATACACCTTCATGCCGTTGGACAGCGTCCACTCCGTGAAGCCATGCTTGAAGGGGCGTTCGGCGGTGATGGTGCCTGGCTGGGGCAGCTGGTCGATGAGTTTGTCGGCCACCTGCTGTTCGGCATAGGGGGCATACTGTAGCGACTGGGCAGCCAGGATGACGTTCTCCAGTTGCTGCTCAGTAGGCAGGATGAGGCCCTCCTTGTCGGGGGCGTAAATGATGGCAACCTGATTCTTGTCGGTGATGAGTTCGCGGACGGCCTGGTTGACCTCCTCCAGCGTCACCTCCTTGTCGAACTTGCGTGCCAGTGCTACCTGGTCCTCAATGCTGATAAGGGGCTCGCTGTTCAGGAAGTTCTGCACGCAAGCGCTGACAAACTTTGAGTTACGGCGGTCGTTGCGCTCGCGGAACTTACGCTCGTCGTGGTTCAACTTTTGGCTCTTGGCACGCTGCAACTCTGACAGCGTAAAGCCGTGCTGACGGGTACGCTCAGCGACGCCGATGGCAGCTATCAGACCACCAAGGATGTTGTCCTCCTTGCAGCTGACGGCAACGGAGAACGACTCCTTCATGCGACTGAGGAAGAACGTTGAGGCACGTGCCGTGGCACTCTGGTAGGGTGGGTTGGCACGCTGGCGCAGTTCGGCCAGACGGTCGTTCAGCATGGTAGCGATGAGGCCGTCGATATAGTCGCCGCGCAGGTATTTTTCGTTGTTTTTCTCGCTGTCGGGTGTGGCGTCGCGCTTCTGGTAGAGATGGCACAGCACGATGGGCTGTTCCTTGTCACGCTCGATGTCGACAATCATCGTGTCGTTGTCGCTAACAGGGTAGTACTCGCGCTTGGCAGCATTCTTGGGCATGGGGATGCCAGAGAAGAGCTTCTTGATTTTCTTCTCCATCTTGTCGACGTCGATGTCACCCACCACGATGACAGCCTGCAGGTCGGGGCGATACCACTTATGGTAGTAGTCGCGCAGGTCATCGTAGGCGAAGTTATCGACGATGTCCATCGAGCCGATGGGCATGCAGTCCTCATACTTCGTCCCTTTGTACACCTTCGGCATGGCCTGCTCCATGAGCCGGCTGACGGCCTTGCCGGCCCGGCGCGTACGCCACTCCTCGTGGATGACGCCGCGCTCCTTGTCTATCTCCTCGTCCTCAAGCAGCAGGTAGTGGCTCCAGTCGTGCAGGATGAGCAGGCAGGAGTCGGCGATGCCCTCGCGCTTGCTGACGGGGACGGCGGAGATGTTATAGACGGTCTGCTCGACGCTGGTATAGGCATTGAGGTTGGCACCGAACTTCACACCGATGGTCTCGCACCAGGGCACGATGCCTAAGCGCTTGCCCTTGCCGGGGAAGTTCTTGGTTCCGTTGAACGCCATGTGCTCTAGGAAGTGAGCCAGTCCGCGCTGGCGTGGTTCCTCCTGGATGGAGCCCACCTTCTGGGCAATGTAGAAGTCGGCCAGTCCTGCCTCCTTGGCATTGTGGCGGATGTAGTACGTCAAGCCGTTTTTCAGCTTGCCGGTGCGGATGCTTGCGTCTTGCTTCAGCGGCTGTGCCGTAGCGGTTAAGGCTGTCAGAAAGAGCAGCACAAAGGTCATCAATTTTGTTTTCATAGTTCGGCTATTTAGTATTTTGGGCACAAAGGTACAAATTTTTTCCCGAACAAGTAATCATTTTGTAGAAGTATTTGCTATTTGCGATTTATTTTGTACCTTTGCACCCAAATTAATAGCGAAAACGGATGAGAGAAAGAATCTTCTACTTGCTGCTGTGGGTCGCCATCCCTCTGGGAGTCATGGCACAGAAAAAAGGTAGCTACACCCTCGATTTTTCCGTCAAAGACAAGGATACAAAGGAGGCTGTCATCATGGCCTCCATCCAATTGCAGCCGACGGGTGCCATGGCGGTGACCGACATGGATGGCAGGGCCACGGTGAAGAACGTGGAGATGGGCACCTACACAATTCACATCTCTTATGTAGGATATGAATCTATCAGCACACAGGTCAAGGTTAGCAAGAATACTAAGCTCGACTTCATGCTGGTGCCTACCACACTGGCACTTAGTGAGGTAACCGTCACCGCCAAGCAGAATGCGGCAGGTGCTGCCACGAGCAGCATCATCGGGCGGCAGGCCATCGACCACCTGCAGGCATCGAGTCTGGCCGACGTGCTGCAGCTTTTGCCTGGGCAGCTGATGACCAATACGGACCTGACGGCGCAGTCGAACCTGCAGATACGTACGTTGTCGAACAACAACACGGCGGCCTTCGGCTCCAGCGTCATCCTCGACGGTGTGCCCCAGTCGAACAATGCCGACGTGTCGGCAGGCGGATTTTCTGCAACATCCTTCACCGGTACAGACCTGCGTAACTTCTCTGCCGACGATGTGCAAGAGGTGGAAGTCATCCGGGGCATCCCCTCAGCTGAATACGGCGACCTGACCAGCGGTCTGATGGTGGTACACTCTAAGATTGGTGTAACGCCGTGGCAGGTCAAGGGCAAGGTGAACCCCGGACTGATGAACTACTCGTTAGGCAAGGGACTGAAGATGAACAAATACGGCGTGCTGAACTTCAACGTGGACTATGCACAGGCCTGGGGTGACCCTCGCGAGAAGACGAAGTCCTTCGACCGCTATACTTTCAGCCTGGGCTATGGCGTGGACATCACCCGCAAGTGGCATGCCGACACCAAGCTGCGCTATATGTATTCCAAGGACTGGAACGGCAACGACCCCGACGTCAGGAACGACGGCACAGAGAGTAAGAATGTGAACAAGGTGCTGTCGCTGACGCACAATGGCAAGATTAGCGTCGACAAGTTCTTTTCGCGCAGCATCAACTATACCATCGGTGTGTCGCTGACCGCCACCGACGACGCCAGCACCAGCTACGTGCCCACGTCGAACGGCGTGGTGCATATCGTGACAGCCCGCGAGACCGGCTATTTTGAGGTGCCCTGGCTGAACCACTCCTACTTGGCTACCGGCTATACGGAGAGCCGCCCCGGCAGCATCTTCGCCAAGGCGGGCAACCAGTTCTTCATCAAGAGCGGCAAGGTGAACCAGCGCTTCAAGATGGGTGTTGACTACCACTACGACTGGAACAACGGCAAGGGTTACTACAATGCCGACGAGCTGCTGCCCCTGAAACCCAATGATGGCGGACGTCCTCGCGCCTTTGACGATATTCCCGGCCTGCACCAGGTGTCGGCATACGTCGAGGACAACCTCAGTTGGGAGTTTGCCAAGAAGCGCCACCTGCGCGTTATGCTGGGTGCACGCTTCCAGGCCATGCAGCCCTTCAGCGACGTTAGCACTTTCGCCTTCTCGCCCCGCCTGAACATGACCCTGGAGACTGCCCAGTGGCTGAACCTGCGGGCAGGTATCGGCTTGAACTCCAAGGCGCCGGGTCTGAACTACCTCTATCCCGACAATACCTATAAGGACCATATCGCCCTGGCCTATTATGCCAACGGCAATACCGACCCCACCCAGCCCGGCAGCATGGTGGTCAGAAGGACCTACGTGCAGCAGGTGGAATACTCGCAGGGGCTGAAGAATGCCACGACGACGAAGATTGAGGTGGGTGCCGACATCAAGCTGCCCGGCGGGCGTAAGCTCAGCATCACGGCCTATCAGGACAAGACACCCAACGGATTCTGTAGCGCCTCACAGTTTGTCGTCTATCAGGCCTTGCAGTATGCCAGTCCCGAGGCTTGGCGCGAAGGCATTGCCAATGACGTGCCCAGCGCCTTCTGGACCACTAATGGACAGGTGGCCAACGATAACGTGTTGCAGAACCGTGGTATAGAGTTCGACTTCGACCTGGGGCGTATCCGTCCGCTGAACACTAACCTCTATTTCTCGGGCGCCTGGCAAGAGAGTAAGAGTTGGAACGAGGGCTTGAACACCCAGAATCCCGTCGACCTGCCCATCGAATACAAGTCGCGCAATACGACGCCTATCAAGGTGATTTATCCCTCGGGCTTGGACTACAGCCGTCAGCGCCGCTTCGTCAACACGCTCCGGCTGGTCACCAACGTCCCCCAGCTGCGCATGGTGGCATCGTTCACGGGACAGGTCATCTGGCACAGCAGCAACTACAGCTTTGTCGCTGACAAGGATGCCATCGGTTATGTCGGCTACACCCCGCTGTCCGATGGCAGCTATAGCGTCGGCTACCACTACTGGAAAGGTACCGCCGAACCCATAGACGGCATCGACTGGGAGAAGCAGAAGATACGTCCCAACGAGAACGACGTAGTGAAAGAGCCCGTCACGTGGAACCTCTCCGCCCGTCTGACCAAGGAGTTCGGCTCGATGGCCGGTCTGTCGTTCTATGCCAACAACGTTCTCTACTATGAGCCTTTTATGTCTACCAATACCAGTGGCACGCTGACGCAGCGCAACACCAGCACCTTCTCGTTCGGCGTGGAACTGTTCTTTAAACTTTGAACTTTGAACATTGAACTTTGAACTTTGAACTTTATGATTAGCATGAGACATAGAAAGCAGCTGAAAAGTTTATTATTTATTATTTCTTATTTTTTATTTAGCGTAGCGCAATTCTCCTGCGTTGACTTCGACGACACCACACCGCCCGTCACCGCCACCGTCCAACTGGTGCGCCCTGACGCCTTTGTCAACATGACCGACATGTCGGGACTGACCGTGACGCTACAGTCGGAAGACGTCACCGTGACGGCAACGACCGATGCCTCAGGGCGCGTCGTCGTCAGCGACCTGGCACCAGGAACCTATAACGTCAGTATGTCATCCACCATCAGCCACTCCCAGTACGAGCAGTATACGGGGCAGACCGTGGGCGGTGCCATCGACTTCATCATGACGGGCACCCTCAACCAGCAGGCACTTGCCGAGGACAACACGCTGTCGCTGCCCCTGATGGTGTACCCCAAGGAGACGCTGATTATCGGCAAGGTATATTCGTCGAGCAGCAAGATAGCTGGAGGCACCTACAGCATCGGCAAGTACGTAGAGCTGTATAACAACTCGGAGGACAGCGTGGATGCCGCAGGACTTTACATCGGACTGTTGGAGACCGAGAGCACCATCGCCTATCCCGTGTACCCCTACAGCAGTGCCATCACCCCCGATACGCTGCATACGAAACAGGTGTTCCGCATCCCTGGCGACAAGCCCGTCATGGTGGCACCCGGCGCAACGCTGCTGTTGGTGAACAGTGCCATCGACCACTCGTCGCAGAACGAGTATGAGCGCGACCTGCGTGGGGCCGACTTCGAGGCCAAGGACGAGAACAAGAAGATTCCCAACAACAACGACGTGCCCGCCCTGGAACTGCTCTACTCCACCTACGCCAGCATCTCGTGCATGAACTTAGGGCAGGGCGGACCAGGTGCTGTAATTCTCTTCCGCACGGAGGAGGACGTGACGAACTGGCCTACCGTCTATGCATACGGCAAGACCAAGGGCAACCGCTTCCTGTGTGTGCCGAAGAATACCGTTATCGATGGTGTCGACGTGGTCAAGAACAAGGCGCAGACTGGTCCCGACATCAATTCCAAGCGCTTGTTTGAGGATATTGATGCGGGCTATACCTTTGTCAACTCTTCCGCTGGTACTACGGGCGAGCGACTTGTGCGCAAGACGCTCTCCGTCACTGCCGACGGACGCAGGGTGCTGCAGGACACCAACAACAGCCTGAATGACTTTGTCTGTACGGACACCATCAGTCCACGAAATTATTTGTTACCATGAACAGTATGAACAGAACAATATACCTTGTTGCCTTGACGGTCTTGTGTTCCGTTCAGGGCATGGCACAGGAGATGAACCTGCAGAAGTACCAGCTGGCAGACGAACGGCAGCTGTGGAGCGAGAGTCGCAATGCTGCCGGACTGGCCCACGACATGCAGGACTCGACTGACAACCGCGGTGTGGCCTACTTCGACCTGCAACACCTGAGCGGCGACTACCACCGCGTGCAGGAAGGCAACCAGCAGAACCAGCTGCGCTTCTTCACCGAACGCTATCAGCAGATTGGCAAGTACCTGGTGGGCTATGGCTCGTTCGATTTCGACATGGGGCGTATCAAGGAGCGTGCCTGGAGCGACGTCATGCGTACCTACAACTCGAACCCGTTCATTTCGGGCAGCGACATCTTTGGCAAATACGACTTCCAGAACTTCACGCTGAACGCCAAGCTGGCCTCCGTCCGGCTGGGTCACTGGAACTATGGAGCCTCCTTATGTTATAAGGTGGGTGACCTGAGCCGTCTGCGCGACCCCCGTCCCCGTGCCCGTCTGGCCGACTACCAGCTGACACCCTCCGTCACCTATACCACCGGCAGCCACACCATCGGCCTGGCGGGCTGGTACCACCGCTACAAGGAGAAGATGATGACGCCCGTGGTGAAGCAGAAAGACCCACACATCAAGTACTACCTCATGTCGGGTATGGAGTTTGCCAAAGGCAACGTGGGCGACTATGCGGGCTATCAGCGCGAGTATGTCAACCACGAGTTCGGCGGGGAACTGAGCTACGGCATCCGCAGCGGCAACATGGCAGGGGTCACGGCAGTTACGCTGCGCCATGGCACGGAGTATGCCTACGGGCAGTATAAATACGAGCCAGGCACCTATTATACCTATCATTATGGTGCCACCAGCCGCTGGACGGTCACTGCGGGCAGTCTGCTGCACAGCATCAGCGCCCGCCTGAACTACGAGCAGGCGTATGCCGACGAGTACAACTCGCAGCTCATCACGGAGAAGGATGGTGCCTATACCACACAACGCTGGGAGCGTACCATGACGTTCAAGAAGCGCTACCAGCTGAAGAAGACCGACCTCTCGCTGCACTACCGCCTGTCGTTCACGGCCGACGATGCCGTCAAGGGCTATGTCGGTGCCAGCTACGACCTGCAGAGCGTCAGCAACAAACACTTGCTGGCGACCTCGCAACTGGAATATGGTTCGTCGCTGTTGGGCCTGGAGGGTGGATATGGCCTATTTGGTGGCAGATTGTGGCTGAAAGCCAATGCCGACTACCACCTGAAGTCGAAGGCTGACCTCAACCTGCATTTGGAAGAGAACGACTATGCCGTCAATGTGCTGACTCCCGACATGGCCTACTACGAGGCCAACTGGTGGAGGGGACGTCTGGAGGTGACCTACCAGTTGCCGCTGACCATCAAGAAGCAGCGCACGCTCTGGTTTGCCAAGGTGTACGGCAGCTACCTGAAGACCGACAACAGTCTTGACTCCAAGAATGCAGGTGTTGCTGTCGGCGTGTACTATTGAAGAAGTAGAAGAATCAAGAAAGACAATCGAATATAAAAATAAGTAATGAATATGAAGAAGTTTTTATTAAGTGCCCTTTTCGTCCTGTGTGGACTGTCGGCCAACGCCGAAACCAACGACACCGTCACCGTCCGTGTGAAAGCCATGCGCTGTGAGGAGTGTGGTCACAAAGTGAAGAATGCCCTGCGCCAAAATCCCGGCGTGGGTGCCCTCGAGTTCAACTACGAGCGTCGCACGGTGAAGATAGCCTACGACCCGCAGAAGACCGATGTGGACAGCATCTACCGCACCATTGCTACTACCAAGCGTTACAAGGCATCGCCCTACGATCCGACAGAGAAAATCCGCAAAGCCTGTGGACTGCGCATCGACGACATGCACTGCCAGAAGTGCGTCGACCGCATTGCAGGCATTCTGAACAAGATTGAGGGTATGGATTCCATCTCTGCCCATTTGGACAAGCACTATTACTTCGTCCGCTACGATGCCAACCGCACGTCGCAGGCTGTCATCCGCGAGGCCCTTGTCAAGGCTGGCTATACCCCTGTCAACTACTATACGGACAAACGTATCGCATGGGCTTACTTCCTGATTCCCTCCGAGGCCGCCAACGATGACACGATAGAGAGCGTGCTGGCACTGGACGGTGTGGATGATGTCAACGTCAACCCGCTCCGCAAGTCGCTCGCCGTCACCTATCTGAACACCACGCTGACAGAACAGAAGCTGTTAGAGGAGATTCAGAAGCAGGGTATCAAGGCGACGCTGCCCAAGCCCCATGAGTGCAGCGAGGAAGAAGAAAATAAGAAGTAAGAAGTGAAAAAGCGACTCATTGCAAATCTGCTGATGCTGGTATGCTGGACGGCCGTTGCGGTGGCTCAGCATGTCAGCATCTCGGGTGTCGTCATCGACGAAGAGGGCAAACAGCCCGTGGAGTTTGCCTCGCTGCTGCTGAAGGACAATGGTCAGTGGGCTGTCACAGGCAGCGACGGACGCTTCACCATCAAGAGCGTGCCTACAGGAAAGGCCGTGCTGACCATCCAGTGTCTGGGCTATGCCACCCGTACCATCACCCTGAACATCACCAAGGACATTCCCCGCCTGCAGATACAGCTGAAGCAGGAGAGCCTGAAGTTGGACGAGGTCACCGTCACTGCCAAGCGTAAGCGTGACGAGGCTACCACCAGCTATTCCATCGACCGCACGACGCTCGACAACCAGCAGGTGCTGAACGTCAGTGATATTGCTGCCTTGCTGCCTGGTGGCAGGACTGTCAACCCCTCGCTGATGACTGATGCCCGTCTGGCACTGCGCAGCGGCGACCAGGAAAAGGGCAATGCCTCGTTTGGTACGGCCATCGAGGTGGACGGCATCCGCATGGACAACAATGCGGCTGTCGGCGAGACGGCAGGAGTATCGACGCGCACCATCAGCGCCTCGAACATCGAGTCGGTGGAGGTGGTCACGGGTATTCCCTCCGTGGAATACGGCGACCTTTCAAATGGTGTCGTTAAGGTGAACACGCGTAAGGGTAAGTCGCCCTTCATCATCGAGGGAAAAATCAACCAGAACACGCGTCAGATAGCCCTTAACAAGGGCTTTAATCTGGGGGGCAGACGGGGCGTCCTCAATGCTTCCCTGGAACATGCCCGCTCGTTCAGTGATGCTGCCTCTCCGCACACAGCCTATCAGCGCAACATCCTGTCGCTACATTATATGAACATCTTCTGCCAGTCGACGACGCCGCTGACACTGAACGCGGGACTGACGGGCAACATCGGCGGCTACAACTCAGAGGCCGACCCCGACAATGAGTTGGACGACTATGCCAAGGTGCGCGACAATGCCTTCCGTGCCAATGCCGAACTGAACTGGCTGCTCAACAAGCGCTGGCTCACGAACCTGAACCTGCGCGGCTCGCTGGCGTATAACGACCGCAAGGCGACCAACTACAGCCATGCCAGCAGTGCCTCCACGCAACCCTATATCCACACCACGGAGGAGGGATACTTCATCGCCCAACCCTACGACGAGTCCGCCTCGGCTCCCATCATCCTCGGACCTACGGGCTATTGGCACGTCAAGCAGTTCAATGACAGCAAACCCCTCAACTGGAGCCTGCGTCTGAAAGGCGAACTCAACCACCGCATCGGCACCATTCAGGGTCATGCGCTGGCGGGTGTTGAATATACGGGCAGTCGCAACGACGGTCAGGGCACCTACTACGAGGATTTACGCTATGCTCCCACGTGGCGTCCCTATCGCTACGACGAACTGCCTACCATGCACAACCTCGCCCTCTACGCTGAGGAGAAGGTGAGCATCCCTACCAGCAAGCGCTCCACCTTTGAACTGACAGCTGGACTGCGCGACGACATCACGCTCATCGGCGGCTCCGACTACGGCACGGTCAGCAGTCTGTCGCCGCGAGTAAACAGCCGCTACGTCTTCTGGCGTCAGCGCCGAGCCTATTGGTTGACCGACCTGAGCATGCATGCAGGATGGGGTAAGAGTGTCAAACTACCGTCGTTCCAGGTGTTATACCCCGCGCCGGCCTATAGTGACCGCTTGGCATTCAGCTCGCCCAGCACGTCGACAAACACCTCGTTCTATGCCTACCATACGCACCCCTCGAAGGCCGTCTATAACCCTGACCTGCGCTGGCAGTACACCAACCAGACCGACTTGGGCTTCGAACTGACCATCAAGGGTGGTACGCACATCGCCCTGTCTGCCTTCTACCATCAGACGCGCAACCCCTACATGGCGACATCGCTATATACGCCGTTTGCCTATCAGTATACGCCGCCGGCAGCCCTCGACGGCATCACCATTCCGCTGGCGGAGCGTGTATATGGCATCGACCGACAGACTGGTGCTGTTACGGTGGCCACTGTCGACGGTAGCCAGCAGCAGGTGCTGGCGGGTAACACCCGTCGCGTCTGGCTGGCTAACACCACATACATCAACGCCTCGCCCCTGAACCGATATGGTTTGGAGTGGACGGTTGACCTGCAGCAGATACGTGCCCTGCGTACCAGCATCCGTTTCGACGGCAACTATTATTATTATAAAGGTATCGACGACGTGCTCTTTGCCGACATCCCCCTGTCGAACGCCACCATGGCCGACGGACAGCCCTATCAGTATGTGGGCTACTATCGTGGCAGTGCCGCCACGTCCACCAGCTACTCTGCCAATGCCTCGGTGGCTAACGGCTCGCTGTCGAAGCAGCTGAATCTCAACACCACCATTACGACACATATCCCGAAGATACGCCTCATTGTCGCCCTGCGCATCGAGGCTTCGCTATACAACTACCACCGGCAGCTGAGTGAGTTCGACGATGCCATGCGCGGCGTGGTGCTGGCAGACAAGAGCAGCTATATCGGAACGCCCTACGACGGCACCAGTGAGAACCAGTATGTCGCCATCTATCCCGAGTACTACTCCACGTGGGACAACCCTGACGAGCGCATCCCCTTTGCCGAGCGGTTCCTCTGGGCCAAGGACCACGATGCCACGCTGTTCAGTGACCTGTCGAAGCTGGTCGTGCGCTCCAACTATCCCTACGTGATGAACCCCAACCGCATCAGCAGCTACTACTCGGCCAACCTGAGCGTCACCAAGGAGATTGGTGACCACGTCTCCGTGTCGTTCTACGCCAACAATTTCTTCAACAACATGGGGACTGTAAACTCGTCACAGACCGACCTGGAGACATCGCTCTTCGCCAGCAGCTACATCCCCACCTACTATTACGGACTCTCCCTTAAACTGAAGCTGTGATATGAAACATCGTTTCCTCCATATCCTCACCTGTTGTGTATGCTGCTGTATTACAGCAGCCCTCCTCACCTCCTGCGCCTCTGACGACACCCAACCCAAGGCTGGCGACCTCTCGATGGGCAGTGCCAGCGTCACGCTGACTGGCCTCAGCGATGCTGCGGCCGGTTTCGACGTCCAGTTGCGTAACACATCGACGGGTAGCATCTTCATCGAGAAGACTGACGCCCAGGGTACTGCCACCTTCCGCGTCACGCCTGGCATCTACGAGGCCAGCGTCACGGCTGCCCATTCCAGCGAGGGCATCGCCTACACCTATAACGGCACGTCAGGACAGATTACCGTCCGTCGCAATCAGACGACGCCAGTGACCATCCAGATGAAGAGTGCTCGCATCAGCCAGCTGGTCATCAAGGAACTCTACAACGGCGGCTGCCTCATGGACGACGGCATCACCAAGTTCCAGTATGACAAGTGTGTAGTCCTCTACAACAACAGTTCTCAGCCGGCCTCGCTCAGCAATCTCTGCTTCGGCGAGTGTACGCCTGCCAATGCCCACCAGAACAACAAGAACTATGGTGATGACGGGCGGCTGACCTACGAGTCGGAGGGTTTTATCCCTGTGTGGAACGGCATCTGGTATTTCCCCCAGGCGCTGGAGCTGGCGCCTTACTCGCAGGTGGTGGTTAACATCCACGGAGCCATCGACAACACGCAGGCTGTCAGCCAGTCGGTCGACTATGCCGATCCCGCCTACTACTGTATGTACGACCCTGAGAGCGGTTACAACAATACGGGCTACTATCCCACGCCGTCGGATGTCATTCCCACCAGCCACTACCTGAAAGCCGTCGAATACGGACTGGGTAACGGCTGGGCACTGAGTGTCAGCGCACCGGCCTTCGTGATGTTCCAGACGCACGGCATATCACCTGCCGACTATGCCACCAATACGGCTAACATCTGGTACGACGGCGGCAACGTCTCGCAGGTGTGGGCCTGTCTGAAGGTGCCCAACGAGTGGATAGTCGATGCCCTGGAGGTCTACTCCACCGGCTATAAGGACAGCAGTCTCAAGCGCCTGACGGCAGACATTGACGCAGGCTACGTCTGGCTTACCAACTACCAGGGTCACACCCTCTATCGCAACGTCAACAAGGAAGCCACCGAGGCACTGCCCGAGAATGCCGGCCGGCTGGTCTATGGCTACGACATGGGTGTCGACGGCGTGACCGACCCCAGCGGCATCGATGCTGAGGCCAGCATTCTTCATGGTGCCCATATCATCTACCAGGACACCAACAATTCCACCAACGATTTCCACGAACGACAGCGATGCTCACTGCGGGTTACACCCCTAAATAGTAAAGAATAATGAAAAAAGAGAAACTAACAACAATACCCAATAGACCACGGAGTTTATTATTTCTTATTTTTTCTTTTTTATTTAGCAGCGTAGCTGCGCAGGACTCCCTGCTGCTCCGCGACTACCACTTCGTCCAGCAGGCTGACCCCTGGCTGACAGCCCCCAATGCTGCTGCCCTGACGCGCTTTGCCACGCGCAACATCGTCGAGGCTACGGCATCGCTGACCAAGGGTAGGGGAGGGCACGTCAACTACTACGACTCGTCCAACACCCTGCAGGCCAACGTCAGCATCGAGTCTTACTACCGCCTCAGTCCACGGGCTGTGGCATACGGCGCCATCAGCTACGACAACTGGTCGGGCGAGGATATGACGGGGTCGGCATTCATCCAACCAACCCGCAAACCTTTCGACATCGTCGAGGACTCATTGACCAATGCTGGTGACAAACATCGCGACACCTACCGCCTGTCAGGCGGTTTTGGCTACGACATCGCCAATGGCATCTCTCTGGGTGCCCTACTGGAATATACCTCTGCCAACTATGCCAAGTACAAGGACCTGCGACATAAGAACAAACTGATGGATCTCGTCTTCACCGCTGGTATTTATGCACCCCTTGCCGATTGGCTCGCCGTGGGTGCTGACTATGCCTACCACCGCAATACGGAGAGCCTGGATTTTGGCACATATGGCAAGAGCGAGAAGATATACAAGTCACTCATCAGCTATGGTGTCATGATGGGACGCGTCGAGCAGTTTGGCAACGAAGGCTATACGGACAAGTCACGCGAGATGCCGCTCTTTGAGGATAGTCACGGCGGCTGCTTCCAGTTAGAACTGCGCCCCCTGCAGTCGCTGGGCATCTATGGTGACTTCGGGTTCAGCCATGGTACAGGCTATTATGGTCGCCGTTCGCCCTATACCATCACGCTCACCAACCACAAGCGCGACATTGTGCAGGGCAAGGTGCGCGTCATCTACCAGACTGGCACGTCGAGATTCCACTTAGATGCCTCCTACGCTGACGAGAAACTGAAGAACAATGCCGAGACCTGGCGTGAACTGACCAATGCTAGTGGTTCTAACTACTATGAGTACTACGATGCCGTGGAGACGGCTGACAAGCAATGGAAGGATGCCGATATGGCCTTCACTGCCCATCTGGGCATTCACAACGAACTGCCCACGTGGTCGTTCTCTGCCGCCTACCGCTGGCGCGAACAGAACACCGCTGCCTACCTCTACCCGCTCTATCGTCATCAGCTGTTCAGTAGCAATGAGGTAGTGCTCAGTGCCACGCGAAACCTGCTGTGCAGTAAGGGCGTCTGGACGTTCTCCGTCAACGGCAGTTTCCTCAAAGGCACGGGCGACCCCTTCAACGATGGCGTCTTTGTCATGCCCAGTGCCAAACAGGAACAACCTGCTACGATGGATGCCTTCCTCTGGCGCGAATACCAATATCTGACTGCCCCCCAATACAGCATCGGTGGCAGCGTGCAGTATGCTTTCCTGTTGCCAGGCACGCGTGTGAAGACCTACGCCCGCCTCAGCGGCAGCCATCGCAAGGCCAATGCCACCTACCAGTATTCCACCGGTTGTGACCGCACCCAGCTGTTGCTGGCCCTTGGCTGCAGCTTTTAAAGTTTAAGAATTAAAGGTTAGAATAATAACATGAAACACTCTACATTTGTAACCCTTTTGCTGTGTCTGTTGGCATGTCATGCCAACCTCCGCCTCTCTGCCCAGTCCTCCATGGCCGAAGTGCTGGCCGGTCAGTGGAATTTCGTTGCCAGTCCCTTCGAGGGTGGCGGCATGGAAATCGCCTTTACGGCTACGCCCTCTGCCGACGGTACTGCCCTCCAGTGCCATGCCGACCTGTTCTTGACCCGTACCCAAAACTATGCTGCCAACTGGCTGCTGGCGATAGAAGAAAGAGATGGCCAGGTACGTCTGGGCTGGAAACTCAATAGCGAAGTCCCTGCTTTCGAACAGGAGTTCCAGGAAAACGCCAGCCAATATGCACTGTTTGGCAGCAATCCCGATGGCACTCCCCGCTATGTCTACCTGCTCTCAGAGAATATTGAGACGCAGAAGTTGGAGCCTCTGACGCTCTGGAGTGACTGGCAGCCTGCTGACGGCACCACCTTCACTCTGCCGGTTACGCAGCAAATCTATGCGGTTGTCAGCAAAAACCAACCCTATAGTGGTTCTGTCGGCTATGCCGAAATTTGGGCCAGTGGCCGACTGGTGCGCATTGGTGGTACGGGCATCAGCTCGCTGAACGTTCAGCAGGGCATGGAGGACGGCGAAGCCTTCGACTTGCAGGGCCGTCGCATAACTAAAGGCCAGACACCGACAACGAAAGGTATCTACATCGTCAATGGCAGGAAATACGTGCGATAGAATTAAAAAAATGAAAAAGTAAAACGTAAATACGGCCTTTCTTTTTGCAGTTCACTCATTTATTCGTACCTTTGCAGCCAAAATTCTGTTGAGAGTTTAGAGTTTATAAGTTTAAAGTTTATAGTTTAAAGATAATGGCACAAGAAGATGTATTTAAGAAGATCGTGAGCCACTGCAAGGAGTATGGCTTCGTGTTTCCCTCCAGTGAGATTTACGACGGTTTAGGCGCTGTCTATGACTACGGTCAGAACGGCGTGGAGTTGAAGAATAACATCAAGCAGTACTGGTGGAAGGCCATGACGATGCTGCATGAGAATATTGTAGGTATCGATTCGGCCATCTTTATGCACCCCACCATCTGGAAGGCAT
>Ga0247611_10004995_pt1 | contig 17998 bp, 13 predicted proteins | sample 177DNAGHGhighgp2_FD_192422 | JGI IMG/M metagenome (GOLD analysis project Ga0247611, IMG submission 192422) | Sheep rumen microbial communities from Palmerston North, Manawatu-Wanganui, New Zealand - 1770 DNA GHGhigh gp2 | ecosystem: Host-associated > Mammals > Digestive system > Stomach > Rumen... | reverse complement strand
AAATATTATCTAGAGACTATTAAATATGTAATAGAAAGGAATATTATATGCATAAGAATAGTACAGGATATATAAATTGTAATTACAATTGTAAAAATTGCTCTATAAGTTATTTATATAAAGGAATATATGATATTAGTAATAAAGAATATTACTAATATTCTTGTGAAACTAATAAACTTGGAGATACACCTATAGGCAAAATAGTTCCAATAACAATAATAAATAGTAATACAATTTAATCTTGTTCACTTTATTATAATACTATATTAAACAGTCTTTTGTATAGGCTGTTTATTTTTTAATTAATTTATAAGGAGGAATAATGTAATGGATATTAATCCCGAAATCATCAATTTTTATGTAATTATGCTTACTATTTGTTCTATAGCATCTTCGTTATTAACAGAAGCTATTAAAGTAACCTGCAAGAATGCTGGTAAACAATGGAGCTCTAATTTAATAGCATTGATTGATGCTGTTATTGTTGGTGGGGGAGTACCTATTGTAGTTTATATCTATAATAATATTCCTTTTAATGCTAAGAATATTCTTACTATTGTATGCCTTGTTATATTAACTTGGATCGGATCTACAATTGGATTTGATAAAGTTAAACAGATGATTCTGCAGATCAAAGGTAAAGAAAAAGAAGAAGATAAGTAATTTAAATTCCCTCTACTCATTATGAGTAGAGGGAATCTATTTTTGTAAAAGTTAGATTTTATAATTATATACTATAATCATGTAATAATATATAATTCATATAAGGAGGTAAATATGAATTTATTAAAAGATTTTGGAGAATTTAATATTTGGAATGAAAAAGTTATTGAAGCAGGAAATAATGTTCTTGAAAGAATTTTTGAATCAGATGAATCATCTAAGATTGCTGTAATTGTAAATAGAATTACCGATGATGGCTACATCTTAAATCGTGATATCTACATCTACAATACTTATACTGATGCATTAAGTACCATTAACCAGTTTGAGTATTCAAGCAACGTAGGAGTTACTGTTTACGAAATTAATCGTAACGGATATACTCATATGATGATGAAGTTATCAGATTCAACCGGTTACAGAAGATTAGCTCAGCCCAGTTATACAAGATATGAAGTTAGCAATATTCGTAGCATGTTTGATACTAGTGCAAAGATTTATATGTAATACTTATCTGTCTATAGAGTACTATACTCTATAGACAGATATTTATTTTTTGTAAAAGTCGAAATATTCAACTATATAATATAACTATGAATAGATATAGAAATATACTATTCATAAAGGAGAAAACCTATATTAATATTTGTGTACTGGGCTGTCAGTACACACACTGCTCAAAACAAAAAACATCGTATATTCGCTTTAAGCAAGCAAACGATGCACTGAGGGAACCAAAAAATCATGTGAAACATGAGCTCTAATCTGGCCAGGCATATTCCCTGGAGCGAGCCTAAAGGGTAAAACCAAGTAAACAGAGCAAGGACTTGGAACTTGCAGCAGTGCGCCTCAGAACCAAGAAACTCGAAAGAGTTTCTTTTTTGAAAAATCCTTTATAATTATATATTATAATATTGTAATAGTTATATAGTAACGATTAAAAAGAAAGGATAATAAAACAATGCCGGTACATGATGATCTTGGAAAAAGAATGAAGGAATATTATGAGAATATTCCTAAAACAAAATTAATGAGAAGAACTCCAGTTGCAATGAGAATTGATGGTAAAGCATTTCATACTTTTACTAGAGGATTTAAGAAGCCTTTTGATTATAATCTTATTACATCTATGCAATACACAATGAAATATCTTTGTGAAAATATTCAAGGATGTGTATTTGGATATACACAGTCTGATGAAATTACATTGATCCTTGTCGATTATAAGAAGTTTAATTCATCTGCATGGTTTGATAATGAGATCCAGAAGATGTGCTCTATTGCTGCTTCTATGGCAACAATGTATTTCAATAAATGTTTTCGCAATAATATAGATATAGAAAATAGAATAACACCTGATGAAATAAAATATTATGATACTTTACATAAAGCAGCTGAAAAAGGAGCTATGTTTGATTGTAGAGTATTTAATATTCCTAAAGAAGAAGTTGCTAATCTGATATATTGGAGACAGGTAGATGCTACTAGAAATAGTATTCAGATGGTTGGACAAGCATATTTCTCTGAAAAACAGCTTCATGGTAAATCACAAAGTATGATACAAGATATGCTTCATGAAGTTCATAGTATAAATTGGAATGATTATAGCATAGTTGAAAAGAGAGGAAGTGCATGCTATAAAAATAATGATGGAAGCTGGATAATTGATTATACTATGCCTATCTTAAAAGGTGAAAATAGAGAATATGTTGAAAAGCATATTTATATTAGCGAGGAATAATAATGCTTACTTATAGCTATAAAGTTTTTTCTAAGAAAGATATAAATACATCTAATATCTTTCCTGCAAATGATAAGTTGGAAACAATTGATCATATTGATCTTAGCAATCTTGATAGAAGATTTTATAGCAAAAGAGATATTATTAAGAAATATAATGATATTTATGATGCTTATTTGGAGACTACTTATGAAAGCATTCCTGCTCTATTCAAAGATTTTATGGTAAAAGAACCTATCTATATGAGTAATAAAGTATTTTATATTTATACTTTTACAATTATAGATAGTACAAATAATTTTGATGGAGAAGACAATAGAGTTCTAGAATGTGGGATCTATGATTATGATTCTAGATCTTTTGCAAATAGAGGGGAATCTGGATATACACGAATCCTTACATTTAAGATTAAACTTCAACATGTTTGGCAAGCTAGAGTTAATCTTAAAAGAAATATTAACGCTTTAAACAATAATGAAATTATAAATAAATATGTGATTCCTATTTATATTAATACTGATTCCGATGAATCTGATATTTTTACTAGATTTAGCGATGAGTATGCAGATGATGATATGAAAATGTATAGAGATATATTATCTATACATAATGCATTGGAAAGATTTATCTTTGCTAATACATATGTATGGTATAATCTAAATACAGAAAATAGATTCAATACCACTGTAAAATCTTATGATAAGACTGAAAAGAAAATCCTTACAAGATCAGAATTAATGTCTGAAGCTAAATCTGATAAAAAGCTTATAATTAGACTAGATAATGGAGAAAAAATCGATCTAGTAATTCATACTAATTATAAGAATATGTATTCTGGAACGTCTAGAAGTCTTCAAAGATTTTGTCAATATAAATATCAGGTTATAGGACATTATCAGCATTATTGGATAGGAAAAGGAAGGAAAACTAGAGTTCTTAAATGGGTCGAGCCTTATTATAAAAACAAAGATAAGGAGTTCAAAATCATTAAAGAATATAGATAAGAAAATGCTCCAGGGATTTCTCCCTGGAGCTTTCTTTTTTGTAGATTAGAGATTTGTTGTTTGTAAGGAGTATCATTAACAGGGTTTATCAGCGGGGGATATATCTAACTAATTGAGATATATTAGTTAGTATAATGATGTACTCTAATCTACAAACTTATTTAATTGTTATATAGATTATCAAACTTGAGTATCATCATATGGAATACCCATAATATCTTTTACAGCTCTATCTAATTCAATCATCGTTTTATTTAAAGCTCCTACAAGAGGAATAGCTCCAACAATACGTTTTGAAATAGATACATCACCTACGAAAGCATCTATAGATTCATGAGGTCTAAATGCAGTATAAGGTTCTTTACCTTTAGGTATCATAGCTTTTTCGACACCCTTATTAGCATCAAAATAAACTATTTTATCTCCGACACCTACAGTATCAAGATATTCCACATAGTATTCTACTAGAATAGCATCTTGTGCTTTTTTCAGTTTACCACTAGGAGGAAGCTTATAGTGAGCAGGAAGATTACTGATATTTAAATCATTTTCTTTTATCACTTTAGCTCTTTGCTTAATAGGCTTCTCATAGTAGTCTACCATCTTTCTCATAGATTCAGTCATTTCTTCCAAATCAATAGTACGATAAATCTTAATAGCAGTGATAACACCGGTGACTTCAGAAGTTAATCTTCTCTTACCAAGTTCAGATATTTCATCTTTACTCAATATTGTCATAAGAGAATCTACATCTTCATCTTTAGTAGGAGATTGCCAAAGAATAAGATCATCTCCACATTCTACTTTATCTCCAACTTTAAGGAATTTAAGAATATTAACTTCTTTATCTAAGATCTGAGAGTATTGAAGATTGATTCTGGTAGCTAATTTTTCTGCCATTTTTTCAGTAATAACACCAGAGTCTTCAAAATTCTCATCAGAATTAAGTACTGCTACTTTTGCTAATTTACCAACATTGAAAGCAATATTATCAGATTCGCCTATATTGTTGGAGAAACTAGATTTATCATAAGCAAGAATATCATTAGCTTTGAATTTCTTTCCTATAGCCATCTTAGGATCACAATCAAGCTTAAGAGGTACAAAATATCCTCCATCATAATTCTGCTCTATAGTTTCTTCAAGATTAATATAATCATGAGAACCATCTTCATACTCTAATACAATATATTGATTAGGAACATAGTCCTTTACCACACCATTCATCTTAGCTTTGAAAGCGAATCGATTTGTTGTAAGATAAGGAAGAGCTTCATCAGATCCATTGGTGACTAATAAAGGATCAGATTCAGCTGTTCTAACCATATGCTTAGATGTCTGAATGAAAGTCATAGCAGTTCTCATAGGAGAATCATGGGTAGAACCATAAGGAGTTAATGCTTCTGTCATAGTTAAACTATTAGCAGTATTCATATTAGAAGTATCACCATCAGATGCTTTTACAAATCCTCTATCAAGATCAACATTGGCATTTAATGTAGTTTGTCTTGTAACTCCAGAGTTACCAGCAAATCCAGTACTCATTCCAAGAATGTTAATCATAGAATCATCATATCCTCTCTTATCAAGAGAATAAGCTCTATCAGAGTTCATTCCGGAAGGTCCTTTAGTAGTAACAGAGTTAGTTGTTTCAACTTCATAAAGCGCATTGATACAAGAAGAGTTAGAAGAAATACAATCTGTAATAAACATATCTACAACTGCAGATTGCTTTACATTCATTGTAGAAGCATTTCTAAGATGCTTAATACCATAAGCATATTCATTATAAGCATTGGCTAATACTTTATACGTATATACAGCTATCATCTCATAACGTCTAATACGTCTAGAAGATGTATCTGTATGCTTATAATACTTATTATCGCAAAGTAAAGCATTAGCATAAAGCAATATTGATACATAATCTGTAGGCATCTTATACTTCTCTAAGATCTCTTTAGTAATAGGATCTATAAGTAAATCTCTAAAGTTTTCAAGTCCATCGGCTTTGATTCTACCACCAAAAGCATCTAAGCATTCTAAATAGAATGTCTTATTATCTACTTCTGTTACAGAATGAGATTCAGTATCACATACTTTCAATCCGTTAAGAAGCATACTAGCCTCATAGGTATTATCATAAACTACGTAACCATCTTTAAACTTTATCCAATCTACATTAATATTATTCCTATCTTCTTTTTCCAGCTTATCAGTAAGCTTATAATTGATCTTAGCTTTATCAAGAGTAGCTCTAAGTCCTTCATGTAATCCGCAAATTACAATAGTAGGAATAGTGGAACTCATAATAGAGCATCTAGAATAAGTACTTGATGCAGGTCTAGAAGCTTTATAAAATTCTTCCATAAAGCTAGTCCAATCAGGATCATCTTGAACAATACCAATTAAATGATTAATAAATGGAATATTGGAATTATTATCATAATAAAGAATACTATTATTCTTTTTATCATATCCATAAGGAATACCATTGGCAGTAAGATCTATTTCATATTTCTGTCTTAATTCATCCTGATTGAAATAGAATATAAAGTTCTTAGATTCTATCTTACTATAAACAGTACCAAGATCGATATAATCAATAGGAAGCATATACTTATTAGAGACTTTAATATTATCTCCTGTATGGAACTTGATCTTAGTTCCAGAATACTTATTAGCAGTCTTCAAAAACATATTGACTATAGCATTAGATTTACCTGTTTGGATTCTTTGAGATCCACGAGGTCTATTATAAACAAAGATTTTATTATAGTTACTAATAATCTGAGCAACACCAGATTCGGTTTTCAATATAGGCATATTAAAGAACTGATTCTGTATAGCAAGATTATTACCTCTTACAAGAAATCTATTATCTACCATTATAGGAATATCAAGTTTAATAGTAAATCTCTTACCTCTAAAGTCTTCCATTTCTACACTATAAAGATCAAGTCTATCTTCAGAAGTAGAATTATCTTTAACATCGATATTTCTAATAGCAATAGGAACAGATGTACTGGTAAAATGTTTAAAGATCTTAATAATATCTTTTTGAATATTATAACCTTTATCAAATTGAGCATACTTCATATCGGACCATGCTTCTTTATTGGGACTAGATACAGGAATATTCAAAGGAGCTACTTTCTTATCTATAGTATCTTCTTCAAGGATCTCTTCAACTGTTTTACCTCTAACAGATTTCTTCATAAGCTCTTCATCTAATTTGGTCATTCTAGATGATCTTCCAACAGAAATATCAACTGCTGTATCGTCTCCATCTAAATCAGAAAGCATATCGAGTACATTCTCATCATCATTCATGCCATTATAGACATCTTCTTCTGTATTGGAATTATCTATAATATCATCAATAGCATTAGCAACTGCTTGCTTATTAGAAATCTTTGCAGTAGATTTTACGGCATCTTCCATAGGATCTCTAGTAACTGTAGTCTTGGAATATGTTTTAGTTTTTTCTTCTTCAGATTTCATCATCTGCTTAGAAGCATTACCAGATACAGTTTCTATTGCTTTATTACTTTTTCTTACAGTACTTTGCATAGAAGATGTATTTTTTGTAGCTGACTTTACAGCACTATTCATCTTAGCTTTAGTAACTGTAGCTCTATGGAGTTCAGGAGTAATATCTACACCTTTTGAAGATTCAATTTTGTCTGCAATCTTAGCTCTGATTACTTCCTTAGAATCAGTATGTTCAGCTGCATCATCAATATCTTCAGGTTCGAACTCTTCATTATTAGTAAACTTCATGATGAAAATTCTAAATTTTGCAGACATTTTCTTAAAGTCCATTCCTTCAGCTTTCATCTGTTTGAAGTTTAACTTGAAGTACTTATTGTTACCAACAAAAACAATATCATGATTACCAAAAAGATTTATAAGTCTAGTTTCATCATTAGTATACATAAGATGATATATAATACTAAGAGGAGATAATGACTTTTTGAAATTCCATATCTGATCATCATGAGTTCTATCCCAGTCTAATACAGGAATTACAACAGTTTTAAGAGAATAACCAGGAAGATTAGGATTATTAATCAATCTATTCATAAAGTCATAGAACAGATTAAATCCTTTAACCATTGTCCATGTATTATTCTGAAGAAAGATATTCATATAATATGATAAATCAATATATACATTTCTATCCTTGTACTTAGATATTTCGGGATAAGTATATTTGATAAAAGGGCAATCTTTCTTCAATTGTTCATATCTAAGGAGAACATCCTTTCTCTTTTTCATTCTATTAGCAAAAAGGATTCTTCTGAGCATCGTATCATTTCTATTATTGGCATTAGCTTCTAATAAAGGATCAAGCTGTTCTCCAAAATAGATTATTTTATCGCCAGTATTAATTCCATTATAATGAAAATCATTAATCATTTCTAATACAGGTACTGATTCTTCATTACAACTAGATACTATAGCATCATCATCTATATGACTAGATAGAAAAGTAAATTCATTGACAGGTGTATAATATTTACGAAATCTATTATTCTTTCCTACATTAGGATGCATATTAAACTTCTTGATAGCTTTTATAATATTTCTAGCAAGTGTTTCTTCATCTTCTTTATCTACATAATTAAAAAATCTAATAGCAGATTTAACATGTGCTTCTGTATCAAGAGGATATTTTCTTTTAGAAGGAATGCCAAATGCAGAATCAGGAAGTTTATTTCTTTCATCTGCACTCATAGATTCATCAAGAGAAATATACTCATTAGCTTCTTTTAACAACATTTCAGCCGAATCCTCTTGCAAGGATTCATCTTCTTCATCTACTTCTTTAGATGTAGTTCCATTTATATAATATGAAACTCCTTTATCAAAATAGTAAGATTCAAAACGAAGTTTATTGATAAACATATTATAGTTCATCATCTTCAATGTAGATTGATAAGTAGGAGTTAATAGAAGCATGGCTGAATGTTTCTTTTTATCACCTTCTACAGTCGGAAGAAAAGTTTTCGTTTTATAGATCTTTAAATTTTTCATTTTATCAATGAAAATCATGCTCTTATCCTCCTTAATAGTTTGAATTTATATAAATGTGGTTCACATTACGATTGATTAAATTATTTTCTGATTATATACTATAAAATTGAAGGAGGTTCAAAATGATCAATAAACTTATCAAAAAATAGCAAGAAAGGAGACTAGTTCTATGTGTAAGTATGTAACAAATTTTGATCTATATTGTCGTGTAAATGACAAAGAAGCTGCTCAGGATTATCTTGATAATAGTTGCAGTGAAATGACTGAACTATTAAAGGGATATGCCGGTGATGATGTAGTATCGATCAGATGGATTCTTGATGAATCTGATTCTGGACATATCGAATTAATTACTGATTGTGAGTTATCAGAAGAAAATCTTGCAAGCATCAGCAATTGGGTATCCGGTCAGAATAGCGATGGATTGGGTGAGATATTTGAGCAGCAAGATTTCGCAGTTGGAATGGATGAGGATGGCGAAGAAGCTTATGCATCTTTCGACTGGGACACTAATGATTATGCTTTTGAAAAGGAAGAGTAATCTAGCGAGTAAAAACAATTGTAGCATATTATTATCAGATTAAATCAAGAGGTAAAAAGATGAAGAAAGAAATTATCAAATTAGATGGAAGGCAAAATGGATTTGCAGTCTTTAACTTAGCTGCACAGGATTTTATAAAGAACAAAAATGGCGAGGTATTATTTAGAAATATCGACCTTGCAAAAATTTATGCTGCAAATGTAAAGAAGCTTAACAATCCATATGATTATGATCTATATATCGCATTGTATGGAAGCTTTATTCCTTATGACAACTTTGAGAAGATCGATCAGTATTATCAGTTATATGCTGATTGCAATGGAGAAGAAGTCAAGTACTTTGTAGAGCCTTCTTATACCAGAAACATTGTAAAAAATGGATATCTGGTAGTCAACAATGGCACAAGAGAAAATGATAAAGATGCAGGAATTGCTAAATCAAATTTCTACTACAAAGAAGCTTTGGCTGCTGTCAATAAGCTGGTCAGATCTCCTTTTTCTGAGCCTTCCGTTTCCGGAGTTCAAAAGGATAAGTATGGTATCTGTGTATCTCTCAAGAATACCACTGCCAAGATTCATATCTGCTATAATAGCCAGATCATGAATATCAATCAGAAGCGTAAAGAAAGCAATCTTAGAGCTTTTAGATTTGATAAGGCAATGGATAAGTATACTACATTGTATACTTTCATCGATATCGATGCTTTTGAACCGGAATGGATCAATGGTATTGAAATGGCAACAAAAATTATTAACGAAATCAGCAGACTGATGATTGAGAACGATAAGATTCAATCTGTTGAATACAATAACATTGAGTTGCTATGGCCGATTCTGCTGGAAGGTAAAAAAGAATCTAATAAGAAAGGATAATAACTATGGTTAAACTTATCAAGTTAGATCCTTCTTCTGATTCTTATCTATACAGTAAGTCTTCCAATAGAGAAGTAAACATGATTAATATCGAGGATAACGATATCATTGTTCATATTAATAATGATGGAGAAGAACTCGAATTTACCATGGATCAAGTCTCCAAGCAGTATAATGGTCCGTACTATGTATTACATAATGATACCAAAATCTTTATTGATGATGGTTATTATACTACATTATGTAGTGCTGGATACCTTATTCTGAATGATTACGACAAAGATCATCTTGAAAAGGAAGAAGGAGTCAAAGTTCTAAATACTATTGGTGATGATGTAGATGAAGCTATAGTACGTATGGTGGATAATTATCTTAAAGATAACGATACATATGAACTTAGTAAATCTTTCTCCAATGGTATTGTTTTCAAAACAAAGTTTTACGAGTACCATATTTATATCAATCCTATTGTTGATATAATTGCGGAGAATCAGAAACGAAAGCTAAATGATCTTCCATTTTATCCATATATCAAAGGAATGGATAAATATGGTACAGTATATGTAAGAGCATTTGCTAAATTGCTTCCGAATTGTACAAAGAAAGAAGCTGACGAAGCGGGTGCTTCTAAGTATTCTGAACTTAATAATCTGATGAAGAATTTCGTTGTCTCTATAAATAAACTTGATTCTAAAAGAGTTTATCATTATGAGCCTGTATCTATTAAGAAGCTCATCATAAACTTCTAGGAGAAAGTAATAATGAAGAGAAAAATTCATAATCAAATTAGATTTAGAAAGTTCAGAAAAAAGCTTGTAGGTGTATTACTGTACTCATTACAACACATATTACCTATAATAGTATTATTAGGAGCATTATATGCTTCTTTTAAACTTATATGTATTAAGGGTTATAATACTGATACAGGTATATGGGACATAGACCTATCATTCTCTACAGCATTAGCTTGCCTCGGAGGAACTGCACTCATAACTATACTTGCTACAATATTATGTAAAAAGATTGCTGATAGCTTCAATTAAGCAATTGTAATGTAAGATTCGGTATTGTATAGGTAACGCATGGTAAAGAACGTATGGTAATGGTAGTGTGAAATCTATTACTGTGTCGTATTGGTATGGTTTTGTTTGGTGCGGTATGGTAATGGTTAAGTGAAGTATTATGCTGTTGGGTACGGTAATTGTAAATTGAGGTCTATTGTTGTATCGTATTGGTATAGTTCTGTTCTGTTCGGTACAGTATGGTAATGGTACGATGAGGTGTTGTTTGGTAATGATGATGTTAGATGAAATGTTATAATGTTGGGTGTTGTAAAAAGAATAGCTGGAGAGGAATAAAATCCTCTCCAGTTTATTTTTTATTTACTAAGCATAATTATTCTTCCATCTTCCCAAGTACCAGTTACATCAAACATAAAATTCTTATATTTACGCTTATATTTATTGTCATATATAAGTATATCATTAGCTTTTTGTATAAGTGCTTCAAGAATTGTTTTATATTGCACAAATGGAAGGCCAGATTTTGCAATATCATATGTAGCAATATAACTACCTTCTAATGCTATATTAAGATGAATAGTTCTCCAAAATCTTTTATTAGAAGCAAATTCATATTCATCCTTTGCTCTATTTAATATCTTTACAAAATCTGCAATTTGATCATATGTTAATTCATTATTTATAGTCCATTGTGTTGATATTAATCCAAATCCCATTATAGGCATAATATAATACCTCCTTATATTATAAAGATGTAAATGGTAGTAGGATTTTTCTTATTATATTTTTTTTGACATCTATATAATATGGTCTGTATTGAAAAGGAGGATAATTATGCTCAAAGACTATGTAAAAAGTTCAAAATATTTTAGTGATGATGATATAAAGACGGATATTAATAGTGTAGAAAAGAGTAAGAAAACTGTATATGGATGCAAGAATTTTCTAAGAAAGTTGTATCTGTTATATTTCTTATCTATGTAGCTGTAACAGTATTTACAGCATTTATGATTTATCTTACTATGCAAGTTACTAACGATGCCAGTATGGTATCTATGCTTTTATCAGAAACTAATTCTACATTTAGAGATATAGTTGGTGGATATATTATAAAAGCAGCTATAGAAAATGCATTTAAGATTGGTGGTAATTATTATGTAGGTGCTGCCGATGCTAAGCTTAAAGCATTAAAAGAAAGACTTGGAGCTGGACAAGAATTAGAGCCTGAAATGGATAACTCTAATAATGAGTATGATGTATAAATGATATATACTGGAGTCTTGAAAGAGACTCCAGTATATATTTTACATGAAAAACATCGATATAAATAAGCTTTTATTATTCTCATTAAGGAGGTATATCTGTATGGCTCAATGGGAAGTTTTAGATATATCTGAGTGGCAATCATCTACAATGAAATATGACCAAGTCATCACTAGTGTTAGTGGTGTGCTCATGAGAATTGGTTATCGCGGTTATGGTCAGGCTGGCACTCTGGTAAAAGATAAAATGCTTGAAACTCACTATGCTGGGTTTAAAGGCAAAACAAAGATCGGATTTTATTGGTTCCCTCAAGCCATTACAGAGGAGGAATCAAAAGCTGAAGCTGATTTCTGTCATTCTATATTAAATGGTAAGCAATGTGACTTTCCTGTTTATTATGATTCAGAGTGGTCAAATACTAGCCATAATGGTAGAGCAGATGGTCTTACTAAAAATGAAAGAACTTATTTACTACTTATATGGGCTGCAAGAATGCAAGCTTATGGTTATAGAGTTGGTGTTTATGCTTCTGATAACTGGTATAAAGTTCATCTTAATTTATCCCAGTTACAAGATGCTGGATTATCTATATGGGTAGCTAAATATAGTGCCTATAAACCTTCATATGTTCCTATTTATGATGGATGGCAATATACAAGTAATGGTACAGTTGCAGGATATTCTGATAGAGTAGACTTATCCCATTTCTATAATAATGTAGCAGGATGGGAAGATAGTACTCAAATTGATATCTCTGATATGACTATTAGCCTTGATCCTGAAGTTGTAGTATATTATGGTGGAGTACAAAAACCTACTGCTAGTATTGCAGGATTAACATTAAATGTAGATTTTACATCTTCTTATTCAAATAATATTAATGCTGGATATGGTATTTGTACTTGTAATGGCATAAATAATTATACTGGTACAACAACTAGAAAGTTTCTTATTGATACACAGTCTTTGGCATTATATGGTCATCAAATTACATTAGCTAAGAATAGTTATGAATATGATGGAAATGCTGTTATACCTGAATATTCTATTGCAGGATTAACTGCAGGTATAGATTACACTATTCTTTGTGAAAACAATACACGTCCTGGTGTAGCAACTATATATGCTACTGGTATAGGAAACTATAGAGATACTATTTCTACAACTTATACTATTTATACTAATACTGATATTAATGATAAAACTATAGTTATAACTCCTGATCAATATAATTACGACGGTACAGAAAAGAGACCTAGTATATCTATTACAGGATTAACTATAGGAGCAGATTATACAGTAGAGTATGAAAATAATATAAATGCTGGTACTGGTAGAGTTATAATAACAGGCGCAGGTATATATACTGGAACTCAAACGAAAACATTTACTATTAATCCTGTTAATATTACTTCTAAATCGCTTACATTATCTTTGGATGAATTTACATACGATGGAGAACCTAAATGTCCTGAAGTATATATAGATCCATTGATTAAGGACATTGATTATATAGTTACTTATAAAAATAATATAAATGCCGGTAATGCTATAGCTACTGTGACTGGTACAGGAAACTATATAGGATCTTTGTCTAAATCATATAAAATATTTCCCGCTTCTATATCTACTATGACTTTGGGTCTTATTCCTGATAGTATGGTTTATACTGGAGATGAACTATTTCCTGATCCAGTAATAAACGGATTAATACTAGATACTGATTATACTGTGGCTTATAGTAATAATATTAATGTAGGTGAAGGTATAGTTATAGCAACAGGTAAAGGTAATTATACAGATAATATATATGCTCAATTTACCATTATACCTGCTTCTATATCCACTATGACTATTAAGTTTAATCCAAGTTCTATTATTTATACTGGATTACCTATAACACCTGAACCTATAATTGAAGGATTAATACTTAATAGTGATTATTATGTCACTTATCAAGATAATGTAAATATCGGTATCGGTAAAGGTATAGCTACCGGTATGGGAAATTATACAGATACCACAGAAGGAAACTTTACTATTACAACTTCTACTATTGAAGATTATAGTCTTATAGTAGATGAAGAAGAATATGTTTTTGATGGATCTGCCCATATACCAAATGCTCATATTGATGAACTTGAGTTAAATGTAGACTATACTATAGAGTATTCTGATAATGTTAATGCTGGTACAGCTTCTGTAATAGCTAGAGGCATTGGAAACTATGCCGGTGTTATTGTAGAACATTTTACTATTCTTCCTATGAATATATCAGGATATACAATGACTATTTATCCTGAAGAATTTGCATATAATAGAAGACAGCAAGTTCCTAGTGCTACTGTAGTTGGATTAACTGAGGGTATAGATTATTCTGTATCTGGAAGAGATAATATTGATGTAGGTGTTGCTACATGTATATGTACTGGTATGGGAAACTATACTGGGACTATAGAAATGCCTTTCCTCATTCTTCCTGCAAATATTGCCACTGAGACTATTCGTGTTAATCCTCTTATAGTATATTACGATGGAGGTCCTAAATGTCCTGAAGTAACTATAGAAAATCTTACAATAAATAAAGATTTTACGACAGACTATACTAATAATATCAATGTAGGTAATGGTTTTGTAACTATCACTGGTAAAGGTAATTATGAAGGCGAAGTAAAGAAACCATTTACTATTCTTCCTTTAAATATTGAAGATAATTATGAAATAGATGAGATTCCTGATCAATATTATAAAGGAATATGTGAACCTGAAATTCATATTGATGGATGTGATCTTGTATTAGATCAAGATTATACATTACATTATGAAAATAATGATAAAGTCGGTATTGCTACTGTTATAGTTACTGGTATTAATAATTATTCTGGTATTATTACTAGAGATTTTAATATTATAAAAACTCCTATTACTTTAGCTACAGTTAAATTAGGTACTCCTACTTTATATTCTCATTATAGAGTAAATGGCGATTTAAGTATTATTTATGATGGCTATCATCTTGAAAGAGATATAGATTATTCTATATCTGGATGGATAGAAGAGGAGTTTGATAATTTTACGTTAATAACCTTTATAGCTAGTGGCATTAATGAATTCATTGATTCTAGAGTTTATAGATTTAGGGTTATAGATGAAGAGCCTACTCCTCCTAGTGGAGAAGATGAAGGTATTTATAACTTTGGTAATATAGATCCAAATGCTGGTCCTGGTGAACAAGAAACAGCTGTAGGAAATTACGATTTTGGTGATCTTGATGATGGTATTGATAATGAATCTATAGCTAATGGAGATTACGATTTCGAAGAATTTTCTATAAATTATATGGATCTTTACGATGCCGATGATGGTACCAATATTGACTCTTATGGTAGAAGGAAATATGAAGATCCTAATTATATTGATGAAACATTAATCAATATAAATAGTGCTTCTATGGGATTGCCTGAAACTAATTTTGTTTATAACTTTGGTAAACCTATTAAACCTGAATTTATTACAGAGCTTGTAGAAAATATAGATTATGAAGTATCCTATGTAGATAATATTAATATTGGCGTTGCTACTATTACCGTATATGGTATAGGAAATTATACTGGACTCAGGGTATTCAATTTTATCATTGATAAAAGAAACTTTACTGAAGATGGTATTATTGATTGTGGAGATCCTGATAGTAAAGGATATTACGATATCAATAATAGGCGTGTATATGTACCAGATGAAAGAGATCTTGTATTAAATACTGAATATACTGAAGAAATTGAAGAATATGCAAATCTCGAAACTGGTATAGTATATAATAGGATGACTGTAAGAGGTATTGGTAACTTTATTGGTACTATAAGCAGTGATATTCCTGTAGATTCTATTATAGAAGATATTAAATTCTATACATTTACTATACTTGAACCTGTATATATTTACACAGGTGATGTCATTACACCTATTCCTGTATCTGATTCATTAACTTACTTAACGGACTATATCGTATCTGGTTATGATAACAATGTTGATGCAGGAACGGCTACTGTAAATCTAAAAGGTATAGGAAATTATAGAGGCGAAACTAGTGTTAACTTTACCATTATCCCTAAAAGTATAAAAGAAGCTAAGATTGCAATTGGTGAAATTGTAGATGAATCTTATGATCATGATTCTGTAAGAGTTATAATGCCCAACGATTATGAACTCGATAAAGAAACTGAAGTGGATATTAGCTTCCATGACTATAGTTTAGGTGAACTTAAAATTTCTGATATTACCGCTACAGGTAAAGGTAACTATACAAAATCTGTTACTAAAAGATTTTATTTAAATGATAGTTTCCTTGATATTTCTGAGACTGATGTTGATGTTACATATAAGACTCATGTATATACAGGATTAGTGATTCATCCTGAAATTTCTTCTCAAGATAGAATCTATGGTATAGATTATGATATTCAGTATGATGATAATGCTATTAATGTTGGAGATTGGACTACAACAATTATTGGTATAGGTAATTATACTGATTCTACTAAAATCCTTACATTTACTATTACTCATCAGCCTATGAGTATGTGTACTATTGTATGCGGAGATCCTGATGAATCTGGATATTACAATCCTGAAAATTTGAAAGTCTATAATAAAAACGGAGATCTTATTCAAGAAAATATTGACTATCGTATAGGAAGTACTGAAATATGGCCTGATTTTGAATTTAATACTAAAAATATAACCTTTGAGATTATTGGTATAAATAATTATAATGAGACAGTAACTGCAACATTCCCTATTGATAATCTTGATCCTGAAGATTATCCTATTAATCCTGAAACTATTGATGAGATTCAGGCTAAAGTACCAATTAATCTTTTTGAAGCTCCTGTATATGCTCGTAGTACTAGTAAACTTCATGATACTTTATTAACTGGAATATATCTTATCTATGATAATAAGATTAAAAATAATCGAGTTAGAGTAGTTAAATCTTACCATGCATTTGAAAATCCTTGTATGATTACAGGATGGGTAGATTTAGAATATATTCTTAAGAAAAATGATATATTTGTCTTAAAGGATAAAGTTCTCGTAAATGGTACTTTATATCAGTATGAAGATGGAACTGGAGTGCAAATGGAAAAACAAGATGAAGTAATGTATATTACTTATATCAATGAAGATCCTGAGCATGGTCAATATAATTATGGCTTATCCAGTGAACTTTATACTGTAATTCAAGGTTATTGTGATACTAGTATACTTAAGCATACTTTTTAATTTCAAAATATTTCCCTCTAGGTATTACTACCTAGAGGGATTATATTATTCTTCTTTATCTTTATCTAATACATTAAGCCATTCATAAAAAGAATATGTAGGAATATACCCAAATCCAGCCTCAAGACATATAGCACTATATAAAGCAGCATTATCTTCTCCACAATACCAAAACACATCAGCATTGGTTAGATTAAACATTTGCTTTACCATTTTAAGATTATTTCTACATAATGGTGCATTAGATTTTACATAATTACTAGGATTATGGAATAAGAATAACTGCATATAGAAATAATCGTATACAATACTGGATATAAGTTGTCTTACGGCAAAATCAGCTGTTATAAAACCTTTATTATAGTATTCTCTATATACTTCAGAAGTTCCTTCCACGAAGTAGCAGAAATTGTCTTCCAAAAATCTCTGTACCCCATTTGCATTTGATAAAGATTTACTATTATTAAACCATACATAATCAAATATATCTATATGTAAAGGATCTCTATCAAGATGATTTAATACACATTTAGCAATACTGGTAACATATGTATCTTCATGAGTAA
>Ga0247611_10004994_pt1 | contig 17998 bp, 6 predicted proteins | sample 177DNAGHGhighgp2_FD_192422 | JGI IMG/M metagenome (GOLD analysis project Ga0247611, IMG submission 192422) | Sheep rumen microbial communities from Palmerston North, Manawatu-Wanganui, New Zealand - 1770 DNA GHGhigh gp2 | ecosystem: Host-associated > Mammals > Digestive system > Stomach > Rumen ... | reverse complement strand
ATTGAAAAGTAATCAAAGCTCACGCTGATAAAAATGATGATATCTTACAAGAAATGATCAAAATTGAATGAATGGACCATTTATGAGAATTTAGCCTGACGGATGCTAGAATTTCCAGAATTACTCATTTTATGGCAGAGACTCTTTTTGATGAAAATGTTGGATGAGAATATGGAAATACACATGTGGCACTGTGAACATGATTTGATGAATGCTATGCAGGAGACCAAGCAAAATTGGAAGATAAAGAATTTAAAAGATCAATTTGACTTAATTTTTCGGCAGAACATGTGGATGTGATTTCTACCGCTCCAAGGAAAGCAATCTGAATTTTACCAAATTGAGAAGAAATTCTTATATATGAAGATGGAAAATTTGTAATATAGAAATGTTTTATAAACATATTATATAATAAAATACAAAAAACGCAAGTACATAATTTGACAAAATAATCAAAATATTTGCGTTTTTTTGAATTTGGGGATATAATTGTGTAAAGGTTTTTATCCCCTATTTATACAAAGATGAAAAATTTTAGAAACAAATTACACTTTATGTTCTTAGACCCTGAAATGAGTGAAAGACAAAAGTACTATCCAAGTTCTGATCTAGAGAAAAAAGATCAAGAAACTAAAAGCGTGGAAAAGGCAACACAAAAAGAAAAAGAAGAAGTTAGAGAGGATGTGATTCAGCATCCAGAATTTTCAAATGTTGCATGAAATGTAGCTTCAGAAGTATCTTCCAAGTATACTGATATGGAACAGTTGAAAAAAGATCGTACAAGATTCCAAGAAAGACTTAAATCCAAAAGTGATGATGGAAAAGGAGAAGAATATGCAAAAGTCTGGGAGAAAAAAATCAGAAAAGGTTTTGATGATTTAATTAAAGCATTAGAAGAGAAAAAATACTTTGATGATTGTAAAGATAATGAAGCAAAAACCCAAAAAGTTGCCGATATAATGGTGAAATATTCAAAAGAAGTTCACGCTCAGTATGAGAAATACATTTGGAGTGCTGAAAATAAAACTTTTAATAGTGTAAAAGATACTATTTTCACATCACAATCTACAGAAAATCCAGTAGAAAAGATTTATAAAGAATTAACATGAGCCACAACAATTTCTAAGGTAGATAGGACTTATGTTGAATGATATGAAGCAGATATTCTAGATTGGACTGATACTGAAGATAAAAATGAAAGTATGAGTGATAGAAAAAATAGAAAATTTTTATCAGACGATTTACCTCAATATTTATGGGATATTAGAAAGACTCCATGAGTACTAAATGTATTAAAATGGTTGCCAATTTTCTCTGTAAAAGAGGATAGACCTTCAAAAGTTGATAGAAAAGCTATCAAACAGTTTCTAAAAACTTCATCTAAAATTAATGTTGAATGAAATAAAGATAAAGCAGTAGCTTTAATGGAAGCTCTACATGATAATAGACTTAATACTAATTCAGGGGAAGCCGATTATGAAAATGTATTAAAAGATTACAAAATAACAGTAGACAAAAAATATCTAGATGATATCGTAAAAGCTGGAGCTTTTTACATCAATACACAAAGAACTGATAATGATGTAAGAGATCAGCATGCTATTTATCTAAGCGTACTTAAAATTATTGAAAGTGAAGGATCAGTAGATAAGGCTGTAAAAAAGTTTCAATCTATCGTTGAACAAGGTAAAAAAGATAAAAAAACTGAGAAAAAAGAAGGATATGAAAGTGGTGAAAAACTTTGAGCTACAAATCCAGAACTTTATGAAATTGCAAAGAATCTTTGAATAACAGATTTTGCAAGTGCGACTAGATTATCAGAAAAGGATGCAGATTATTTCAAGAATACACCAATTGAAAAAATCCTCGCGAACCTAAATAATGATAGAGTTCTTGATGCAAGAGATACTATCGCAGGATGATCTAAAACATGATTACAATTCTTAGAAATTTTTAAGCAAGTATGAAAGGAAAAAGCATTATCTAATTTAGTAGAACATGCAAAGTTATTAAATAAAACTTTGTGAGTTGGATTACCTGATGCATTACTTAATGCAGATACAATCGAAGCAGATATTAAATGAGGACATACTTGATTAATTCTTCTATTACAAGATATTATCAATAAACCAGGAGAAGATTTGTATACATTATTATCATGACATTCAGAAAATCCATTCGAAGGAATTGATTTAACTGCAGAAAAAGCATCAGCAGATAAAGCAGCTGCTGAAATGATTAAAAAAATGGATTTAGAAGCATTGAAGAAAGATGGATTAACTCTTCCAACTCCAGAATCAATGCAATCATGATTAGCTACAGCTCTTTATACTGAATATAAAAGAGGAATTTGATTATGAGGAAAGGTTTCATTTGATCAATGGATTAAATGAGTAGAATTGAATACAGGATTCCAGGTAAGAGATGGAGTAGTAATGGTATGAATTGGAATAGATTATCGTAAAAAGATTAATTTATGAAAATGATGGTCAACTACTCCAGAATTATCAGCTTGAACATTTATTCCATTGGGAATGTGAAAACCAGAATTATCTGGAAGTGTAGGACTTAATGATGAAGTAGCAAAAGAACGAATTACAAAAAAATGAATTAAAGAACATCTTGGAGTGCAAGGTGGTATAACATTAATGCCAGCAGGTGTACTTGTATTATCTGCTTGATTTAAATGGGAACAAGATAAAGCTGCATGAATAGAAAGTGCAGAACAGAAAAAGATGATAGAATTTAGAGATAATATAATTTCTCCAATATTAGATAGAATATATGAAGAAAGAAAACAAATTAAAACTCCAACTGCAACAAAATTGAATTTTAACGATCCATCACTTGTGAAAAGTGTAAAAGCAATTATCTTGGCAAAGGCTATCGATGAAAAAGTTCCAGAGGATAAAAGAGAAATGGTAACAAATGCTGTTATGAGACTTTTGTTAAATTATAAAGATGCAGACTTGGCTCAAGAATGAGTAAGAGATATAATTGCTCAATGAATTGCAGAGCAATATGCTATGGCATGGGCTGAAGATAGAAAGGCTCACGTTTCAGAAAAAGCATATCTTTCATGAGCAAATCTTGGAACATTCTGGGTAGTAGGTTCTCCATTAGTATGAATCTATGCATGAATTAAATTTACAAAACATGATATAGATGGATATGGTGATAAATGGTGAAATGGACACGAACTAGATACAGAATATCAGTGAGAATGGAATCAAGCAATGTTGGATAGTTTTAATCAACAATTATGATTATCTGATAATGAAAAATTAAGATTAGAATGAGGTTTTGTCGTAGTTTCAAAATCTTTTGCTCATAGAGTAAATGTAAACACAAAAATGAAATGACTTATGAAAAAAGATAAGGATTGAAATATTCTTCTACATCCACAAACTCCAATGTCTATGGATATTAGAAGATGAACTGCTACACAAGGAACTGAAATTGTAATCTGATGAAATAAGTGAGGAGAATACGTAAAATTAGATACTGTATGAGATGATTGGTTCACTGAAAATATAAATCAGAATGATATATTAGAATTAGGAGAAGGTCTCAATGGCTACAGTAGTGAGGTATTAAATAAAGCTTTAGCTACATTAAAGTCTAAATTTCCAAAATGAGATCCTATTCATTCTTTGGAATTAACAAAAGAAAGAGAAGCAGAATTAATTGATAAATTAAATAAGTTAGACAAATCTAAGAAAGCTCAACTTTTGATAGCACCAGATGCTACATGAAAATTGGAAATAAAAGATCCAGTAGAGTGAGCAGAATGAAGATGATTAGAAATTAAATATCAAGCTAAAGTTGAAATGCTTGATGATAAGGTAAAAGATGTAACTGAAGCAGTATATGCGGAAGCAGATAAAGTTACATGTAATGTCCTCAATTTGATGTGTCATCATTTGAAATGATACAAAGATCGTAGACGACCTGAATACTTACAATTTGCAGAGGCTATGAATAATAAAGATTATGCAGCTGCAAAACCACTTATTATTGGTATACTTAAAAAATTAGATACAGAAATTAATAAACAACAAAAAAATAAAGTTAATTTCAGTGATGTAGCTACCAAGATTGAAGCTATGACAGATGAAATCTCTCTATGACAGGCTTTAATGTCAGTAAACAATATCTTTGCTAGATCAATAAAGGTTGTATGAAAATGACAAGAAGAAGTCGAAGGTAAGAAGATTTCTAAATATGGATTGACTGTACCAATGGGTAATATTATTAAGGAAAGAGAAGGTCAAATCAGAGGAACAGTATCTGATAAGGTAGAAGAACCACGAAAGAGTGCATATCTTTCTCTAATTGATGCATCAAAAAAATATAGAGAAAAGAATCCTAAAAAGTTTAATATTAAAGAATTAAAAGCTGCTCAATTAAGTAATACAGTATGATTCAATCTTTGAAATAGTATAAATCCAGAAAATCCATTATTCAATCCAGAAATTTACGAACAAATGGTAGATATGAAGGATTTAGAAAAATTTGGATTTGATAAAAAACAAAAAAATGCATTGCATGAACGTACTATGAGACTTTATGCAGAAAATTCAGCTTTGATTAATCCTATTTTAAAAGCTTTGTGATTAGAAGGTAAAGAAGTAAAAATAGAAGGATTTGAAACAGCTGGAGAAAAATGAAAACTTAAACTTGACATTTGATGAAAAAAAGTTACATTAAGTGCATGAATGAAATTTGGATATTTTACACAATGTGTAAATCATACAATTATCCTCGAAGGACTCTCAGCAGAAACTCAAGATGGAACTAATGTAACATTTAATTCTGGAGTGTGGGAGAATGGACGCTACGTAGAAGGTAATAAGAGTACAATTCTTTCTACTACAGAAGTAGGTGGTAATGTAAGTTTTATCGTGCATGACGGAACTAAGGAACAAGAAGAAAAGAAATGAGATGGGACAACAGATATGAAAGAAGAAGAGGAAGATATCCCAAATAAGAATGATGAAACTACAAAACCAAACAAACAAGATAATGGACCTGTTGATACATGATGATGAGCAAATCAATGATGAGAATGAGATTCAGGAAAACAAGGATGATGAAGAGAGTGAGATGAATGAGGAAATGATAATACTCCTCCAACATGAGGAGAATGACAGAATGGACACCAATGAGGATGAAGAAAATAAAAAATAAAATAAGGAAAATTTTTATTTCAATCAATATATTTGTTATGAAAAGAATAGCTTTGGGTTGTTTGTTACTCTTATGAGTTATGCCAATCGTTTTGTGATTTGCATCAGCTTGATGTGATCAAAATTTTTACAAAACACTGAGGTACAATAAACAATACACATTCAGTGATGAGTTTAATGCGAATAGCAGCGACAAATGGATATGGAACTGGGATATGGATTACAGTGAACAATATGATTATAATCAATCATCAGATTTTCCACAATTTGATTGGACTCAGGACATAATAAATTCTGATTATAAAGTAGCTAAATGAACTACAAAATCAGTGATAAAGGCAAAAAGTCCTTATCCTATTTTGGCAGTTCCTACAAGTAGGTCTTATGATAACCTACTTTTGACTTATACTATCAAATACTCAACAGATGAAGATTGAAATAATATGTATTCACATACAGAGTGTGGACATTATGAGATTTCATGGTGTGGAGATGGAGTAGTAGACTCAAGCTATGGAGAAACGTGTGATCCAAAAGATTCAAATAAAACATGATGGTGAAATGGATGATGTAATAGCTCTTGTCAACCAGTTACTGTAGCAGCACCAGTATGTAATTCAAGTTATCATGGACAAAAATTAACAAGTTTAGTGGAATGAAGCCACTTGTGTACAGAATGAACGTATAGTGATTTTGGATTTAGTGACTCTACACATAAATGGACATGGAAATGTGGAAATACAGCATGAACAAAAGTAGATTGTTGGGCAATAAAACCATATTGTGGAGATGGAGTAGTAGATGCATGAGAAGCATGCGATCCAGAAGCTTCAGAATGGAAAAATAGAACAGATGGTAAAACATGTAGTAGTACATGTACAGTAATAGAACCATCAGCACCAGTATGTAATTCAAGTTATCATGGACAAAGATTAACAAGTTTGGTGGAATGAAGCCACTTGTGTACAGAATGAACATATAGTAATTTTGAATATAGCGATTCTACACATAAATGGACATGGAAGTGTGGAAATGCAGCATGAACAAAAGTAGACTGTTCGGCTACAAAACCATATTGTGGAGATGGAGTAAAAGATGCATGAGAAACATGTGATCCAAAAGATCCAAATAAAACATGATGGTGAAATGGATGATGTGATGCTTCTTGTAATCCTATTACAGTATCATGACCATCTTGTAACTCAAGCTATCACGGACAAAGACTAACTAACTTAACAGCATGAGATCATTTATGTACAGAATGAACATATAGTAATTTTGAATATAGTGATTCTACACATAAATGGACATGGAAATGTGAAAATTCATTATGAACAAAAGTAGACTGTTCGGCTACAAAACCATATTGTGGAGATGGAATAAAAGATGCATGAGAAACATGTGATCCAGCAGATGCAAGTCATGCATGATGGTCAGATTTATGATGTGATGCTTCTTGTAATCCTATTCAACCATCAGGATGATGTGATGAAACTTTCTATGATAAGTTGAGATTTGGACGTCAATATACATTCTATGATGATTATAATGCAGGTAGTAGTGATAAATGGTTGCGAAATTGGACAATGGAGTATGTAGAACAGTATGATTACAATAAATCATCAAGTTTCCCATCTTTTGCATGGACTACAAATTTGGTAAATAATAATTACAAAGTTCCAGCAAATACTTCAATGAGAGTTTTACAGGCAACTAGTACTTATCCTATTTTAGCAGTACCAGCTCAAAGAGCTTATGATAATTTATTTATAAAATATACTATTACTTCATCTACAGATTCTGCATGAACAAATAAACATGCTCATTCTGAATGTGGTTATTATGAAATTTCACGATGTGGAGATGGAATACTTGATACAGATTATGATGAAACATGTGATCCAAAAGATCCAAATAAAACATGATGGTGAAATGGATGATGTGATGCAGAATGTAAACCAGTTACAGTCGTAGATAATTGAAAATTAAAAGTAGAAAAAACATTAGTATGATCAAAAGAAGTAAAAAATGTATGAGATGTAATAACATGGAAAATAAAGGTAAGTGCAGTAGATGGAGATGTAACAAATTTTAGAGTAATAGATAAATTACCAGACATATTGGAGTATGACTCATACACACTAACACATAATCCATGATTAACAGTATCAAGTCCAACAGTAAATGGAAACAACATAGAATGGAAAGTAACATGAACATTGAAAAACTGAGAGTATTTGGAAATAGAATTAAAGACAAAGGCAAAGTGGATGCCAAAGCAGGATTATACAAATGTAGCATGTGTAAGACCAGAAGATGATCCAACAAAGGAAGATTGTGATGATGTGGTAATCCCAGTGGACTGAATGTTAACTATAGAAAAAACAATAGTATGATCAAAAGAAGTAAAGAACACATGAGATGTGATAACATGGAAAATAAAGGTAAGTGCAGTAGATGGAGATGTAACAAATTTTAGAGTAATAGATAAATTACCAGATATTTTGGAGTATGACTCATACACAATATCACACAATCCATGATTAACAGTAGCAGATCCAACAGTAAATGGAAACAACATAGAATGGAAAGTAACATGAACATTGACAAATTGAGAGTATTTAGAAATTTGGTTAAAGACAAAGGCAAAGTGGATGCCAAAGCAGGACTATACAAATGTGGCATGTGTAAGACCAGAAGATGATCCAACAAAGGAGAATTGTGATGAAGAGGATATTCATGCACCAAAATTATGGATTAAAAAGACATTTACAGATGGTTCAAAGACTAAGGTAGTAAGTATATGAGATGAAATCTGATACAAGATTACATTTGGAAATAAGTGAACTGCATCGGCAACTATCACTTCAATTAAAGATTTCTTGCCAAAAAATGTTAAATATGTTTCTAGTAAAATCTTTATGGTTGCATGAGTTAATAGTCAAGACAGTGTTGATGGAGTAAATATTGATATTTATTGAGGAATTACACTTGAACCAAATGCAGAATGATATATCATTTTGACTGGAACAATTTTGGGTGAATTCACAGGAAGTACACAGAATTTAGCTTGTATCTATCTAAATGATGAAAAAATAGAATGTGATGATGCTATACATACATTCACAGATAAATTAATGTGTACAAAACCGGATATTACAACAACATCATTCACAAAAGCATGATGAAGTACAGATGTAGTATGTAAAACATCTCCAGCAGGAGAAAAAGCTGATTCTATAGAACTTGATTGTGGAAATGGAACTATATTTACATGATCAAATATATCTTCACTAAGTTGAACATGTACATACCCTGCAAATAGTTCTTCAAGTTCAAAATCATATTCTGTGGTATGTAAAGTAAATAATGAAACATCGGATATATGTAAGAGTACGGTTTCAGTACCTGGTGAATGAGGACCTTGATGATGAGATGATCCATATTGTAAAGCTCCAGTAAAAGATTGAAGTACATTCACATGTGAATCAACAGATAAAGTATATGCAATTGGTATAGATTGTGATCATGTTGTATGAAAGGTTGATGTAGACAAAGAAAAAACAACTTGAGGTAGTAGAGATGTGCTATCAGTAAGTGCATCATGTAATCAAAATGCTAAGGTTCAATGTTATGTAAAGAAGAATAAAGATTCTAGTTGGGAAACTAAAACAAGTGGATGTGGATGGGAACCAACTACACCTCCAGGTCCAAACTGTTTCCCTGCATGAACTCAAGTAACAATGGCAGATTGAACAAAGAAAAACATTGAAGATGTAAAAGAATGAGATATTGTTCTTTCTTATAATACAGATACAAATACGAATGAATGAAATATTGTAAAGCAAAAATTTGTACATAAGGATAGCACAGATGAAATGTATGAGTTAACTATAAATTGAAAAGTTTTAAGGGTTACGTATGCTCATAAATTCTATGCTTTAAGTTCTATGAATAATGGTTACGATTGGATAGAAGCTAAAGATTTGAAAGTGTGAGATAAATTGTTTATGAGTGATGGATCTTATGCAGCTATAGAAAATATTACTCATTATGCTAATATCGAAACAGTATACAATTTTGAGGTAGAAAATAACCATAACTATTTTGTTGCTGAATGATATTTGGTTCACAATAGAAAATGACCAGATCCAAAGCCAACTCCAGACCCAGATCCAGTTCTTTATGATTCTGCGGCATGTTTCAATGTAAATACTAATAATGTATCTATTGAACAATGAGAAGTATTACCATTCTTCTGGAATATAAGTAATCTTGAAGGTAACAAATTTACAGTATTAGGTAATGAAGACTATTGAGATGATGTGTTTGAAGTACAAAAAGAAATTATCAGTAAATATCAAGATGAAAGGTGTACTGAAGAAGAAGATAATGCTATAGCGTTAAATTCAATGCTATGTGACTTCAAAATAAGAGATTGAAATTCAAAAGTTGTATACGAATCACAATTCCCTTGCCTTAGAGGTACTAATGGAAAATGAAAAAATTGGGTGTCAGAATATGGCTTATTAGATGCATGGATGAGATACGGAAAGAATAAATATAGTTGAGATTGAGATGAAAGGTATAAGTTCTTCTGGTCATTCAGTAATGGTGATAGAAGCTATGCTTTAAGATCAAATCTAAATAAGATAGAAAATTTTGGAGTGAAAGATAAAAATTGAAACGCTATAACTACATTCTGAGAGTATAAATTATCATTAACTAAGATTGAATACCTACAATGTAGAGATGGTAATTGGACTTGGAGAGCGCCAGAAATAACAACATGTGAAAATGATTTTGCCCTTACAAATTCATACACTGTGCAGAAAACTCCATCTGGAAACTTAGAAGCTTCAACTACAGAGTTGGATAAGTACTTATATATGAATTGAAAAACTGCACTAAAAGCATCAGATTTGTTAAAAGCAACTATTGCGACATCAAACTATGAACAGAATGATGCAGTTAATAAAGCTATGAATAATTTTGTAAATAAGTACCAAAAATTAGCTGTAAGTGTTGATGGTGGTATGAAAAAAGTTCCAGGAAAAAGTATATACTTTGTTGAATGAGATAAAGTCATAAAAGATGGAGCCTTTACTAAACCAACTACATTTGTTCAGATGGATCCTTCTAAAAAAATAACAATAGAGTGAAATATTGAAAACTTGAATATAATGGTACTTACGAGATGAACTATAGTATTTAAAGATACAAATGATTGTAATCCAGTTAGGGCACAAAGTAGACAAACTGTAAAATGAATATTCTATGGAGAAAAAGGATTAAGAAGAGAATGAGTATTGAAAAATACAAATATAAATGCTTCTAGACGATGTACAGAGTGATGATTAACAATAAAATGAGTTCTTATCTGAAAGTGATTCGATGATTTGATGAAAGATAGTAGATCAAACTTGAATAATTGGTTCGGTAGCTCTCAGAAAAAGAATATTGTAATGAACTGAGCGAGTGTACTTATTGAATATGCACCATCAGTCTTTACAAAAGGTTCTATGCCTCCAGGTGCAGAAGACTTCACAACAGCATTAAGTATATATAAGAACTAAAATAGAAAACTGATCTCGAAAGAGGTCAGTTTTTTAAACATAAAACTTAAAAAAGTCCTAACTTTTTTGACAAAATTTTGATATGGATTATAATATAATATATGAAATTTTATATGGTAAATTATAAAAATGGTAGCAAGTCCAGAGCTAATTATTGATGGTAAATCATCAAAAGAAAACGTAAAAGATACAAAAGAACGAGTAAAATTTCAAGTAGATAAAGAATTACAACAACTTACAAACGAAATTTGAAAGAATTTTTATAAAATAAATGAAAATGGAGAAATAGAATATGATTTAGATTTGGTAAAAAAATATTTAGAAACTAAAAAAGATAAACAATATTCTGAATTAAAATCTCAAAATACTTCTGCATGGATTATGGCGGTTCAGATTGCTTTATCTTCAGTTGGTTATGATGTAGGAAAAATAGATTGAATTTTAAAAAATAGATGAGCAAAAACATCAAAAACGGTAGATGCTATCAGACGTTTCCAAAGAGATAATGAATTGAGACCTGATGGACAGCCAGGTTCTAAAACCATTACTAAATTATTGGAAAAACTTTGAAATATAAATACTCAAGATTGAGATTTAGAAAAAAAGAAAAAAAATGAAAAATCTGATGAAAAGAAAGGTGAGAAAAATGATGAAAATAAAGTACCTGTAGACAATAATATAGAAGAAACTGATAATAAAGAAATTATTACAAAAACTAAATTTGATGAGCTTTGTTTCAAAACAGAATTATCAGACGAAGAAATTAAACAAGTGGTTGCGTATGCTAATAAAGAGTGAGAATCTTGGCTTGCACTTAGAATTAAAACAATAAAGAATAAAAATCAATTAAATGAATTAGCAAAGATTAAGTCAGGTCTTCATCTTAATTCAATCAATACAATAACAAATGATCAGCTTAAATCTTTATCTAATGTAGAATGGTTATCGCTCAATTCGTTAAGAAAAATTACATTAGAACAAGCAAAAATAATCACAAGCTGAAATGTAAAAAAGTTAGAGTTGGAATGATTAGATTGATGGTGAAAAGGTAGTATGTCTGATGCAGTTGCATATGAATTATCAAAAATAGATGAATTATATGTAAATTCCGCATGGCTTACAGATAATCAAAAGCAAATCCTAAAAAATAGAAAATAGAAGTTAAATAAAGCTCTAATCATTAGAGCTTTTTTATTATTAAATAAAGTAATAAAATCTATAATCAGCTTTTTACTTGATATTATTTTTTTGTCAAAAAAATCTTTCTCTTGCAATTCATAAAAAAAATAATATGTTAAATTTAATTTACAAAAATATTTTACATAATATATGGAAATCAAGAAAATAGATACAACTACTCAGAAAGAGACAATCCTTGCGACGAGACCAGATAGTTTTGACGATTTTGTGGGACAATCTCATATCAAAAAGATGCTTCAAACAGCGATTACTAGTGCCCAAAAAAGAAACTGACCATTATGACATATTCTATTTTCATGACCTAGTGGATTCTGAAAAACTACGATGGCTCATATTATCTCCCAAGAATTATGAGTAAATAACAAGATTATTACAGCATATGCTATTACTAAACCTAGCGAAATAGTTAGCATTTTGAATGCCTTAGAACCATGAGATATATTGTTTATTGATGAAATTCATCGTCTTAAGCCAAATGTAGAAGAAGTTCTTTATACAGCGATGGAAGATTTTGTGGTTGATATGGTAATGCCAGAGTGATGAAATATTAGGATTCCTATCAATCCATTTACCCTAATTTGAGCCACAACTAAACCCGAAATGTTGTCTAAACCGATGAAGAATCGTTTTGTTTATTCCTTCCATTTAGTGGAATATACTGATGTCGAAAAATCTGTAATTATTCAGAGATATCTCCAGGTTTATGATGTCAATTATGATTCATCTGTACCTGCAGAAATCGCAAAGAAAGTGGATTCAGTTCCTAGAGAAATTCATAATTTATGTATAAAGGTTCGTGATTATTGTATAGAAAAATCCATAAAAAAACTGAATAAGAAAGAATTGTTGGAATTCTTTCAACACGCTCAGATTCATGATTGAGGATTGACACCATTACACGAAAGATATCTAGAAGTTTTAGCTCAGTATGATAGACCTATTTGAGTGAAAGTTATAGCGGCTCAATTAGGAGTGAATGAAAAAGCTGTAGAAGAAGATATCGAACCATTATTACTAAAACTTTGAAAAATAGAAAAAACTTCCCAAGGAAGAGTATTATCAGGATAAAATCCAAAAAGATTATTTTAATCATAAAACTTGATTTATAAATACAAATCATTATCAAAATATCAGTTTTATAGTATAATCATTTCTTTATGAAAAAAACTTTTTGATTGATATCTCTATTATGAATATTAGTTCTTTCGTGATGTTGAAGTTCTTTGGACGTGGTAGAATACAATGATAATTTTGTTGCATTAGTCAAAGAATGTACAGATGCAAGTCAAACATTATTTCAAAATTTTAATGCAGAATGAGCATCTATAGATTCTATAACACAAGCACTCCAGAATAATATAGTTATATGTCAGAATACGCAAGCTGAAGCATTAAAAGTATGAGATTATGATGGTGATAGTTCATTGAAAGATTGAGTTGTTAATTTATTGGCATTGGAGGTGGATTATCTTCAAAAATTTGCTTCAACTAGTCGTTACCGAAATATAGATAATCTTACAGAGGAGGATAAAGAGGCATATAATTGAGTTGTCAACGATTTAAACCAATCACAGTCAGCATTAAATCAATGATTTATAAACTTACAAGATATACAAGAAGCCTTTGCTGTGAAGCATCATTTAAAATTAGAATAATATAAATTAAAAATATTTAATATAAAATCCTGATTAAATTTCAGGATTTTTATTAATTGTAAAAAAGAAAAATACTAAATCGTGATTGATATTACTATATTATTTTATAAAAAGTCAAGATGAAGATTCGGCATTACTTTGTAGAAAAATAATTATTTACCAGTTTATACCTAGCATTTTCAATAAAAAAAATAAACATTTTTATATTTGATTTTTACATCAAAAGGCTTGAAATTACCAGGAAATATTCTATTATAATAACCGTACGAAGTACTTTTTATTTCATGTTTATTAGTACTAATGACTAAAACAACTCTTATCGCTAGCTTAGCAGAAGAATTAGGAGTTTCTAAGAAACTTGCTGCTGAATTAGTAAACGCTTTCATCGACACTGTAATGAATGGTGTTAAAAAAGAAGGTGAAGTTAGAATTCAAGGATTCGGAACTTTCAAAGCTTCTAAAAGAAAGGCAAGAGAAGGAGTTAATCCTCAAAATCCTTCACAAAAAATTAAAATCCCTGCAATGAAAGTTGTTACTTTCAAGGCTGGATCTGAATTCAAAGCTATGGTTAAATAGTTTAAACCTATACTTTGCAAAAATCCTCAACTTCGGTTGGGGATTTTTTTGATAAAAAAGTCCCTAATTTTTTGCAAAAATATGGTAGTTGGAATATAATTATATTAAGTTTTATAAATTATAAACCAACCCCATGAAAAGAGTAATTAAACATCCCAAGAAGATGAAGAATGCAATGTATGTTGTATTTGGAGTATTTGCATTAGCATTATTTATGATAACTAGATCAAATCCAAGTTATGCAAATGATTGATTAATGATAGATGATGCATTAGATGCAATAGTTTTATATTGAGAAGTAGAACAACTACCAGAAGATGAGGAAGTAGAAGAAGTTCAAAATGAAGAAATTCAAGAGGTAGAAGAAGATGAAGGAAGCCTAGGAATAGCAACTTGAGAAGATAATGAAGGATTAGAAAAATACACTCAAGATTTAAATGAAACTATTTCAGAAAAAGAAGAAATTAATCTATGAGAAGATAAAAATGACAACCAAAAAGAAACAGATGAAAATAATGAAGAACCACAATATGAAAATACAAATAATAATAACATAATTAATGAAAGTCAGGAAGAAAATAAGGAAGAAATTAATGAAGAAATGAATGAAGAAGTAAAGAATAATGAAGATGAAGAAAATGAATGGGAAGGAGCGTATAAGAATTTTGAAATAGATAAAGAAGAAAATGATAAACAAATTATGTTAGTAAAAACAGCAAAATTATTAACATGATCAAATTTTAATGTAACAATTAAAAGCATAGCGGGTAATAATAATGTAAATAACAATACATATTTTGAAGATAATAAAGTAAAAAAAATTAAAAAATATACATGAAATAGTATACCAAATACAAAAACTGAAATCTCAAACAATGACTCTGAATATCCAATATATGCTTGGTTTGATAGCTCTGAAGAAACATTATATTACTATACAGAAGCAGATAAAATTTATTTTAATGAAGATTCTTCTACAATGTTTCGTAATTTCAAATCATTAAATGAAATTAATTTCCATGAATTTGATTTGAGCAAAGTAACAAACATGGAAGCAATATTCTACGGCTTTGGTTTGAAAAATATAGATCTAAGTCATATGGATTTAAGCAAAGTAACAAACACAAACTATATGTTCCAAAGTAATAATAAAGTTGAAAATATAAATTTTGAATGAATAGATATGAGCTCGTTAACAAATAGATGATATAACTCAATGTTTTATTCAATACAATCACTCAAAAGTGTAAACTTAAGTTGAGCTCATTTTGATAGCTTGATTAGTACAAATCAAATGTTCTACTATTGTGACAATTTAAAAGATATAAACTTAGCATATAGCAATTTTTGAAATGTAGAAACAGCAAATTATATGTTTTATAGTGATAGCTTAGAAAATGTTAATTTAAGTCACTCAAATTTTTGAAAACTATCATCATTAGATGCAATTTACGGTAAAAATATTGATTTAAGTTACGCCATATTATCAGGAATTACAACCGCTCCATCATTATCTTCAAATTTAGAAACAATAAACCTTGAATGAACAGACCTAAGGAATCTGAAAACCATGAGATATCGGTTTCAAAGCAAAGACAAATTAAAAAGTATAAATTTTAGTTGAACAATATTGAATAGCCTAGAAAATATGTCATATATGTTCCAAAGTAATAAAAGTATAAAATATGTTGACTTCAGCAATACAGATTTAAGTAGTGTTACAACAATGGAGGAAATGTTTTGAAGTGCAAATTGAATTACTTGAGTAAATTTTAGTTGATGTAATCTAAGCAATGTTAAGAACACACATTATATGTTTAATTCAAATAAAAACCTAGAAAATGTAAACTTTTATTGAGCAGACTTAAGATCATTAGAAAATGTACAATACATGTTTCAATGAAGTTATGATCAAGCATCTCTATGATACATAAATTTTGAAAAAGCAACACTATGAAAAACTATGGAAGAAATGTTTGAATGAATAAGAAAAGATAATAACACCATTATAAATTTTAGTTGAGCAGACTTCTCAAATGTCGAAAATATGAAAAAAGCATTTTGGTGGAATCAATGAATACAAAAAATTGATTTTTCAAATTTAAAATGAGCAAACAATATAAAAACCATGGAACTTGCATTTTACGATAATGAATTATTGACATGAATAGATCTTTCAAGCTTCGATTTTTGAGAAACTGAAGACATGAGAAATATGTTTGAAAGTTGCAAAAATATAAAAAATATAAAATTATGAACATGAAAATTTGAAAATGAAACAAATTTGAGTTATATGTTTAAGGACTGCAAATCATTAGAATCAATAGACCTAAGCAGTTTAGATTTATGAAAAGTTACAGACATGACATATATGTTTCAAGAATGTAATACAATAAGAAATATAAAATTCTGAAAATGAAAATTTTGAAACGGAACAAATATGAGTCATATGTTTGAAAACTGTTACTCACTAAATTCATTAGACTTAAGTGGTTTAGATTTATGAAACGTAACAGATATGTCATACATGTTTAGTCAAAACAGAACATTAAAAAATATAAATTTCTGAGAAAATGTTATAGATAATGTAGAAAACATGCAATGAACATTTTATAATTGCTCAAGTTTAACAAGTTTAGATTTAAGTAATTTTAAAACAAACAACGTAACTAATATGTCCTACATGTTATATTGAGATGGACCACTGGAATATGTATATGTAACTGAAGGTTATTTTAATACAGAAAATGTTACAAATTCTGAAAATATGTTCTCTATGTGAATGTTGCTAAAATGGAGAAATATATACGATAAAACATTAGCAAGAATTCCTGATGAAGAAAATGACTGAGTTTTTACAAATATTTTAGATAAACTTTACACAATAACATATTATACAAATGAATGAATTTTGTCATGAGAAAAAACTACATATACTCAGAGAGATAGTTTCACACTTCCAATACCAATCAGAACATGATATATATTCTTATGATGGACATGAAGTAATGGATTAAATCCAGAAATTACAGTAAATATTGCAGAATTTACAGTATGAGATCTTGAATATACAGCTAATTGGTGAATCGGTAAATATAAAATAATCTTTGATACAGATGGATGAAATGAAATAAATCCAATAGAAAAAGATTATAATTCTGTAATTAATATTACATTACCAACACCAACAAAAGAGTGTAATGAATTTTCATGATGGGATATTGAACTACCAGAAATTATGCCAGCACATGATATCACATTAAAGGCAATATGGAATTATACATGTAGTAGATCATCATGAGGAGGATGATGAGCAAAAAAGTCAGAATCAACTACAAGAGAAATAGCAATAGATACACCAACAGAGCAAGAGCATAATTCAGCAAATCAAGAACAAAAGTCAGAAACTTCAGAAACAAGTTATACACCTACAAATTGAGAAACTACACATCAAGTAATTTCAGTAACTCAAGAAATTTCAGAAGACGGAACACCAATAGAGATAGTAGTTGAAACAGTAAAGATAAAGAATACAGATATTGTAGCTACAGTTAGGACAGAAGTGAGTTCAGCTAGTTCATCAAGTAGTTCTTCAAGTAGTACAACTCATACGAAAGAACAAAATGATGCATATTCATTTGCTAAATCTAATTGAATCACAACTACATCATCAATCGAAGATGCAAAAATGAATACAGAACTTACAAGAATACAAATGGCAAAGATGTTATCAAACTTTGCGATAAATGTACTTGGACAGGAGCCAGATCCAGAGAAATGAATAGTAAAGTTTAATGATGTA